>WBZN01002270.1_pt1 | contig 10835 bp, 10 predicted proteins | sample 5204281 | NCBI WGS metagenome assembly WBZN01 (sample SAMN12344347, study PRJNA552823) | activated sludge metagenome | biome: Activated sludge suspended growth; feature: Nitrification reactor; material: Wastewater; isolation source: activated sludge from nitrification reactor of wastewater... | reverse complement strand
GGCTGATTCCGCTGTTCCCATTTTTTCTGGTCAATATGGTGTCAGGATTGACTCGGGTCAACATCGGAACCTATGTCCTGGCGACGTCCTTGGGCATCATTCCAGGAAGTTTCGTGTTTGCCTACGCGGGGCGTCAACTTGGCACGATCAATTCGCTGAAAGAAATCGTGTCTCCAAATGTGCTGATGGCGTTTACTCTCTTGGGACTCCTGGCGCTGGTGCCCATCTTGTATAAGAAATTCGCCGACAAGTCGGCCTGAAGAGAACGATCTCCCGGGCGACATGCCCAGCAGACAGATAGAAAGGCAGTGACCATGGGTTCGATGACCGCCGATAGTCAGCGTCTGGTTCTGCCCGATGACGAGCACAATCGGAAATTGGTGGGCAATGTGCATCCATCCAATTGGGTAAATCCCGAGCCGGATGGCCGGTACAACATCGTCGTGGTCGGGGCCGGCACCGCGGGGTTGGTTACGGCGGTGATCGCGGCAGGATTGGGCGCAAAGGTTGCGCTCATCGAGCGCCATCTGATGGGAGGAGATTGCCTGAATGTGGGATGTGTTCCTTCCAAGGGAATCATCCGTGCGGCCAATGCCTGGGCGCAGCTGCGTGATGCGTCAAAATTCGGTCTGCAGATTCCTCCGGGAGTGATATACGACTTTGGCGTGGCGATGGCCAGGATGAGAAAACTGCGAGCCAGGATCAGCCATACCGATTCCGCGCACCGGTACAAGTCGCTGGGTGTCGATGTCTATATCGGTCAGGCTCGGTTCGCAGACCAGCAGACGGTGGTCGTGGAAGGCCAAGCCGGAAATCGGACGTTGCCCTTCGTCAAGGCGGCGATCTGTACCGGGGCGAGGGCTTCTGCTCCCGCCATCCCGGGGTTGGAAGAGGCAGGTTATCTCACGAACGAAACGGTCTTTTCGCTGACGGAACTGCCGGCGCGCATCGGTGTGATCGGTGCGGGACCGATCGGTTGTGAACTGGCCCAGGCATTCGCCCGCTTCGGCAGCCAGGTATACCTCATCGAGGCGATGCACGGCATCATGCCGAACGAAGACCGGGACGCGGCGGAACTCGTGCATCAGTCCATGACCCGCGACGGCGTCACACTTCTCTGTTGCGGGAAGGATCTGAAAGTCGAAAAAACAGCCGGTGGCAAGCGGCTTGTCGTCGATTCACATGGCCAGCAATACGACGTGACCGTCGACGAAATTCTGGTGGGGGCCGGCCGCACGCCGAATATACATGGTCTGGGGTTGGAGGCGATCGGGGTCGAATATGACAAAATGGGAGTGAAGGTGAACGACCGTCTTCAGACGACGAACCAGCGTATCTATGCCGCCGGAGACATTTGTTCCCGATACAAATTCACCCATGCCGCGGATGCGATGGCGCAGATCGTCATTCAAAATGCGCTGTTCCCCCATCCCTTGGGGATCGGTTATGCCAGCATGGATTCGCTGATCATGCCCTGGTGTACGTTCACCGAGCCCGAAATCGCCCATGTCGGCATGTACGAGACAGATGCCAAGAAGAAGCGGCTGGAGGTAGAAACCTATACCTACACACTCAATGAAGTGGATCGAGCCATCCTGGATGGTGAAGATGAGGGGTTTGCCCGCATCCATATTCAAAAAGGAACCGATAAGATTCTCGGGGCGACCATTGTCGCGGCGCATGCCGGCGAGATGATCAGCGAGTTCTCCGTGGCGATGAAGGCCGGTGTCGGCGCCAAAACGATCGCCGCCACCATCCATTCCTATCCGACCCAGGCGGAAGTCAACAAGAAGGTCGTCAATCTCTGGCGCAAGGCGCATTTCACCCTGCGGACGAGGATGTTGTTGTCTAGGCTGTTTCTCTGGTTGAGGCGGTGAGGCGTACATGGCGCGCATCGGGCCGGTCTTGCTCATGTCGTTGCTGGGGACTTCGGTGGTCGGGTTCGCGCAGGGGCCTCTGTTGCTGGAGGTGGGAATATTTTCGGCCGCGACCGAGGGTGTCACGTTGCCGGATGGGTGGAAACCGCTGACCTTCAAGAAAATCGAACGACATACCACCTATGAAGTGGTGAAAGACGGATCGACGTCCGTGGTGAAGGCCGTCAGTGAGGCGTCCGCCTCGGGATTGACCAAAGCGATAACGATCGATCCGCACGAATATCCGATTGTGCGATGGCGGTGGAAGGTAGAGAATTTGCTGCAAAAGAGTAACGTGACCCGCAAGGACGGCGATGACTATCCGGCACGGCTCTATATTACCTTTGCCTATGAGCCGGACAAGGTGAGTTTGGGAAGAAAGCTGAAGTACAAGGCTGGCCGGGCGCTTTTCGGAGATATTCCGATCGGCGCCCTGAACTATATTTGGGACAGCAAGAGTCCGATCGGGACAGTGGTGGACAATGCGTTCACCGACTTTGCCAAGATGATCGTGGTGCAGAGCGGGGCCGAACGGATCGGTTCTTGGGTCGAAGAAGAGCGGAATGTTTATGAGGATTATAAGCTGGCTTTCGGTGAGGAGCCGCCGGCGATCAGCGGGGTTGCGATTATGAGCGACACGGACAATACGAAGGAGCGTGCCGTGGCCTATTACGGCGATATTGTGTTCGCCAAAGCCCTGAAGCGAGGGGAATGAGCGGCGACCGGTGCCAAGGAAGGTGAGGGACCGGCCTGTGCAGGGTCGGTCCCTCAGGACACCGTCGAGCTGATGCGGGTTCGCAGATCAGTGGGGTTACTGAATTGAATTTGCGAAGCCACCGTGGGTAATTTCAGCCCGAATGGTGTCGCCCACCTTTTTGTTGCCCCGGAGGTGTTTGGTGCCCTGTCCGACATGCACCTTCATCTGGCCACCGTCGTAATCTTCGACCGTATAGGTTTCTCCCTGAATGTCCTTGAGGGTGCCGCCGACTGTTTTCCAGGCGACCCCGGGTTTGGAGTCAAGTTGGCCGGGCTTCGGAGCAGGTGCCTGCTCAGGGACCGACCCTAACAGGGATGAGGCAGCCGCAGCCGATGTGGTGGTATGTTTCGGATGTTTGTCGGTTTTTTCTTTCTCTTTGGCCGATGCCGGGGCAACGATGAAGGTGACGGCTGTGAGGGTCGCCACCGCGATGGTGAGCAGTGCGGATTGAGTCTTGGCGTTCATAACGGTCCTCCTTACGATGAGTACGACTGCATGTCAGCGAACTAGGCAGCAAGCCGTATGCCCGAAAGACCGGCGTTCGATGTGCAGAATCGATCGGATTTGTGCCGATTGCATTCCGTTGTGCTGAACCACCGGGCCTGGGGCAGGGGAAAAATGGCAAGATCTGTTCAAATATGCCCATGCTTGCTGCAGAGGACATGGTGAACTCGAAACAGCCGCTCGCGATGATTGCCGATCGGGTGAAGCCGTGTACAAACCTGTTGCGGGGGCGGCCGGTCCTAGCCACCTTTCAGGTGAACCTTCGTTGCAACTCGGCCTGTGGGTATTGTGACCTCCCCTTGAATCAGGGACGGTACGAACTGACGCGCGAGGAAATCCGACGTATCTTTGAGGCCCTCTATGCGCAAGGCATTCGATTCGTCCTTGTTCAGGGCGGGGAACCACTTCTGCGTCCCGACCTCGCTGACATTCTGGAGGATCTCTCTTCGTTGGGGCTGTCTGTCACTCTGATCACCAATGGGACCAGGCTCACGGAGGGACTTGTCGGGAGGTTTGCCGCACTCCGCCTGCCCTTGTCGATCAGCCTTGATACGCTGGATCGTGCTCGATATCGTCGGATTCGCGGAGCCGATCAGTTGGCGCAGGTCCTGTCCGGACTCGACCTTCTGGACCAATATCCCTTTCCGAAATTCCTCACCTGCATCGTGAGCGAGGTGAATCGCGACGAGGTGCCTAATGTCGTACGATTTGCCAGATCGCGAGGCTTTATTCCAGTCGTGGGAGCCTATCACTGGAAAGTGGGATTGTATGGGAAAGAGGATCCCGGATTGATGTACGAGCGCTCGGCAGCCGTTGTTGTGTTTGAACAGTTGCTGAAGGAGGGCCTGATCCCGCCAGGATATTTCCGGCAATTCGTCACGGACAACATCCTGTGGTTACGTGGCGAACGGCTCGAGCCTTGCGATGCAGGCCGGTATAGTATCGCGATTGATGCGTCAGGCAATGTGTCACCCTGCCTGGCTCTGCCGTCCGCGGGAAACCTCCGTGAGTCGTCCTATCGACAGATTCTCAGTTGTTTTGATCGGACGGAGGTCCAAATCTGCTCCGATTGCTCCTCGTGCAACCGGCTCGACGGGCGGGTGGTAGGGACGATCCTGCGGCATCCAATCACGGCGTGGCGAACGCCGGTGCGGCTTCAATAGAAAGAGAGGCACGATGCGGCGGTTCATGTGCGGTCTGGCCATGGTCCTGATCGCTGGTTGTTCGACCGTGCCGACTTCTTTTACTCCCTCCCATCCGATCCCTTCCAATCAAGTTTCCCACGGGCTCTGGCAGGAATTGTTGCGGGCGCATGTCCATGACGGGGTGGTTGAGTATCCGGCGATCTCTCGACAGGGCCGGCTTACGTCCTATCTGGCACTATTGGATCGGGTGGATCCGACCGGGTTATCGACGCAGGATCGTCTGGCCTTCTGGATCAATGCCTACAATGCGTTTGCGGTGAAGGGCATTCTGGATGGTTATTCGCCGTCCACCCTGTTCGGCCGGTATCGGTATTTCATTGCGCGTGAGTACCCCGTTGGTGGACGGACCGTGAATCTCTACAATCTGGAACGCGAGATTCTGATCACCCAGTTTCGCGAACCACGGATGCATTTCGCCATTGTGTGCGCCTCGGCATCCTGTCCGAACCTTCAACCCTGGGCATTCGAGGGCCTGCACCTCGAGCAACAACTGGATCAGGTCACGAGGGAATTTATCAATGACCCCTCACGCAACCGCTTTGATCCATCGAGAAAGGTGGCTTCGCTGTCCATGATTTTCAAATGGTTTGCGAAGGATTTTGAAGCCGGTGCCGGATCGGTGCTGAATTTCGTCAGGGCCTACGTGCAAGACCCCTCGTTGAAAGAGGATCTGTCGGTGGCCGACTACCGGGTGGAATTTCTTGATTACGATTGGAGTCTGAATGGGCCGCCTCCTCAGCTCTAACAGGCTGCGGAAAAACTCGTTTTTTGCATAAGACGTCGCGCTCAGCTCACGTGCCTTGTCGGTGTCGGAATCACCGCAGGATGCGCAACAAGTCCGCCAGCGGCGTTCTCGCGTCGTTCAGAAGCTCACCGTACGGCACGAGTACGATTCGCTTCTTCGCTCGCTGCGGCCTTGCTGGACGGCCTTGTTGCGCATCCTGCTAAAGGAGCACGGTATGTTGGTACTGCCTGGTGAACGAGCGCCCATCGCCCGACTGCTGGTTTTTCTTGAACATGGCGAACGGATGGCACATGCCTGTGCGCATAACCAGGCGGCGCTGGCTCCCGATGTGAAGACCCGTCGCTTCCTCACGACCCAGGCCAGGCAGGAAGCCATGCATGCCGTGGTGTTTCGAAGCGCAATTGGATGGCTTGCGCCGCGCCACCTGGGTGATGCGCCATTCCTGCCGGCACTCGAAGCGTATCGTCGACTTCTGACTGAAGCGCTGGAACGTGGCGATTGGTTGGAGAGTATTTTAGCCGAACAGGTGATTCTGGAAGGGCTGGGGGAAGCGATTCTGACCCGGATCGAGACCGGTCTCGAAAAGCGACAGGCGCCGTTTCGCAGGCTCCGGTTGATGCTTCTGCATCAGGAAGAGGCTCATCATGAGTTCGGGCGGCGTCTGCTGGAGCGCGCAATGACTGATGGCACACGAGATTCGACGGATCTTCGCCGGCGTTCACAGGATTATCTGGCCTTGACAGAGTCGATGGTTCTGACGCTCTGTGATCTCTTCGAGACGATCGAGGAGGATGCCGCTGCATGGGCGGCGGATGTCCGCACCTTTTTGCCCCATTGGTTGACGGCATGATTTCCGTCGTCGTTCCTGCCTATAACGAAGCGCAGGCGTTGCCGGCCACGTTGCGACAGCTGCTCGAACAAGCCGGCGACTACGAAGTGATCGTCGTGGATGGAGGGAGCAGCGACGGAACCTGCGAGGTGGTAAGGCGATGGTCCCTCAGTCGCGAGCGTGCGGACCATGCCGCCCTCGCGTTAGTCACTGCTCCGAAAGGACGCGCCTCGCAGATGAACGCGGGAGCCAGGGTGGCACGGGGTGAGTGGCTGCTGTTCCTGCATGCCGATACGGTCTTGCCGGCCCATGCGCTGCGTCGGCTCAACGCCATGGAGGCGGATCCTGCCATCCAGGCCGGCGGGTTTCGTCACCGATTTTCGGGGTCGGACTGGCGGCTCAGGCTGATCTCATGGCTCGACAATGTTCGCTGTGTCAGGAGCCGCGTCATTTACGGCGATCAAGCGCTGTTTGTTCGGAGGCTGTTATTCGACCGGCTCGGTGGATTTCCCGATCAGCCTATCCTGGAAGATGTGGCCTTCTGTGAGAAACTGCTGAAAGTCACGACGCCGATGCTCCTGTCGCCCCCCGTCGTCACGGATGCCAGAAAGTTTCTCAAGATGGGTATTTGGAAGAGTTTCGGCCGCGTGTTGTTGATCATCCTGCACGTGGAATTTAAGTTGCCCTACCTCCCACGGGTCTTTTTTCAGGATATTCGCTGACATCCGCTCCCCTCTGCCTCCTTCAAGGGACAGCCGTCCGCGTGCTGCTTTGGAAACCGCAAATCGATTGTCAACGAACCGGCATCCGTATACGTTGGAACGGGTGGCAGGCAAGTGGTGTTAACCAAGGGAGGATGTATGAAGCAGGTCATCTGGAGTGCGGCATTAGTGGCGTTGTGTGTCCCGTCGTTCGTGTTTGCGCAGGCAGAGACGCCCAGGATTGATCAGCGACAGGCTAACCAGGAGAAGCGGATCGATCAGGGGATTGCCAGTGGTCAGCTGAATGAACGCGAGGCCAACCGGTTGAGCAATCAGCAGGAACACCTCAATAAGATGGAAGATAAGGCAAAGTCCGATGGCGTCGTGACGAAGAAGGAGCGTGCCCGGATCAATCACGCACAGGATCGCACATCCCGCCACATTGCTCGCCAGAAGCACGACCGCCAGCAGCGATAGGTTCTATAACCGCTGCCGAGGTCGGCGGTCGAGGGGATCTTAAGCAAGCCGGCTATATCGGTATCCGCGCTCGTGCTTCTTGTCGAGTGTATCCATGCCGTCCACAAGTCACATTGTGGACGGCATGGTTGTATGTCTCCCCAGCCCTCGCCTCTGTACACCACGGTGCCTTTTTCATGGGCTTCTCCCGCCCGGCCTGAATCGACTCGCTCGATCCTGCTAGAATGCCGGCATGGACCTCATCACCACGCATGTGAATGCAGACTTTGACGGGTTGGCCTCCATGGTTGCGGCCCGAAAGCTCTATCCCGACGCTGTTCTGGTGTTCCCAGGCGGTGCGCAGGAGTCGGTGCGGAATTTTTTAGCTCATCATAAGGTGGACATCTGCCGTCTTAAGGACCTGGCACTGGAGCATGTGCGACGGCTGATTGTGGTAGATGCGCAGGAGCCTGAGCGGCTTGGTCCACTGAAGGGCCTCAGTTCGCGCAGGGATCTGGAAGTGCATCTGTTTGACCATCATGGAACCGGAGAAGAGTCAGAGAAGCCGACCTGGCCGTCGGTCACGGAACGACATGTTGAACCGGTTGGAGCCACCACGACGCTACTGATCGAGCGACTGAAAGCGCAACAGGTACCACTCACCGCATCTGAGGCGACATTGCTGGCGCTCGGGTTATATGAGGAAACCGGATCGTTCGCCTATCCGTCGACGACCCCGCGTGATCTGGCGGCGGCGGCGTTTGTTCTGTGCGCGGGCGCCGATTTGAATCTGGTTGCGGAGACTCTGCAACATCCGCTGAATCCGGATCTGATCGCCCTGCTGAACGATCTCCTGCAGTCCGGAGAAATCTACTACCTGGAAGGCCGCAAAATTCTTGTCGCGTCGAGTGCCTATGATCGGTATACGGGGGACCTGGCCGAGGCCGTTCAACGGCTCGCGGAATTGCAGGGACTGGATGCGGTTATTGTGGCGATTGCGCTGGAGGAGAAGGTCGAGATTATCGGGCGGAGTCGTAGGCGCGAGATCGACGTGGCCTGGATCGCACGCGAGTTTGGCGGCGGCGGACATGCCGCGGCCGCCGCCGCCAGCGTGAAAGGCCGGACGCTGGTGGAAGTGCAGGAACAACTGACCCGTCTGCTCACGGAGCGCTACCGCCCCACGTTGTTGGCGCGGGATGTCATGACGACGCCCGTCAAATCGATCCCCGCGGATGCGACAGTCGGGGAGGCTGAGCGATCCATGACGACCTATGGGGTCAATGTTCTGCCGGTGGTGGATGCGAAGGACCGATACGTCGGCACGATTTCACGGGAGATCGTCCAGAAAGCCTTATTTCATCAGCTAGGAGAGCAACGAGTCGAGGATCTGACCAGTGGCGGTCAGTATAGCGCGCAGCCGGACACGCCGTTCCATGACATCGAAACGCGAATGATTGAGCTGAATCAGCGCTTCGTGCCCGTGCTGTCCGATGGCAAAACCGTTGGCGTTATCACCCGGACCGATCTACTCCGCAGCCTGCACGACGATGTGCTTGCGGGCGGCCGGGGTAAACCGAAATCCTTGATGGGGCTGGAATCTCCGGGTGGAGTGCGGCGGCGGGACCTGAAAGGGTTGTTGCGCGATCGGTTGCCCCTTGACGTGCACGAGCTGCTGCGGGCAGCGGGAGAATTGGGTGACCGGCTGGGCCTGTCGGTGTATGTGGTCGGAGGGTTTGTCCGCGATCTATTGCTGGGTCTGGATAATCTCGATGTCGATCTCGTGGTCGAGGGCGACGGGATTGCGTTTGCGCGCGCCTTGGCGAGGGAGCGGGCAGGACGGGTTACGGTTCACGAGCGGTTTGGAACGGCCGTGGTCCTCCTGCCTGACGGGTTTAAGCTGGATGTGGCCACGGCCCGGACCGAGTATTACGAGTACCCAACGGCCTTGCCGACGGTTGAGCAGAGTTCCATCAAGAAAGATCTCTACCGGCGGGATTTCACCATCAACACGTTGGCGGTGGCGCTCAAGCCGCGAACGTTCGGTCAATTGATTGATTTTTACGGCGGGCAACGTGATCTGAAAGAGCATTTGATCCGGGTGCTGCATAGTTTGAGTTTTGTCGAGGATCCGACCAGGGTCTTTCGGGCCATACGGTTCGAATTGCGATTCGACTTCCAGTTGAGCAAGGACACGCTGGCGTTGATCAAAGGCGCGGTTAAGATGGAATTGTTCCATCGGCTTTCCGGTCAGCGACTCTTGGAGGAGTTGCGGTTGTTGTTCTCGGAGCGCAGGCCCAGGCATGCCGTTCGTCGTCTGGCCGACCTTGATCTGTTGCGATTCATTCATCCGAAGCTGACATGGGCGACTCGACTGGATCGGCGGCTCATCGAGTTGGAAGCGGCATTGGACTGGTATCGGCTCGCTTGTCTTGATCGGACGATGAATGGATGGGTGGTCTACGCCATGGCCTTGGCCGAGGTCCTGCCGGATCACGCTGTCCGTGACGTGCTCAAACGATTTCCGTTCACCGAAGCGGAACGAGCCGCCATTACCGAAGCCCGGTTCCTCACGCAGCCGGTCTGTCGGACACTGAGCCGGCGTGCGCCGCTTCGGCCATCCGAAACAGTCGGGCTGTTAACCGGCCTGTCCGAGGAGTGCCTCGTGTTCCTCCTGGCGAAGAACACGTCTGAGACGGCCAAGCGGCACCTGTCCATGTATCTCACCGCATATCGCGATGTGAAACCGGCGCTGACAGGAAAGGACCTGAAGACGTTTGGGTTGAGGCCTGGCCCTCTCTACCGCACAATTCTGGCGCGGTTGACCCAGGCACGCTTGGATGGCGAGGTGAACAATGAGGCCGAGGAACGGATGCTGGTGAAGGAGTTGGCAGATCGATCTCGATCAAACCAGTAGGGCTGCGTTCGACGCGGAGACGTCAGTATTGGTCATGCTACAGGGTGGCCACGCAGCAGGGCTCGGGGTAACCGCATCTCCAAGCCGACGACACGACGCAAGGGGATTAAGCCAGCGGCTCAACCGGCTCGAGTTCGTCGTGGATATCGACGGCCCGAGCTTCTTTCCCCATCGCGGCGAGAAGGCCGTCATAAACGATGCGAGCCGCGTCCGACCATTTCGGATTGAATGGGCGACCAGCGAAAGCGGCCTCAGCCGCCTTTTTCTCATCGTGGGTAATCTGTCGAGGTGTCAGTGTGGTGTCCATACGGATAATAATAGATCGCTTCAGGGCAATGTCAAGGACTCCGCGCATTGGCGGGCCCTCCCGTTCGGTGGGGGCTGCGTTCGAATGGCCTGCAATGGTCTGCATACAGAAACCGGATGTGGGAACTGTCCTCAGGAACGGTGCGGCGGCAGCAGCCGGTCAAGTTCGGCGTGAGTCGACCGAAATAGTTCAGATGCCTTCTTTGCGCTGATGATTCGAAAAGAAAGACTGTCTCCGGGAGACAGCTGCGCCGCGAGGGAACGATCCGCGCTGATCATGGTGGCGAGCTTCGCATAGCCGCCCGTGGGTTGGCAGTCTGCCATCAGTAAAATCGGTTGCCGATTCGACGGCACTTGAATGCTTCCGATGCCCACGGCCTCGGAGATGATGTCAGCCGAAGCACGATGCGGCAACTCCGCACCTTCCAAACGATATCCCATTCGGTCTGATTGTGAAGTCACCCGGTACGGTCTTCCGGCCAGCAGGTGCAAGGCCTCATCC
>WBZN01001533.1_pt2 | contig 10837 bp, 8 predicted proteins | sample 5204281 | NCBI WGS metagenome assembly WBZN01 (sample SAMN12344347, study PRJNA552823) | activated sludge metagenome | biome: Activated sludge suspended growth; feature: Nitrification reactor; material: Wastewater; isolation source: activated sludge from nitrification reactor of wastewater treatment... | reverse complement strand
ATGCGTTTGCGGGTATCCATGCAGCAGCAGCAGCGGCGGTCCTGAACCGCCGATTACCGCATTGATGGACACTTCCCCCGCCTCGATCTGCCGGCGCTCGAACCCTTCAAACATGCCACGTCTCCATCCACCCCGTTGCGAATTTGCGACTACGGCGAAGCACAGAGGTTTCTGCTGTTCGTGATGCTGTTCCCCGGGCTCATCGCAGGACCATCGTGCGGCATCACGAGATCAAATGGCCGCCTGCTAAGGCGGCCATCTGGCATGATCTGACAACTCTAAAGCCTTGTGCTCACTCAGCGGCAACCTGACGGCTCACGGAAGGGCCCGCGCGCAGCACATCGGCATCAACATAGGCTTCGAACTTTGCGAAGTTCTTCGTGAACATGCCGGCGAGCTTGGCGGCGGTCGCGTCGTAGGCGGCAGGATCCGCCCAGGTATCGCGCGGCGTCATCAGTTTGGGATCGACGCCTGCCATCATCACCGGCACCTTGAAGCCGAAGATCGGATCAACGCGCATGGTATGGTTCTTCAACTCGCCCGACAGCGCCGCGTTGAGCAGCGCGCGCGTCACCTTGATCGGCATGCGCGAACCTTCACCGTATTTGCCGCCCGTCCACCCAGTGTTGACCAGCCAGCAATCCACGCCGTGCTTGGCGATCAGATCGCGAAGCAGGTTGCCGTAGACCGAGGGATGGCGCGGCATGAAGGGCGCACCGAAGCAGGTGGAGAACGTGGGCTTGGGCTCGTTGCCCATACCCTTCTCAGTGCCGGCGACTTTGGCGGTGAACCCTGACAAGAAGTGATACATCGCCTGGCTGGGTGACAGCTTGGCGATGGGCGGCAGCACGCCGAAGGCATCCGCCGTCAGCATCACGATATTCTTGGGATGCCCGGCGCGGCCGGTTGGCGACGCATTCGCGATCGCCTCAAGCGGATAGGCGGAGCGCGAGTTCTCAGCCAGCCGGGCGTCGTCGAAATCGGGCGTGTGACAGCCGGGCTTCAAAACAACGTTTTCGAGAACGGTGGCGAAACGATTGGAAGCCTCCCAAATTTCCGGCTCAGCAGACTTGGACAGGCGGATTGTCTTGGCATAGCAGCCGCCTTCAAAATTGAAGATGCCGCTCTCGCTCCAGCCATGCTCATCGTCGCCCAGAAGCTCGCGCGTGGGGTCGGCCGACAGCGTCGTCTTGCCGGTGCCGGACAGGCCGAAAAACACCGCCGAGTCGCCGTCCTTGCCGACATTGGCCGAGCAGTGCATCGGCATGACGCCCTTGGCGGGCAGCAGGTAATTGAGGAATGAGAAGACGCTCTTCTTGATCTCACCCGCATAGCTCGTACCGCCAATCAGCACGATGCGGCGGGAGAAGTTGCAGGCGATCACGGTCTCGGTGCGCGTGCCGTGATAAAGCGGGGCGGCGCGGAAGCTCGGCAGGTCCACAACCGTGAACTCAGGCACGAAGCCCTCAAGCTCGGAGGCCTCGGGGCGGCGCAGCAGATGGCGAATGAACAGCGAATGCCAAGCATATTCGCTGACGATACGCGTGTTCAGACGATGCTTGGGATCGGCGCCGGCATAAAGATCCTGAACAAACAGCTCCTTGTGCTTGGCAAAGGTGATGAAGTCGGCAAGGAGACGGTCGAATTGCTCCTCGCTCATCGCCTTGGAGTTGTCCCACCAGATGGCCTGATCGGTCTCCGCGTCGCGCACGACGTACTTGTCCTCCGCCGAGCGGCCCGTATGTTGGCCCGTTTCCACGGTGAAGGCCCCGCTCGCGGCAAGTTGCCCCTCACCACGGCGCAGAGCGATCTCCACAAGCTCGGCCGGCAATAGATTGCGACGGATCTTTTGCGACGCTTCGAGAGGGAAAAGCTGGATTGTCATCTATGGCCTTCTTCTGCCTTTGATTTCGCGCTCAAGCACGAGTGAACGCATTCGCAATGAGTTAGCACACAGACCCATTGTAGCTTACCTCCGCCGGTTGGAGATATTAGCATAGGGTGGCCGACATTGAGATCGAGTCAGGTATTTCTTGTGCTTAGACCTCTTTCGACTATGCGAGCCCCCCAGGCGCCTCAAGATGTGCCTTCGTCGGCATACGAAAGTCGCAAGCGATCCATTGCCAAGCTTAAGATATAGCTCAATTTTCCCACAAGATGTTGTCAAGGCCCGAATGCGGGACGAATCTGTGCGCCGGGCATCAAGGCAGTGGATAAGTTGGTCGCGAAACCGGCTGGCAACAGTCACTTGCGCTTGCCGCTGCCCCAGCCGATCGCCTATTCAGGTGGCATTCAGGGTCAAGGTTAGAATTTCGGCGCTGCCACAATTGGTTCATCATGCGACCATACAGCGCCCGTAGCGGGTCCGACCCACCCCTGGGCACGAGAGGAAACAATGAAAGAGAAAAGCACGATCGCCCTGGTGGACGACGAGCGCAACATCCTGACCTCCCTGCGCCTGGCGCTGGAGGCAGAGGGTTACAAGGTACGGACCTACAGCGACGGCGTATCGGCGCTTGAGGCCTTGACTGAGGAACCTGCCGACCTCGGCATCTTCGACATCAAGATGCCGCGCATGGACGGAATGGAGTTGTTGCGCCGCGTTCGCCAGCAGTCGACCATGCCCGTGATCTTCCTCACCTCCAAGGACGAGGAAATCGACGAACTTTTTGGTTTGAAGATGGGCGCCGACGATTACATCGCCAAGCCCTTCTCCCAGCGCCTGATCGTAGAGCGCGTCAAGGCTGTGCTGCGCCGCGTGGCCCCCAAGGATGGCGTGCCTGCCGAGGAGGAATCCAAGCGCGTCCTGGAACGCGGCAAGCTGAAGCTCGATCCGGAGCGCCACACCTGCCACTGGGACAACAAGGCGGTGACGCTCACTGTCACCGAATTCCTCATTCTGCAGGCTCTGGCGACCCGACCCGGCGTCGTCAAGACCCGCGACGCGCTGATGGACGCTGCCTATGACGATCAGGTCTATGTCGATGACCGCACGATCGACAGCCACATCAAGCGGCTGCGCAAGAAGTTCAAACAGGTGGACGATGACTTCGACGTGATCGAGACGCTGTACGGCGTTGGCTACCGTTTCAAGGAATGATCAGGCGCGGCAGGACTGCCGCTCAAGATGAAGGTGCGCGCCCGGCATGAACGACCTGTCCGAGACGGCACGGATCATGGAAGCAAAGGCGCCAGCGTCCGCGGTGGCGGCGCTTGCCGGTGCGGATGCGGCCGTTTCGGATGCCGGCGGCGCAGCGCGCCGTACCTGGAGTACCTCCGTCTCCAGCATCAAGGGGCCCCTGGCGCGCTGGTGGGGCCGCCAACCGCTCATCCGCTTCATCCGAGCCAGTCTCGGCCGCCGCATCCTGATGTCGAACATCATGGGGCTGCTCGGTCTTTTGCTTGGGATGCTCTATTTGAGCCTCTCACACGCCTGGCTGCTCGACGCCAAGATCGAAGTTGTCCGCACGCTTTCGCGCATTACGGCAGAGGCGATCGCCTACCGCGCGGTCAATGAGAACCGCGGCGCGCTCTTCGATCCCAACCGCCTGCCGGAAGGCGCGCCAGCCCGGCCCCGCCGGGATGACGCTTTTGCGGCCCTTGAGCTTCCCATAAGCCCCGAACGCGCAACGCCTGTTCTCAAGAAGCTCATTCAGCCGACGGATCTGATCGCCCGCATCTACTCGCCAAAGGGCACACTCATCGTCGACAGCGATACGCTGTTTGGCAAAGCCGACCGTGACGCCACCACCCAGCCGGCGGATTCCGATTCCTTAAGACTGAAGAACTTCTGGACCCGGTTCCACTACTGGCTGAACAACAAGGAACTGAAGGTTTATCGCGAACTCGGCACCGCCAACGGCTTTCTCTATCCGGAGGTGAAGCGGGCCGCGGAGGAAGGCGTCGAAACACCGATCCTCCTGCTCGACGGCAAGGGCCAGCAGATCGTTTCCATTGCCGCACCGGTTAAACGAGGCAACAAGATCCTGGCTGTGCTTTTGTTGATGACGCGGCCCGGCGAGATCGACCAGACCTTGTGGGATGAACGCTGGCTCATCATGCAGATCGCGGCAATCGCCTTTCTGGCCTCCATCGTGTCCTCGATCCTACTCGTGCGCGCCATTGCCGGCCCCATGAGCCGCCTCTCGGAAGCGGCCAACAATGTCAGCAACAACATCACCGCCAAGGCCGAATTGCCCGATTTTGCCGGGCGCAACGACGAGGTCGGCCAGATGGGGCGGGCGTTCCGCGCCATGACCAACGCCCTTTACCGGCGTATCGAGGCAAGCGAGAAGTTCGCCGCCGACGTGGCGCACGAGCTGAAGAACCCGCTGGCCGCTGCCCGTTCCACAGCCGAGGCGCTCGCTTACGCGCGCACGGATGAAGACCGCATGGAGCTCGTAAAGGAGGTGCAGGACGAGTTGAAGCGGCTCAACCGGCTCATCAACGACGTGTCGAATGCTTCCCGCCTGGACGCCGAGCTTGCCCGCCAGCAGATGACCCGCATCAACGTGCGCGTCGTTCTGGAAAACGTCTGCGGTATTTTCCGCGATCTCTTGAGCGACGATACCCGCAAGATCCTGTTGATTATCGATCCGGTGGACAGCGAGTTGCAGCTCACCGTCAACGGCAATGACGGACGGCTGGGCCAGGTCTTCACCAACCTCATCGACAACGCGCTCTCGTTCTCGCCTGAGGGGGACACCGTCACGATCCGGGCCAGGAGCCGATCGGGCCATGTGGAAGTGAGCGTCGAGGACCACGGCCCTGGTATTCCGGAAGACCGCCTGAGCACCATATTCGAGAGGTTCTATTCCGATCGTCCCGCGACCGACGCGAAGCGCGGCAAGAACTCGGGCCTGGGCCTGTCGATTTCGCGCGAGATCGTGCTCAGCCACAGGGGGGAGATTTTCGCCGAAAACCGGCGCGACGCGCAGGGCAGCGCCTGCGGCGCGCGGTTTGTGGTTCGGCTCCCACTCCTTGTCCCGGCTGGAGGAACGATTGGCCGTCCCGCATCCTGATTTAGATCCGCATAGTCTGGAGACGGTCACAATCCACGCCAGCGCCATTGCCGCCGGCGGACGCGTCGCCCTGATCCGCGGCCCATCGGGGGCAGGAAAGTCAGATCTGACGCTTCGCTGCATCGCACTGGCGCCGACCCCCCTTCTGCCTCAACAGGCCAGCCTCGTCAGCGATGATCAGACCGTGATCACCCGGCGCGGAGGCAAGCTTTACGCGTCAGCCCCCGCGCGCATCGCGGGCCTGCTGGAGGCGAGGGGGATCGGCATCGTTCGCGTTAACGATGCCGCCGGCCCGCCAATGCCGCTCGCCCTTGTCGTCGACCTCGTCCCATCCGGCGATGCCGCCGATCGTCTGCCCGACCCCTGGCCCATGGTCCCGATTCTCGGGGTTGAGCTACCCCTGCTGCGGCTGAAAATTCACGAAGCGTCAGCCCCAATCAGACTGCTACTGGCTCTTGGCTGCCACAGCCTTCCCGCAACAGGCTGAACCACCGCACCCCGGGTGTACAAAATGCGCTTGCGATTTGGCCGAACCCTTGCCAACTTCCGCCCGGCGCATCGGCTCCGCCCGCTTCGCAACGCAGCGGCGTTATTCGGCGAAAGCAGGACGGTACGCAAATATTGGTGGCATGCAGCGGAGCCCCACAAGGAATGGCCAACTGCACATGATCGGACTTGTCATTGTGACGCACGGAGGGCTTGCGGCCGAGTTTCGCAGCGCCCTTGAGCATGTTGTTGGCCGCCAAACCGACCTGGAAACCGTCGCCATCGGCCCCGAGGATGACATGGAAGCGCGACGGCTCCAGATCCTCGATGCGGTCAAAGCGGTTGATCAGGGCGACGGCGTCATTATTCTGACCGATATGTTCGGCGGCACGCCTTCCAACCTCGCCATTTCGGTGATGGACGAGACCAAAGCGGAGGTTATCGCCGGCATCAACCTGCCTATTCTCGTCAAGCTCGCCAGCATCCGCACTGAAATGCCGTTGGAGCAAGCGGTCTCGACAGCGCGCGACGCGGGCCGCAAATATATAAAGGTGGCGAGCCAGGAGTTGGCCGGCTCGCAATAGGACGCCAGGACCATGCCCGAGCTTAAAAACTCAAAACGCCCGGAGGCGGTCGTCATTATCCGCAACATCAAGGGGCTGCATGCGCGCGCGTCCGCCAAGTTCGTCAAATGCGCCGAGAGCTACGACGCGCGCGTCACGGTCATGCGCGATGGGCAGTCAGTGGGCGGCACATCGATCATGGGCTTGATGATGCTGGCCGCGGGACCCGGCTCGACGCTGCACATCGTAGCCGAGGGCCCCCAGGGGCCCGAGGCGCTGCAGGCGCTTGTGGCCCTCGTGGAGGCGGGGTTCGGCGAGGAGTGTGTCGCGGACGCCTAGCGCATCATCGCTATGAGCATCACCAATTTCAGAACACAAAAAGGCCGGGGCTCCCGCAAGTGCCCCGGCCTTTTTTTTTTCCATAGGGTGGAGTGGACCCTATTTGGAAACGTAGAGATCGGTCAGCTTGATGGCGATATCGCGGAACGCCTGCTTGAGCTGCTCGCCACTGTCCGCCAAATAGGCGTGAGACGAATTGCTCGCACATGCACTGAGCGTGTTGATCGCCGTCGTGTTACCGCCCAAGTCGAAGCCCACTGTGTAAACTTCGATCCCGTCGTTCTTCATCCGCGTGCAGATCTCGACGGCCTGTTGAGCCGACGTCTTGCCGTTCGCCGAGCTGCCCGCGCCGCTATCGCCGACCGTCACGCCCTGAGAGTCACGCTCGAGGTTGTATTCGCCGTCCGTCATCAGAATTGCGATCTTCTTGAGACCCTCGGTGGCGAAGTCCGCCGGACGTGCCGCATTGCCAACAATGTTGCCCCAACTCGGCGACAGCATGTAGTATGCCCATGCCGTGCCGACATGGCCCGCAGTGCCGCCGCCGGTTGCCAGCCCATTGATCCGCGCGGTGACGGCGTCCTGATCCAAAGTGAGCGGCAGTACGGTAGCGGTGGTCGAGATATCGCAATAGTTGTTGGAAGACGAGTCGCTGTAGGAGGGAAGAACATAGGCTCCCGACTGCGCCACGGCATTGGTGTATTTCTGCGCGCCGGTCCGTTCACCCACACACTTGCTCTTGGTGTAAGTGTAGTACTTCTTCTTACTGCCGGAGCCAGTCGTCTTCGTGACCGTTGACGGCGCGGCCGGATCCGTCACCTGCGACAGAATCGACTGTGCCGGGCGCACGTCGCCTGAGAACGGAACGATGGCAAGGCGCGCCTTGAATTCGCTCGTGGCGTTATTCTTCATCAGAATCTGCACGAGATCCTTGGCGGCCACTTTCATGTCGTCGCGCTTGCTGCACGGCGAGCACATCGAGCCCGAGACGTCGAGCATGATCGCGACCTCGCGGTTGAAGCGCTCATAACGATCCTGCGCCGTCGTCGCCTCGGGGGCTTCATCTTTCGCAAACAGCGGCAAGCTTTCAATGTTCACAAAGCCGAGGAACGGCGTCCTGACCGACACCTGTCCGAGCGTCGCGATCGTGGCGCCATCGTCCTTCACGGTGAAGCGCACGCTGTCATTCACCACCTTGATGCGCTTTTTCGTGTTGCTGTCGTAAACTCGTTGTGCAAGCGCGATGGCATCGGCCTGGCTCGCACCGGTCTGCAACGCGCGGCCGGCAGCCAGGATGGCGGCGTCGATGGCCGAAAACGTCTGATCGCGCGCGTTGAGCCATCGGCCCATATCGACGGAGCCGCCGATAAGCAGGCACATTGTCATAAGCATCACGCCGAAGAGCATAGCGACGTTGCCGCTTTCGGAACGCTTGAACCGCGACAAAAGACCGGCTGAGCGGCTCGCCGCGGACTGCGTTGTGGACCGAAGTTCGTCGGTCAACGGACGGACAGAATTAGACATGGTTCGCTCCAATGCGAAGATCTTGCATCGGTTATGAAGCCAAAAGTCTTTACAGAACTTAACAGTTCGAATTTGAACTAATTATAGGGTTGACGAAGAGCTATCGAAAATCATCAGATATTGTTTCAAACCCGCGTAATTTATTCCACTCGCGAGATAGAACGTCCGTCGGCTGCGCAAACGGATTGCGGCCGCCGTTATTTCCTGCGTTTTGATAGATGGAGTTTCTATTTTGACAGATGGAGTTCTGTCGTCCGGATGGCGATATCACGGAACGCGGCGCGGAGTTGCTCCCCCGTCGCGACGGTATAGGACTTCGATGCGTCCGACGCGCATTTATTCATGGTGTTGATCGCGGTCGCGTTGCCGCCCAGATCAAAACCGACTGTGAAAACGTCAATGCCGCTTTTCTTCATCTCATTGCAAATCGCAATTGCCTGTCCGGCCGAATTCACGCTATTGGCCGAGGATCCGGCCACATTGTCAGAAGTATCGACGCCATTGGCATCGTATTCCAGATTGTATTCTCCGTCGGTCATGAGCACGGCGATCTTCTTGAGCTTGGGCGTATCGTAAGAACTCGCCTGGCTTGCGAGCGGCAAGACTGCATTCCACTTTGGAGACAGCATATAATAGGCCCACGCCGTTCCCAGGTGACCGGCCGTGCCCCCGCCCGTCATGAGCGCATCGATCTTTTTCTTGATCTCCGTCTTGTCGAGACTGAGCGGTGATACGATTGCGCCGCTGTCGATGACGCACTCGCCGTCCTGCGTGTAGGTTGACATCACGTAGTTGCCGGCTCCCGGCCCTGCGTCGGTGTACTTGTTGTCACCGTTCCGCTCTGCAACGCATTCTGTACGGGGGTATTGGACGGTCTCCGTCCTTTTCTTTCTCTTGCTCCCGGTCTCATAGGTAAAGGAACGCTCGGAAGGCCATGCAGGATCAGTGGCAGCCGCCAGAAGACCGGCGGGCGGGCGTACATCACCGGAGAATGGGACGATGGCAATCTTCGACCAGTAGGCCGTCTTGTCATTGTTCACCATCATGATGTCGACAAGGTCCTTCGCAGCCGCCCGCATGTCGTCGCGCTTCGAGCACGGCGTGCACATGGAGCCCGACACGTCGAGCATGAGCGCCACTTCGCGATTGTAGTTGGCAGCGGAATTCTGGGCCGTTTTTGCCTCAGGTGCTTCGGAGGCAACGAATAGCGGCAGCGTGCCGACGGCCGCGAGCCCCATGAACGGCGTTTGAATGTGGGCATAGCCTGTTGCCACGACGGTCGTGCCGTTATCGCGAACGTCGAAATTAATGGTATCGTTCTGCACGGGAAACCGCCCCGTCGTGTTGCTGAGATAAATCTGACGCGCAATCTCTTTGGCGGCCTCCTGGCTCGCCCCGGTCTGCAGCGCGCGGCCGGCCGCAAGCACCGCCGCGTCAATGGCGTCCATGGTCGCCGTGCGCGCATTGATCCACCGGCCGAGGTCTACGGCTGCGCCGATAAACATGAACAGCGCAAACGTAATAAGACCGAACATGAGCGCGACGTCGCCGGCCGCGTTGAGCTTGAAGGCGGCCCAGCGGCTGCGGGCTGCGGTGGCGAAACATGCGTTATTTCCGTTAGGGCCGGCCAAAACAGACGCCCGAATCCGCATGACCCGTCTCCTTGCAGCAAAATTTAACGTGCTCGAAAAAAGCTCCCGATAGCCTCAATGTATTTGAAAGGAATTTCACAACACTAAAAACGATCCGTAAAATTTTCCGAATTTACTGTATTTCCTGGGTGTTGCCTCCAATTTTGACTAAAGATATACACGCCGTGTTTTGCGATTACTGACCTTGCTCACATTTCTCTCTTCCGGCTCCACCAAGCCACCCCCCCCGACGGAAGCATATAAAGAGTTGTTTATATCTTGTTGCGGGTGATCGGCCGCTCGGCTATAGGTCCGGCGGCGCGGGCTGCCCAGGCAGTGGCGCCAAAAGATCCAGCGCTGCCTTTCTAGCGCCTTCCGGCGCGCCAGACCGCTGCATCCGGCAGGATGAGCGACCAGCAGCAACCTATGTTCAAGGGAGCCTATATGAGCAGCCGTAAGGACGATTACATCGTTAAGGACCTTGGCCTTGCCGAGTGGGGCCGCAAGGAAATTGCCATCGCCGAGACGGAGATGCCGGGCCTGATGGCGACACGCTCCGAATACGGCCCCAAGCAGCCGCTCAAAGGTGCGCGTATCGCGGGTTCGTTGCACATGACGATCCAGACCGCCGTCTTGATCGAGACACTCGCGGCCCTCGGCGCGGACATCCGCTGGGTGTCGTGCAACATCTATTCGACCCAGGACCACGCCGCCGCGGCCATCGCCGCCGCCGGCATTCCCGTCTTCGCCTGGAAGGGGGAAAGCCTCAAGGATTATTGGGACTATACCCGCAAGCTGTTTGAGTGGAGCGACGGCGGGATGCCCAACATGATCCTCGACGATGGCGGCGACGCCACCATGTTCGTGCATATGGGTTTGCGCGCGGAAGAAGGCGACACCGCATTCCTCGACAAGCCGGGCTCTGAGGAAGAAGAAATTTTCTTCGCCCTGCTGAAGAAAACGCTCCAGGAGAAGCCGAAGGGCTGGTTCGCCGCGTTGGCCAAGAGCATCAAGGGCGTTTCGGAGGAGACGACCACAGGCGTTCATCGCCTCTATGAAATGCAGAAGAACGGCAAGCTGCTGTTCCCGGCGATCAACGTCAACGACTCGGTGACGAAATCGAAGTTCGACAACCTCTACGGCTGCCGTGAATCGCTCGTGGACGGCATCCGCCGCGGCACCGACGTCATGATGGCCGGCAAGATCGCCATGGTCGCAGGCTTCGGCGACGTCGGCAAAGGCTCGGCGGCGTCGCTGCGCAACGCGGGCTGCC
>WBZN01002006.1_pt1 | contig 10841 bp, 8 predicted proteins | sample 5204281 | NCBI WGS metagenome assembly WBZN01 (sample SAMN12344347, study PRJNA552823) | activated sludge metagenome | biome: Activated sludge suspended growth; feature: Nitrification reactor; material: Wastewater; isolation source: activated sludge from nitrification reactor of wastewater treatment... | reverse complement strand
GGCCTCGATTTTGGATGCACTCAGTTTCGAGTTTGGTGTTGCCGAAACTTGGCTCTTGTTACCGGCTAAACTACCGGCTGGTGCCGGTGAAGGAGATGGTGGAAGAGATGGCATTGCAGAAGGAATTGACGGAGTCAATTTGAGTGGCTCACGTTTACCGCCGAACGCGCCAGGCATCTTGGTCTGCGCCTGACCTGAAGACTGCAGGATATAAGCGCGTGTGTTTCCTTGCGCGAGAACTTTTCGATCGTTGACCATCATTGTAATCTTGTCGCCAATCCAACGCTTACCAGGCTGGATAATCTGAGAGCGACCAGTGAAGATCAGCTTTTCCGCTTGTCCGTCGATGTTGCGAAGCAGCACCACGTTCTGACCAACACCAGTGGTGTCACCGTAGCGAACTTTGACGTTGCCCTGAGCAGCCATGCGCCCGGAGTCTTTACTGTAATCCTGAGCATCTGAGTCGATGTACATCGGCTCACCGTCTTTATTATCAGGATCGAAACTGAAGCCTTTGTTGCTACCAGATTTGGTGCCATCAGCTAACTTTGTCTTGTCGCCCGAAGCAACACTCGGTCTGGAGAACGTTGATACTTTAGCGTTGTCGGCGAGTTTGCCGTTTTCGTCAGTGTACTTCGCACTGCTGTCAGTGAAGGCTGTGGTGTCACCGGATTTTGCAGTTTTGCCTGATGCTTGACTGCCTGCGTCAGGGCCCCCCTTTTTAGGTCCATCCCCTTTTTTCTGGATGACCTTCGATCTTACGTTTCCTGTTGCCTGTAACCTCTGCGTTGCCAGGAAATATGTCATTGTGTCCGCTTGCGTATTATTCTCGTTTTGCGTTGCGGATACATGCCCGGTGAATAGCGCCGACTCGGGCTTCGCATCGGCTCCGTAGACTAACTGGAGCCGGTCCGACACCACTCGAATGTCGCCGTGCCGAACATGCACATCACCTCGCGCTTCAAACCTGCCAGTGGCTCGGTTGTATTCCTGATAGCGAGAGTCTGTAATGATTTTCTCTGGAGGACCTTTAGCGGCCGGGTCCTTCTTAACAGCTTTGGTTTCAGTCTTGCCCTGAGCCGCTGCCGATGTTGGCGGTGGTGCCATCAACTGTTCGGTCGTAGGCGTAGCGGCGTCGCCCGGACGCGCATCACCATAATCATCATCTGCGGCTGTTCTTGGAACGATTGGAGACTTGACTGCAGGTTTAGCGGCAACTTCAGGCGCACTCTTCGCAGCAACTTTGGCAGCAGCATCGTTAGCTGCATCGCCCTGTTTGGTTGGCCAGTTGATTTGACCAGACTTACTCATGCCGGGCTTTCTGCCGCTAGCAACCTTTTTCTGGCCAGGCTTGACGGTGCCTTTACCAAAGCCAGGTGTGTTCAAATCTTCTTGTGGTGCATCTTCTGAAGGACCATCCATAGGACCACCGAGTGGTGCATTCTCGAGCACTTCCGAGTGGGCGTGTCCATCAGCAATAATTTTCTGAGAAGCGATTTCGAAAATCAAAACATCAGAGTCGATTCTGTTTGCACCCTGAGTCAAATGCGGGTGACCTGTGAATACAGCTTTCTGCGGGCTGCCACCAGCATCGCGATATAGTGTCGCCATCGGTGCGACCACGACGCTATCTTTGTAAGTGACGCGAACACGTCCACGTGCCACCACGTGACCTTCGCCAAATTCCTGTTCGTCAGCCTGAATGTCGATCGGGCCGCCTGCTCCCATCATGCCTTGCTGTTGGGCAAACACACCAGCAGGCTGCATAAACAAAGCGAACAACGCGATGGATGCCATCGTTTTGTTTTTGTTGCTAGCACTAATGGTTTTGAGAACCAAGTAAACCTGCCTTTTACATGTGGCCCATGAATGAATGGGTGTTTCCTACGATTTTGATTTTCTCGAGCTGAGCGCCCTTATCGAGGCGTCCCACAGCGCTATCACCCGTCACCTTGGCTACCCCAGGCCACAAGATATTAACACCACCGGTCGCCTCGAAATGGTTGTCTTTGTTTAATTCCACTTTACTGGCTTCCATTCTGGATTTGCCTTCTTCGCCTTCGCAAATTACGTGGCTCTTATCATCGGAGCCGAGCCTGACCAGCCGCGTTGTTTCGTTCGCTGTTCCTTTCGGAGCAGACATGCGCATCTTCAACTTCGGTCCATCGAAGTACTCAACTTTAACTTCAGAAAGCATTACATCTTTAGTCTCGGCCTGCATAATGCCGGCTTTGGCTTGCAGGTGCCATTTAATGGTGTTCGCGTCGTCGACTTCTTTCAGCTCGTAATTCGTGACAGTCGTGGCGGTCTGGTCAGGATGCGCGTTCTTCTCTTCTTTGAACTCTTTAACCTGAACGTCAGCCATCTTTTGCGCGGAAACCCAGAAATAAATGAGAAGCGCCGGGATTGCCAGCGCAACTACAAATTTCAAGATTCCGCGAATTTTGTCACGCATCTAACAGATATCCGATCAGTAGCCTAATTTGATGCAGGCGAGACGCCTGCGCTCCATGGTTGGTTCGGTAGCGGTCATGATGCAGGCGAGACGCCTGCGCTCCATTGGTGGTTCGGTAGCGATGTTGATGCAGGCGAGACGCCTGCGCTCCATTGTTGGTTCGGTAGCGGTCATGATGCAGGCGAGACGCCTGCGCTCCATTGTTGTTTCGGTGGCGATCGTGATGCAGGCGGGACGCCTGCGCTCCATCGTTCGTGTCATTAGTTTCCCACAGCTCGTAAGGCAATCGCTCTTGAAATATTATTCAAACATTCTTTGAGGTTTCCTTGCTTGAGATAGCCTTCGCCAAGGAAGAAGTACGGCGCTGGGTTTTGCGGAGCCTGTTTCTGACAAGCACGCCAGACGTTCATCGAGTCTTCCAGATTTCCTGTAAATTCTGCGGCGAGGTGAGCGCGGTAAACGCGGGCCCAGATGTCGTCTGGGGTGCGCACCAGCAAATCATCGAGATTTTTCAGGGCTAGCTCATAATATTGCTTAATCTGAGGCACCACAGATGGTGAAGCCAATTCTAGAGCGCCTTTAATGTGAGGCAGTTGCGAGGCTGGCAAAGCACCAGGCGCGGCTGCTACTTTGTTTGCCAGTTGCGGCGAAAGCATGCCCAGAACCTGCCCGGCCTGCGCGTTGTTCATCCAGTTTTGTTTGAGCGCCACTTGCGGAGATGACGGACTGTTCTCGGAAACGGCGGGCACATTCGGATTTGCCGGATTCTTTTTGGCAAGTAAATAAGCCTTCATGTAATAAGCCCAGGCCAAGCCATATCTGACACGATTATCATCTGGATAAGACTTGAGCATTTCTTCGTAGCTGGCGATCATCTTGTCGAAATAAACAGCACCGCCAGACGCTTCAGCCAGGCGACGGGCGCGACGAACCTCTTTCAGTGCATCTTCGACGCGACTGGTGCGGCTCATCGCCACAGCCAGAATAAATGATGCTTCGGCACTGTCTGGATAAGCGAGAGCCTGCTGGCGAGCCAATTCAACGTTGTCTGTGGGCACGAGATCTTCAGCAGCCATGTTCAGTGAAAGTGGTTGACCGGGCTTGAGTAAAACTTTCGACGCTGCATCAGTAGTTGGCGCAATCACCGCCGACGGTGATGCCGCGGCTTGAACCGCCGCCGATGCGTCTGTAGCGACGTTCGCATCTTTAGCGGACGCATCTTTTGCATTTACGGGCGAACTCGTATCAGCCGCGCCGGCTGTGAGCATCGAGCCACTCAGTAGCGTGACGACCAACGACAGAAGTCCCGCCTGGTGAAGACGTGATACCAATCCGTGCTTGTTCATAAAATTATCCAGTCCCATTAGATGTCTGTAATGTGCGCCGGGAGTAGCGGTTCGGTCGCGCACAGAAAGAATCTCTCAACAACCGCTTGATCATAACAGACGACAAGAGGTTGCCAATGGACCCCAAAGTTCCATGAAAAAAATTTGTCCAAAGAAATTACTTCAGAGCCGATTTATTGGACATTCTGCCGTTAAGAATTATTGGCAAAACTTCATCGAGCCCTTTAACGATGTGCTTTGGTTGCGACATTGCAAGAATCTCAGTTGTGTGAATTCCAGTAGTGACGCCGATGGCATCGACATCAGCACCGCGAGCCATGTCCAGGTCATATGTGCTGTCACCGACTACAACGGCGTCTGGAGCTTGCACGTCCATGCGCTGCAAAGTCAGATGCACCGATTCAGGATGCGGCTTGTGGTTCTGCACATCCTGAGCGCCAACGATCAAACTGAAGAAGTGGCTCAAATTGTGATGGTCGAGCACTGTCTCGATCAGGTGGCGGCGCTTCGATGAAGCGATAGTTATTTTGATGTCGGAAGCTTTCAATGTTTCCAGCATCGGAACCAGGTGCGGAAATAATGGACACAGCTCGATCGTCTTGCTGTCATAAATTTCACGATAGCGAGTGGCGACTTCCAGCCAGTACTCTTCGTTGTGATCTGGAAAGATAATTTCCATCTGACGCATCAAAGGCACGCCGATCAGCTGCTGCCATTCTTTATAGATGTCATCGGTCAGGTTGTACTCGTCGACGCAGTTCTTCATGACATCAATGATGCCTGGGGCTGAATCTACAAGAGTTCCATCGAAATCGAAAATTGCCAGCTTGTACAAGTTAGACGCTCACCTTACCGTTTGACTCAATGAGCGCAAAGAATCTCTCGAACAAATAATTGGAATCGTGCGGGCCGGGGTTAGCTTCCGGGTGATACTGCACACAGAAGATAGGCAGGGTTTTATGACGAAAACCCTCAACGCTGTTGTCGTTCAAATTGATGTGCGTCAGTTCGAGATCAGCCGGTAATGAATCGGCATCGACAGCGAAACCGTGATTCTGACAGGTGATTTCGATTTTGCCTGTGTGCAAATCTTTGACAGGTTGGTTGCCACCACGGTGACCGAACTTCAACTTATACGTTTTTGCACCCAGTGCCAGCGACAAAAGCTGGTGCCCGAGACAAATTCCGAAGATCGGCATTTTGGTGGCAATCAGTTTTTTCAGTTCGACAATGATGTCTTTGCACGCAGCCGGGTCGCCAGGACCATTCGAAAGGAACAATGCATCAGGCTTGTCGGCAAGAATTTCTTCGGCAGTTGTATGAGCAGGATAAACAATCAATGAAAGATTGCGCAGGGCGAGCTGACGCAAAATGTTCGCTTTGATGCCGAAATCCATGACTGCGACGGTGTATTTTCCGTTGCCCATGCGGTATTTCTCAGTTGCCGTAACTTCCTGCGTGAAATCGGCACCGGTCATCTGAGGAGAATTCTGCGCGACTTTCACAAGTTCTGCTTCATCGAGAATTTCAGTCGACAACGCGCAGCGCATCGCACCCTTGTCACGGATTCTTCTAGTTATTGAACGAGTGTCGATATCACTGATACCAACGATGTTGTGTTTCAACAAATACTCGTGCAATGACTCAGAGGCACGCCAGTTGCTGTGTCTGCGGCTCAGGTGGCGCACAATCAATCCGCGCGCATATATCTTCTTGGACTGCGTTTCGACATCTTCGTCGTTAGTGCCGTAGTTACCAATCTCGGTATAAGTCATCGTGACGATCTGACCGGCGTAGCTCGCATCGGTCATGATTTCTTGATAACCAATCATGCTGGTGTTGAAAACCAGCTCTCCTGTTGAGGTTCCATCGGCACCGAACGCATGACCTCTGTAGCACTTGCCGTCTTCAAGAGCCAGCAAGCACGGCTTGTTCGCCGGTATCAGTGGTTGCTTTTCATTGGAGCCGTTCGTTGCGCTCAAGTCGTCTTCCTCTTGTAAAACCTAATAATCTTACCGAAAAACTCTCCGAATTTAGTCATTCTGCCAGTTTACAAAAGACTATCGCAATCAATCTCGACAAATCGGCCGAGTCTCTGCCGCTTTCAAGTGATTGGAGACTTTTAACTATAGAGCTTTTGTGGTCCAAAACGCACACAGGCAAGGCGTTCAGAAGGACGCCATGAGATAAACGAGGTGCCCACACGTTACTTTATTTATTTGCTAACTATTCGATTTAGCAATCAAAGCATTTGACCTCGGTAGAATTGAGGCGCAAGTACTTGGGGTAACCTCTACACATGAATGCTGGAATGCAAATCTATGCTGACGCCATAAAAATGTTATGGCCAGAGATTTTCGTTGTTATTGCCATCCTTCTCACATCGGTCTGGAACTTGTTCATGCCGAAAGCGAAAGAATGGACGCCGGTCTGGGCGATGACTGGTCTGGGTGCCGCCTTTACTACTCTCTTCCTGCAATTTTTCGACAAGCCCGCAATACTTTTCAACGGACTTTTCACTGTTGACAAACTGACCGTGACCTTCGGATTGATTGTCACTCTTGTCGGTGTCGTCGTTGTTTTGATGACGATGGGTTACGAGCATCACCTCGGGCGAAACCGCGGCGAGTTCTATTCAATTCTTCTGACAGCGATATTGGCCGTGCTTCTACTGGCTGGCGCAACTGACCTGATCATGTTGTTCGTCGGGCTGGAAACGCTCAGTATCTGCTGCGTGCTGCTGGCAGGATTCAACAAGTTCGATGTGAAAAGCAGCGAGGCGTCTCTCAAATACTTGCTCTCAACAGCTGCCACCACGGCCACACTCTTGTACGGTCTTTCCTTCGTCTATGGCTTGACGGATGCTACTTCATATTCAGTGATTGCGGAAAAGATGGCGCTAATGGCGGTGCCTCCAACATCATTGATCCGCATCTTCATTCTCGTGCTCTTGCTGAGCGCGGTTGGATTCAAGCTGTCGACTGTACCTTTCCACATGTGGACTCCTGACGTATATGAAGGTGCACCTACCCCAGTCACCGCTTTCCTTTCAATCGGTTCCAAAGCAGGCGGCTTTGTTATTGCCCTGCGACTCCTATTTATGGTCTTTGGAAAGTCCGCACCAGATTGGACAATTCTCCTCACCGTTCTGGCAGTGCTCTCGATGATCATGGGCAACCTGATCGCCCTGGCGCAAACATCTGTCAAACGTATGCTCGCTTACTCTTCGATAGCGCACGTCGGATACATCCTTATTGGCATGATCTCGGGCACGCAACAGGGATTGGCGGCGATGATGTTCTATATTATCGTTTATGGATTCATGAACCTGGGCGCATTCGCTGGCGCGATTCTGTTTGCGAACGAAACCGGCAGCGACAACATCGACGACTTTGCAGGCTTGATCAAGAAACGTCCATATCTTGCGCTGCTGATGAGTGTTTGCCTCCTCAACCTGGCAGGTCTGCCGATTCCGCCGGCTGGATTCTTCGCGAAACTATTCATCTTCGGTGCCGGTATTCAAATGCCGCTCGTATTGGGAACGACGCCAATCGGCTGGATTCTTGTCAGCGTCGCGCTGGCGACATCGATTCCAGCGGTTTATTACTACACCCGCGTTGTCATCAAGATGATCGTTGCTGAACCCTCGCCGAAAGTGCTGGCGATGGGAGAACAGCGACCATTCTTCGACAGCCCGCAATCAATGGTGTTCCTGGCTCTCTGGTTGTGCATTGGCGTGATCTTCCTGACAGGTACTGTTGTTGTTGACCCGGTCATGAATATTTCGAGAGACGCAGTCGCTCCGTTGCTGGCATCGCCTGACACGAAGCCAAGCCCGCTGGGAATGTTGCCAAACAGCGCCGTTCACTAAATCGACATGACCTTAACACCTGAATCGATTTGACAGCGCCAACCAATGTGGTCATGAAATCGACTGGCCGAGAACTTATCCTGAAATGCGCTTCCAGTCCGGCAGCCGCCGCTACCGCATTGATGGTGTTTCTGATTCCGACGTTGCTTTGCTTCTACGGACCAATTCTGTTCGGGACGAAGGTGTTCCACATAGCGGACCACACCTACTACTTCGAACCCTTTACTCAGTTTATAGGTAGCGCTTTTGCAGCTCACCGCCTGCCGCTGTGGAACCCATACATATATTGTGGAATGCCGCAGATTGCAGTTCCATCGCCGGGTGTTTTTTACCCGCCGATTCTGTTATTCACTTGTTTCTCTTATAGCCACGCACTATCCATAGTGCTGGCGCTCAGTCAACTTGCGGCCGCGCTTGGCGCATTTCTGCTTGTAGCCAGCTTAAACTGGGGGCTGACAGCTGCCACCGTAGCCGGTATCACGTTCGGGCTCTGCGGCTACATGTTTTCGCTAGAAAATAATTTTACTCTTGCCGCAGGAGCAGCATGGACACCGCTGATGATCTGGTCTTGCCGCCGAATCAGAATGGATTTGACAAGCGGAAAGAAACCCTTCTTCGCGGCAACCTGGTGCACCCTTTCAACATTCATGGCGGTCGCGGCAGGGCGACCTGAAGTGTTCGTTCCAGCCAGCTTACTTGCGGTGTCCGTTTGTCTTCATGACGCCTGGGTCTACAGACACAGTTCAGCCAATTCATACAAGGCGAACCTGCTCTGGCAATTTGGAGCGATGTTTATCGCGCTTCTGCTTACAATGCCAATTCTTCTGCCGACGGTCGAATGGGTCAGATTGTCTCCGCGCGCGAATGGTCTCAACTTGAGCCAGACTTTCATGTGGAGCGTCAACTGGTACGACTTGATGGGAATATTTTTCGCATACCCATTCGGAGACTTACAAAGGGTAGGCGCACCACATTTAAGTCTGGTGGCGACGCGCCCGGTCTTTCTTCCATTCGTTCCGTCATGCTACATCGGTCCAATTGCATGGACCTGCGCAATGTGGGGCTTTTCAGATAAGAAGTGGAAAAGTCGCAAACTTATTTCAATCTATTGCATTTGCCTTCTCATTCTCTGCTTAGGAGAATATACGCCGGTCGCGCCTGCATTAATGCAGACATTTCCGGCGTTGACCGCTTTTCGATTTCCAATCAAATGGATGATTTTTCTCCTATTGGCACTGGCGGTAGCCACCGCTCGTGGTGCATCAAATCTGGTACGCGGAGAAATAAATTCAAGTGGACGGAAAGCAGCAATTATTTTTTGGAGTTTATCGTTCGCAGCGGCGACATTATTTATTGGACTATCAATATCGAATACTCCGCTGCAATTGGCGAAACCACCGCTCCCTGTCGATGCGGAAATACCGCTAGGACTGTCACTCTTAATGGGTTCGATGTGTGGGTCGTGCACCTGCGCATTAGAGTGGCTACGGAGCAGCCAAAGGCTTTCCAGCTTCCGAACAGCTTTCTTGCTTCCATGTTTGATCGCGCTAAATCTGGTTGTTCCTGCATGTCAATTTCAGCAGATTACAACGACACCAAAATTCTTTGATACTTCTTCGTTTATGAGAGATTACATGTACGAAGCGAAGAAAAAACTGTCTGAAGGCACCACTAAACTACCAGTCGACGGTCGTTTTCTTTCACTGTATTTCGACCCTCTCTGGGTGCCGCTGAAATATCGCGCTAGCTTCGACCCGCAGTGGACGACAGATTACGACAGACACTGGACAACTGCATATTTTGATTACACGCGCCAACTGCTTTTGCCGAACACAAATATAGACAAACGCATACCTGAAACATTCGGGTACGAAGCGGCTGAAACTGGTCCATATCGAAAACTGTTTTTTGATATTTTGCACCAGTGCACAGTTTGCATGCCTGGAACGCGAACGTCTGATCGTTCTCCAGCCGAAGCGCAAAAATACACCGACATTCCGCTGCTGCGTTTTTGCCAATGCACTGCAACGAGCTTTCTTGCCACTCAAGGATGGAAAGGCAACGATGAACTGCCCGTGCTAGACCCGCGTTACTTCACTCTGATGAAAGAAGTAAAAGACCAAAACGTGCGTCTGTTCCACGTCAAATATCAGCTGCCCAGAGCATACCTGACGCGATACTGGATGTGGTGCGATGACCAGAAACCAATCTTGGAAAAAATTCGCACGGCAAATGTGTCGCAATTCAATCCCGCCCTCACAACGCTAATAGAACGCAACACCAAATCTGGTATCAGCGACATTAAAGGAACAGACCGTGACTTCGGACCGAAATTAGCCCAGGCGCCCGAACAGTCACCAACGCTGCCTGCTGAAATCGCGCACGCAGCATTTGCAGATCGCGATCCATTTATCGATAATTTTCCAGTGTCGATCATGACTGACGAACCTGAGCATCTTTCACTGTCGGTCAAACCTGACCGCGATTGTTTCCTCGTGCTGACAGACCACTTTTATCCCGGATGGCAAGCCTCCGTAGATGGTGCCAAACGCCCTTGCTATCGAGTCAACGCCGAAGGCAGAGCGGTGTTCGTACCGGCAGGTGCGCACTTGATTGAATTCAATTACGTACCTGACAGCCTCACTCTCGGTTTTCAGCTCGCCGCAGCCGGTCTGATCGGACTGTGCGTCCTCATTGCAGCCGGTCTCAGCAGCCACGTCCTGCGGTTTTTGAAGTTTCTTGCCGGGCAACATTAATCGGCGATTCAATTTTCCGCCGTAATGCTAGACTAGTACTCTGTGCATGAACAATGCCCTCGTAGTTCAGTTGGATAGAACACCTCCGTCCTAAGGAGGGTGTCGGGAGTTCGAGTCTCTCCGAGGGTGCCAATTCTGTTTGTCTTCCAAGACTTCTAGCCAATTGTCGATTTTCTTGTAAGTGCGGGGTAAGTGCACTTGAAATTTTAGGAGGCGAGTTTTGTACAGCCAGGCATATTCGGAAACCGATTACCAAGATGAACTGAAAAGTGGAAAGATTCCAGATGAATACGCCCGTATTTGGTTCGATGGAATTTGGACAGTTACCGACGCCATAGACCCTGATAGAGAAACTATCAGAGCTTTCTATGAATCGGAACGTTCTGAAGAAATACCGGAGGGATACATAGTTT
>WBZN01002265.1_pt1 | contig 10856 bp, 10 predicted proteins | sample 5204281 | NCBI WGS metagenome assembly WBZN01 (sample SAMN12344347, study PRJNA552823) | activated sludge metagenome | biome: Activated sludge suspended growth; feature: Nitrification reactor; material: Wastewater; isolation source: activated sludge from nitrification reactor of wastewater... | reverse complement strand
CCCTGGGCCAAGCCCAGACTGACGGTCTCACGTTCTTCCGCAGTCAAATGCCGATACGCTCTTGTTTGCATGGCAACACCGTAGCCCATCTGGGCTGGCTGTGTTGCACTTGGAGTTGGAACTCAAGACGATAAATCCAGGTAGGTAGAACCGGCAGTAGTTTATTCCATCGAATTTTTCTGGGTGAGGATCAAGCATTGCTCTGATCTCCACATCCTCGAACCGTGCCAGAACAATGGAAAAATCCTGCGAATCACCAAGGTCTTCGTTCAGAATCATACCTCTTAGCCGGTCTTCAAATGGGCCCAGAGAAATCCGCTTGTAAAAGGTTTGCTGCGATATAGAAGCTCGCCAGAGCACCGACATAAAAAACAGCTTTAGTTTTCTATACTCGGCTTTCTCTATTCTCCAAGCGATAGTTTTGCCTCCATAGGTGGTTTTGACCGCCTCTGAAAAGCCGTGAATTAAGACTTGCTGACCGTAATCATCCCAGGGAGCCATCTTTTGATCGCACTCCGAACAGAGGATAGTTGGATCATAGGTACCTACAGGTATTCGCTTTGAAAAACTCCCAGGAGTATTGCTGTGCATTTCTGGCGCACTGTTCCCGTCCCTAAGCAGTCGGTAGAAACCCTCTGGGATGATGTGAGCCTTTATCAGCTTTTTGTCCTGCAAACACATTTTGCAGAGGTTCATTGTCTGATTAATCAGGAAATGCGTACTAGAAGAGAGTGCAGTTCAAGTCTGGCAGAAATATCGCGCCCAAGGAACAATTTCGGAGACCCCACATTGCGGGTGGCCGTTTACTTATCTACTCTCCCTGAATCGGAACGTACATGACATTCCCCTGGCGATTCACGAGCAAGAGAGCAAGATCGGTTGGCTTGATGGGTTCGGCAAGACGTTGGAGAATCGCAAAACTGTTGATGTGCTGTCGGTTGAGTTCCAGGACGACATCACCCGGTTGCAAACCGGAGGCTTCGGCAAGACTGCCTTCTTCAATATCTGTCACAACCACGCCGCTGCTCACCGGCAAATCCATCTGCCGGGCCAAGGGAGGCGTCACGTCGTCGAAGACCACGCCCGCCAACGGATGCACGGTCGAGGCTGTCGAGGAGGCCGCCTGACTTTTCTTCGGTCGCTCACGCGGCGCTTCCTGAATAACCAGATCGGCCTGGTATTGCTTGCCGTCTCGAATGAGATCCACACGATGTTTACTCCCGATCGGCGCTTGCGCCACAAGGTTCCGTAACTGGCCGCTGTCCATAATCTCCCGCCCATCGAAACGCACCACGACATCGCCGCGTTTCAAGCCGGCCCGTTCAGCTGATCCCTTGGCATGCACGTCCGTCACGATTGCGCCTTTGACGTCCGGGAGGCGAAAGATCTTTCCTAAAGGGGAGCTGACATCCTGCGTCGACGCGCCCAGAAAGCCACGCACCACACGACCCGTCTTGATGAGACTCTGCATGGCGGCACGGGCCATATTGCTGGGAATGGCAAACCCGACGCCCACACTGCCACCGGTGGGGCTGGCGATCGCCGTATTGATACCGACTAATTCACCATTTGTATTGACCAGGGCTCCCCCGGAATTGCCCGGGTTGATCGGCGCATCCGTCTGGATGAAGTCTTCGAAATCCGCCACGCCGACATCCGCCCGCCCGACCGCACTCACAATGCCGAACGTGACGGTACGGCTCAATCCCAAGGGGTTCCCAATCGCAAGCACAAAGTCGCCGACAGCCAGTTGGCTCGAATCCCCCCAGGCCGCGGTCGGGAGATTCGACGCATGGATCTTGACCACCGCCACATCGGTCTTGGGGTCCGTCGCCACCACCTTCCCCTTGTATTGGCGACGATCCGCTAAAATCACTTCAACATCGACGGCATCGGCCACGACATGATTGTTGGTCACAATATAGCCATCCGGCGTCACGATCACACCGGACCCTTGCCCGTACTGTCGGCGGGCGGGTGGCTCCTTAAACAGACCGAACGGTAACGCTTCGTCGCTGAACGACTGATCACGCACCATGACCGTGGACGCAATGCTGACCACCGCCGGAATCACTTTATTGGCGGTCGCCTTGACCTGCCCCTGCAAATCGTGACCGGTTCCTGGAGGGATCTGTTGCGTCCCGGCCAGTCCTAAACCAGGAACCACCAGACTGACAAAGATTCCGCAGGCCACACCCTGCACGACACTTCCTAGGCTTATTTGCACTGATACGCCTTCTATCTAACCCACTATTCTGAAATCATCGCAATATCGTGCGCCAGCTTATCACGCACAATGAGCACACGCATTCACAATTCACTATGACGTCATTGAATTCCTGCGATGAGACCTTCTGCTGACCCATTGCGCGACTCATGACTACGATAGTACCCACCGTCACAAGGCCTGTAAATACCATGTGAGCCTGAGCGCCGCCAACATAGCGTACTGTAAGGCAGTCGCACCCCTGTGTTACCATGATCAATCGAGGCTTCATCTTCTGTGATTCAGCTGATGAATGTGGCTATCGTCAAGGGGAGGCACGATGACACGTCTCGCAAACGTTCTGGCACTTATTCTGCTTATGACTGGTGCAGAAATTCTTACCGCTTCAGGACAAGCCGAAGAGGGCAAGTTTGGAACCCCCAAGGGAGATGAAGGCACCAGGACTTTTAAAGCCACTGAACATCCTTACTATTCAGGCGAGTTTCGCCTCAAGGGGGATCGGGCAACTCTCATCGGCAGCATGAGCGATGGCCCCCCCTGGGACCACCTCGACTACCGAGGTAAACATCTGACGTCTGTAAAAGGGGCCATTGACATCGAGGTGAATGAACTAACCAACACTGGGCGAGTGGTAGCCGAATTCATTGAAGGTTCTACTCGATATCGAATCGTATTTGATCGATTTGCTGCGAAAGCTCCGTTCCAGGACGGCGGCATTGCCACCAGAATCTATGAGCATGGGGATTCCAACAACGGCGACCCCCTCTATCCGAAAACCTGGTTGTATTTGGGCGGCTGGGGTACCGCCACGATGTATCGGGATGACCAAGTGCTCTACAAAGACTACGACGCACACTTCATGGTGATGGAGCGCTCACGCGATCCCAAGACCCATGAGGTCCGCTACCCAACTAAACGCATCCTGCCAGGCGGCGAAACCGACCCGGCCGGTATGGAAATCGATCTGTGGGTGCGGTCGAAAGAACAAAACGTCGACAACTTTCCCCCCTTTGAGACCTTTGTCCACCTCTGTTGGGAAGAAGTCACCTGGCGCTGAGCTATGAGCTTCTCTCTCCAACAACTTCTCCTGTTTAGCCTGCTGGTGATAGCCATGCCGGCGAGCGGGGCCTCCGGAGAGAATACAACCCACGTGTGGACCTTCGACAATGATCCCCCGGGTACACTTCCCGCTGAGTTCCAGGTGGGCACCCTGTTTGATGGGCGGCCTGCCGGAGAATGGAAAGTGATTCAGACCGATCAGGCCAAGAGCTCTCCGCACGTGCTGGCTCAGCTCCTGGGAAAGGGGGCCGAACATGCGTATAAAACGGTGCTCATGAATGGGACCACGGCATCCGACCTCGAGCTTCACGTCTCACTCTTGCCGATCGACGGGAAAGCCGATATGGGAGGCGGCCTCATCTGGCGGGCCACTGACGACCGCAACTACTACCTGACGAGAGCCAATCCGCTGGAGCAGAATATTCGCATCTATCGGGTCGTGAAGGGCGTCCGGCATATGCTGAAGAACTTCGATCAGATCATTGATGTCCGCCAGTGGCATCGTCTTCGCGTGATCACGAATGGATGTCAGATTCGAGTCTTTTTTGACGGGAAGCAGGTATTTGACCTCTGCGATCAGACCTTCACGACCGGCCAGATCGGACTCTGGACCAAATCAGATGCCGTGACCTATTTTGATGATTTGAAGCTCCAGATTGAACGCTGAGCAAGGGTTCTTACGGTCTTTCGTTTATGCCAATTGCGTTGCCGTTCGACTAGAGATCCCGGGCTCGCTCATCCGTTCCACCCGCTGTCCCTTCCGTCATGTCCGAGGAGCGTACATCATGACGATCATACCGACCAAACAGAGCAGAGCCCCTACCGCATCATAACGATCCGGCCGAACTCCGTCGATGCCCCATCCCCAGAGTAAGGACAGCACGATAAACATGCCGCCATATGCCGCATAAACACGGCTGAAGTGAGCCGGCTGCAGGGTGGGAATAATTCCATACAGACTCAGTACCAACGCGCCCGCTGCAGCATACAACCAATGTTGGTTTTCCCTGATCGCAAGCCACATCAAATACCCGCCACCGATTTCACACAAACCGGCCAGGATAAAAAGCCCGATTGAGCTAGGAAGCGACATCGCTACCTCCTTCGCCGACAATATTCGTGTCCCACAAGCGAACCCTATCGGAGATCATGAAAGCGCGACGCCTCGGGTTTTCTTCTCGACACGTTCCTCAATCCACCGATACAACACCGGCAATACGATCAACGTCAACACGGTCGATGAAATTAAGCCGCCGATCACCACGGTTGCCAGCGGCCGCTGAATTTCCGAGCCAGGCCCACTTGCCAACAACAGCGGTGTCAGCCCCAAAGCCGCGACCAGTGCCGTCATCAAGATCGGACGAAGCCGTAGGACCATGCCGGTCACAACCGCCTCATCGAGGGACAGCCCCTGTTGTCGCAATTGGTTGATGTAAGCGATCTTCACCACTCCGTTGAGCACCGCGACGCCGAACAGCGCGATGAAACCGACGGAGGCTGGAACCGACAGATAGAGTCCCCCGATGAGCAGCGCGACCAGACCACCGACCATCGAAAAGGGGATCGCCAGGAGAATAAGCGCTGCCTGTCTGAGATTTCCGAATGTGAGAAACAAGAGCAAACCAATCAGACCGATGACCACCGGAACCACAATTGCCAGACGAGCCATCGCCCGTTGCTGATTTTCAAATTGTCCTCCCCAAGTCACATAGTAACCAGGCGGCAATTGCACCCGACCGGCCACGGCTCCCTGAGCTTCCTCCACAGCCCCGACCAGGTCTCTCCCGACCACGTTTGCCTCGATCACCACTCGTCGGCTGGCCTGTTCACGGCTGATTTGAGCCGGACCCTCCACGATTTGGATATCCGCCAGCTCCCGCAAAGGGATCCGAGCGCCGTCCTGTGCCGTCACCCAGAGGGCCTTAATTGAGTCAATGTCGCCCCGTCGGTCATCTGGAAATCGCACCAGGATTGGAAATCGCCGTTGCCCTTCATAGACGTCTCCGGCACGGATCCCGGCACCGACGGCTTCGATCACTTCCGTGATGTTGGCCACATTGATTCCATGACGCGCCACCTTGGATCGATCGACGTCGAGCTTCAAATAGTAAAGTCCGGAGACTTGTTCGACGCGAAGATCGGAGATGCCCTTCACTTGTCGCAGCACACGAGCGATCTCATCCGCTTTCGCCCGCAAGATATCGAGGTCATCTCCGAAGAGCTTGACTGCCACCTGCGAACGAACACCGGACACCAGTTCATCCACACGCATCGCGATCGGCTGTGACAACCCGAAGGCAATGCCTGGCACCTGTCCCAGTCGCTGACGTATCAGTTGTTCAATTTCATGTTTGCTGCGGGCCTTCCACTCGGATTCCGGCCTGAGCAAGACATACATGTCGCTGAGCTCCATTCCCATCGGATCCGTCCCTAATTCATTTGCGCCGGTGCGGGTCACCACTGACCGTACATCCTGAAGCTCCAGCAACAACCGCTCGACCTGCCCAGAAATCTTCAGTGATTCGGTGAGACCAATGCTCGGCAGCCGCACCAAATTCACCACAATCGATCCTTCGTCCATGATCGGCACGAACTCGCGTCCGATATAGGGTATGAGCGCGACACCTCCCACCAGCACCATGGCGGCTCCCGTCACAATCACGGACGTTCGACGAATGGCTATCTCCAACAGTTGCCGGTACAGTTTCCGACCTGCTGCCAAGACCGCCCCCGCCTCTCCCACGGATCGCGGCCGCATGAATACAACCGCCAGCACCGGTACGACCGTCATCGAGAGCGCGAGGGAGCTCAGAAGAACGATGACCACCGTCATAGCCAGCGGAATAAACATCTTGCCTTCAATCCCTTGGAGCGTGAGCAATGGAACGAAGGTGAGCGCGATGATCAATTCTCCAAACAGGCTCGGCCGTCGCACCTCCAGCACGGCCCGAAGCACCAGGGGAAGCCGTTCCGATACGGTGGCGAACGAGGTGTGTTCGTTGAAACGTTCGCTCAAATGCCGTTCGATATTTTCCACCTGCACAATCGCGGCGTCGACGATCATCCCCAGTGAAATGGCCAATCCGCCCAAGGACATCAGATTGGCGGAGAGTCCGATCCGTTGCATAATCAAGAACGTGGTCAGCGTGGCAAGCGGTAAGGTCAGGGCGACGACCAGCGCACCTCGCAGATTTCGCAGAAACAGATAGAGCACGAGAACCACAACAACGGCACCCTCCAGCAAAGCCCGCTCGACCGTTTCAAGCGCCCGGGTCACAAGTTCAATACGGTCATAGAACGACGTGATGGTGACACCATCCGGCAACAGCCGATTGATCACTCCCACCTTCTCCTTTACGGCGGAAACAACTTGTCGACTATTTCCCCCGCGCAGCATGACGGCGATACCTTGCATCACTTCGCCAGTTCCGTCTCGTGTGACACCTCCCAAGCGAACCGCATGTCCCTGACGAATTTCCGCCACGTCCCGTAGGTAAATCGGCGTTCCCTGCCGGGCCGTCACGACAATGCGTTCCAGATCTTCAGCCGAACGTGCCAGCCCCTGGCCATAGACCACCAACTTATCGCCGCCTCGCTCGATGTAACTACCGCCTGCATTTTGGTTATTCTCGGTCACCGCTGCCTGAACCTGTCGCAATGTCAGACCCAAGCTGGTCAAGCGGTTAGGATCCACCAGCACGTGGTACTGCTTCGATAGTCCACCCAGGGTATCGACATCCGCCAGCCCTGGCACAGCCCGCAGCATCGGACGAATCACCCAGTCATGAAGCGTCCGTAATTCCTGAAGGCTCTGTGATGGCCCCTCCACGAGGTACATGAAGACTTCGCTGAGCCCGGTACTCACAGGCCCGAGGACGGGGTCAGCCCCCGGCGGCAACTGTGTACGGATCTGAACCAGCCGTTCCAAAACCAACTGCCTGGCAAAATAGCTATCGACCGACTCCTCAAACACCACCGTGATCACAGAAATCCCGAACCGTGAAACCGATCGGAGGTCTGTTTTCCCTGGTAAGTTAATCAATTCGATCTCAAGTGGAAACGTCACGAGGCGCTCGATTTCTGGTGGCGCCAGAGACGGGACGCGGGTAATGACTTGGACTTGGACCGGTGTCACATCAGGAAACGCATCGATCGGCAGATGACGGAACGCAACCACTCCACCGATACTCACGACGACCGCCGCCAACAGCACGATGACCCGCTGTTCCAGCGAGGTACGGATCAGCCGCTCGATCACAGCGGACCTCCCATGGACATCTGCCCGCGAAGCGCTTCGGACTTCAGCGCGTAACTGCCTTCCGTCACGACCTCATCGCCTTCCTTCAGTCCGGCCTTGACCTCGACGTATTCCTCCGACGACTCACCGAGTGTTACTTCGAACCATTCAAACCGGCGTGGGCCTCTTGTGACAAATACCATGGTCCGGGTCCCGACTTGCTGCAACGCGACACGCGGTATGGCAAGGACCGATTGTTCCTGCGTGTGCACTGTTACCTCGGCGAACATTTCCGGACGTAACCGCCGGTCTGAGTTAGGAATCTGCAAACGTGCCGTCACCGTCCTCGTGGCCGGATCGATCATGGCTCCGATATAGGTAATGTCGCCCTGAAATATCGTCTCTGGGTAGGCCGCGACCCGAATTTCCACAGCAAGGCCGGCTTTCAGTTTCCCGATCTGCTGTTCCGGGAAGTCCGCTCGAACCCATACAGTGGAAAGATCCGCTACGGTGAAGAGGGTTTTACTCGAATCGACCACCTCTCCGACCGTGGCATTCCGTTCGATGATTTCACCGGAGAAGGGAGCCCGCAGAAACACCTGGGCCACCTCGGCATGGGGCAATTGTTCGGCAGACAGGCGCTGGATTTCCCTTTCTGCCATCCCCAGCAAGTGAAGTTTCTCTTCTGCTTCGTAGAGCTCGGCCCTGGAGTTTTCATGCTCAGCCTCACGCCGCTGATATTCGCTGATTCCGATCGCGCCTTCGCCCGAGAGCGCTTTGGCCCGCTCAAAGGCCTTTTCAGCCACCCTCATTGCCGTCCGCCGCTTGCGATATTCCAACTGAGCCTCGCCAAACGCCGGACTATCGAGCAATAGCAGCCGCTGACCGGATTCCACCCGATCTCCAAGATTAGAATAGACGGCCACGATGCGCCCCGGCACTCGCGGGCCCAGATGGGCCAGCCGGTTTTCATTGGGCAAAATCTTGCCCCCCTGCGCCTTCAGCGACATTCGCATGGAACGGTGCCCCACCCGCTCAGTATGAATCTGTGAGAGCATTGAAGTCCCTTCCGGCAGTTCAATCACACCGGCTTGAGTCTCGGGCGCAGTCGCTTGAGCCGGCCGTTTCTGTCCCTCGTCCTGAGGCGGTTGGCACGACACAGACGAGAGGAAGACCACAAGAAGGACGATAAGCCGTACTGCACATCCTGGCACGAGAGACTTCCAGGAATAGATCATGACCATTCTCCAGTCGCCCGGGGGGCTTGTCGCCCAAGGTGCGTGTTGAGGCTGTCTTAGATAGTATAAACGGACAAGAGCGCTACGCGAGAAAAGTGGGTGGACCACGGAAGGGCAAACCGTGAATCAATCGTGCAAGGGAAAACAGCGCGATGGCTTGTGGTTCTTGCGAAATACTGGCTTCCAGATTCCATGCCGCGACAGACACGAGAGCATGGGCCTGGCTCAACAAGGGATTGAACAACTTACGATCTGAATCAGTCAGAAGTGAGAAGCCGATCTCGATATGCCGATGTCCCCCTCCGGCGACCGTGGCCCCGTTGTCATGCGAATTGGGGGCAAACGACGGATGGCTCTCCCCCTCGCACTCAAGGTCAGGCGACATGACCGTATGAATAGTCCCACCATGGAAATGACCTGCTTGTCCATGAAGATGGTCCGCGTCTGGATGCACATGAAATAAGGGAACGGCCAGCATCCACAGGGAGGCCCACACCAGGACAGCCATCCGGAAATAACCGAGCGATGTACATGTCAAATTCATTACATCTTAAGATTAACACAGTAGCCGAAGGCCATCAATTGAGGGGCTTTTACTTGTCCGTCACATTCGCGGTAAGGTCTCAGCAAGACGTTCATGAGAAATCGTATGGCTCCTCCTTTGCCGTCAGACCGACCCAACCAACAGCTCCCAGGCGGTATCTGGGTCCTCGGATTCGTCAGCCTCTTGATGGACGTTTCATCGGAGATGATCCATAGCCTCCTTCCGTTGTTCATGGTGACAGTGCTTGGGACTAGTGCCACCGCCGTAGGCTTCGTTGAAGGCTTGGCCGAGTCCCTGGCGTTGATGGTGAAGGTCTTTTCCGGCACGCTCAGCGATTATCTTGGGAGAAGAAAGGAACTCGCTGTTTTTGGCTATACCTTGGGAACAGTGACCAAACCACTGTTTGCGCTGGCCTCCAGCCTCGGAGTCGTCCTAACCGCTCGCCTCCTGGACCGAATCGGTAAGGGGATCCGCGGTGCACCACGAGACGCGTTAGTCGCCGATATTGCGCCCCTTCACCTTCGCGGTGCGGCCTTCGGTCTGAGGCAGGCTCTGGATACGGTCGGAGCCTTCCTCGGCCCCCTACTGGCAACCTTGTTGATGGTACTGTGGGCCAATGACTTCCGCGCGGTCTTTTGGGTCGCCGTCATTCCCGGCATCCTGTCGGTGGCGCTATTAGTTGTTGGAGTTCACGAGCCGTCAACTCGACAAGATCGCAGCCGCGTGAACCCGATCCGATGGGAGAATCTCTCCCGCTTGGGACCTGCCTATTGGTGGGTGGTTGGGATTGGGGCCATCTTCACGCTTGCCCGATTCAGTGAAGCCTTTCTCGTACTTCGTGCCAACCAGGTTGGGGTTCCCCTCGCGCTGACCCCGCTCGTGATGGTTGCGATGAATCTCGTCTATGCCGGTTCAGCCTACCCTTTCGGCAAACTCTCGGACCGCATAAGCCACACAAAATTGCTCGTCCTTGGGCTGATGATCCTGATCGGGGCTGACCTGGTGTTGGCCATGCACGGTCATTGGGAAGTCGTGCTCCTGGGTGTGAGCCTGTGGGGACTGCACATGGGCATCACACAAGGTCTGCTGGCCACGATGGTGGCCGACACGGCTCCGGTTGATCTACGCGGAACTGCCTATGGATTATTCAACCTAGCAAGTGGGCTCGCCATGCTCGTCGCCAGTGTTCTCGCAGGCCTACTGTGGGATGGGTTGGGCGCGTCAGTCACATTCTACGCCGGTGCGATTCTCTCCGGGCTCGCGATATTCGGAGTGGTCCTGCGTTCGGCAGCCATTCGCACCGTCAACAGTCCCTGATCAACGCTCCCGAACAATTGTGGTGCTCTTTCCGTTCAGAACCACATCCTCACACCGACGACGAATCGGATCTGGCTCGGATCGCCGCCCTGCCGACGCACCAATGTCGCCGTTTCGCCGAAGCTACGGTCCAACGACAGACCGATGTACGGAGCAAACTCCCGGCGAATCTCATAGCGCAGGCGACCGCCGAATTCCAGATTGTTGAGGCCCGAGCCAGTCGTAAACTCCTCC
>WBZN01002262.1_pt1 | contig 10858 bp, 8 predicted proteins | sample 5204281 | NCBI WGS metagenome assembly WBZN01 (sample SAMN12344347, study PRJNA552823) | activated sludge metagenome | biome: Activated sludge suspended growth; feature: Nitrification reactor; material: Wastewater; isolation source: activated sludge from nitrification reactor of wastewater treatment... | reverse complement strand
AGATAATAGGGGTCTACGCCTATACAATGTCCACCGACCAGACCCGGATTGAATTTCAAAAAGTTCCACTTTGTGCCGGCCGCCTCCAGCACTGCCCTTGTATCAATTCCTAAGCGATGAAAAATCAGCGCCAGTTCGTTCATGAGGGCGATATTCAAGTCTCGCTGCGTATTTTCGATCACCTTCGCCGCTTCCGCCACCTTGATGCTGGAGGCTCGATGAATTCCGGCCTTGACTACCAGCCCGTATGTCTGTGCGACAATTTCCAGTGACTCCTCGTCCTGCGCAGAAACAACCTTGATGATCCGCTCCAGCGTGTGTTCCTTATCACCGGGATTGATGCGCTCAGGCGAATATCCGATCTTGAAGTCGATGCCACTCTTCATTCCCGAGGCTTTTTCGAGAATCGGCAGACAGTCTTCTTCCGTCGCACCGGGATACACCGTCGATTCATAAACCACGATGGCGCCTGGCGAGAGATTCGCACCGATCAGTTCAGAGGCTTTCTTTAAAGCGGTGAGATCAGGCTGCAGCGCATCATTGATCGGAGTCGGCACCGCGACGATAATAAAATCTGCCGTTTTCAGGTCGCTGGGCTCGCAGGTATACCGGACTCGACTCGACTTCAAGTCCTGCGGCAAGACCTCCCCTGTCCGATCGACACCTTTGCGCAACTCATCGATCTTCGTCTTATTGATATCGAACCCGATGACCGGCGCAGACTTCCCGAACGCCACCGCAATGGGCAATCCGACATATCCCAATCCCACTACCGCAATCTGCCGCTGCATCTTCTTGGCCATGTCACTCCCCTTGTCAGTCACTCGCACCACCCGATCAATGTTGAAAAAAGAATGGCAGAATATCGCCAATCCGTCAACGATTTCCAGTGAGTATCGTGCAACGATTTCGTTTACCGGTACGCAACAAAGCCTCGCACATTTCTCTCGCTCAGTAAGGAGAGAGCTCGCATCACGAAATCACCCTCACCTCCACTCAGTGAGGCATTCCAGTTCACCGGAGTCGTATCCAGCCATACCGGCTGCCTCTTGCTACCGGCCCCTATGTGCCCGCAAGGAACGATTTTGGCCGAGGCTGTCCTCTCATACACACACTAAGGGTGTGGGGTGGTTGGCTTTTTCGTCGGAATGACTCACCCAAGACCCCAAAGAATCATGAAACCATTTGCAAGCTTAGGAAGGCTATTGTATGGTAGGACCGTTCTGGATGCTGTAGGCACTGATCTTGCTCACTCCAATCAAAGTGTCGGGCATCTTCAGCAAGTAGCGTTAGTCCTACCCCTACTGGTGCCGCTGTAGTATCGATAGACCGATTCGCATGTCCACATTAGCAACCACCCACATTCTCACTACGAACAAGAGGACAATCATGGACGGCAACGCAACACTTCACGCCTCCAAGAGGTTGGCTGTTTTCGTATTTTTACTCATGGTATGTTTCGGTTTAGCCGACAGCCAACCAACCTTAGCAGCTGGAGTATGGACCAATGAGCCGGCGGGAGCAGCCGTGGCATTAGATTGTGCTTTCTCCAGTACGCCGTCAGCTTGTGGAATCTTGGACGTGTACTCATCTGCAATATCCGATTCAGACGGGACAGCCCCGGTCTCCGCTTCAGGCGTGGTGCGATCGACAATTTACAAGGGGAATCAGTATGGCGGTTCACAGCTCAATTGGACCACGCCACAAATTGTAAATGAGATCTATGTGGGTAAAATGTGGCGTACGAATCCTAACTTTGAGGGCAGAACGACCGCGAACAAAATGTTCTTTGTACGTGGCCCAGGAGTCAATGGTTTTTTTGGTCTTGGAGGAAGCCCCGGAAGCACATCATGGCCGATCTACTTTGGGCACAATACCGCTACCCTCGACAATAGTCACACATGCGCCTTCGACTTAGGATTAGTTTGCAATCCAAATGTAGGAAATGTCCAGGCGATTAGAGGTCAGTGGACAAAACTAGAGGCGTATTTTAAGAAAAGTACGACTGCGACATCACGAGATGGAATCGTACGGTGGTGGGTCAATGGCGTCATGGTCGGAAACTATACCAATATGAACTATGCACCTAATGGATTAAATGAATGGGTCTGGTCCGAAACCTGGGATGGGACCGTCACGAATCCCATTCCTTCAGTCGACTGGAGCCATTACATCGACCACCTGCACATCTCAATTCCTGGTGGAAGCAATAGCGCTGATCAGCCACCAGGGCCCCCAGCTACGCCGACGATGCGGAGTGTGACTACTCCCTAAATGAATACCACGAAACTCAAACCCGGATCCGAAATTAGGAGGCCTTAACAGGCCTAAGAATTACATCAAGAGCTTGAATAGTGGCAAGATGATGGCCCAGGAACACCTGAATGCGCCTGGGCAATCGTTTCAACAATGGACGCTGATGAAAATCGAGCTTCTCGATCTCGAATCGCGCGTGGGAATAATAGTTGTAGTGACTTAGTTCCGTCTTGCCATCCACCGTAAAGTAGTCGAATGTCCGCTCCGTAAAAAACGTCACGTGAGTGGGATCTTGGAATGCTCCTGCCGAGTTGTAATAGGGGACTTGAATGTGCACCACTCCTCCCGGCATCGTCACGCGCCACAACTCTTCCATCACTTGTATTGTGTCCGGGAGATGTTCGAGAAGATTATAAACGATGCATGTCTCCACACTAGAATCCTGGAATGGCCAAGGCTTCTTAGAAAGGTCGCAGACCACACTCACCCCTGGCTGCGGACTCAAATCAACCCCTGTATAGCCGGGCAACACTGACTTTCCACAGCCCAAATGTAGCTTAAGGCCACTCATGGTATCCGTCCTTGCCTTTCAGGATTTTGGAAAGAAGAGCACTTATACGAGAGCATCGCTCGCAGGCGAATGTGACGTCATGCAGAGCTGACCGCACACCTGAACGATATCTGCCAAAAGTCTGGCCTCTCCTCCACAGTGCTCGGCATACCGTCTTCCATTCTCCGCCGTGCGATGACGCAACTCGTCATCGGTCCAGAGCTGCGTGATCGCGTCAGCGAGAGCCGCAGGGTCTTGCGGGGGAACGGCTACCACCTCGTCCCGCAACATTTCTCTGGTGGCCAATCCTTCGGTGACAATGACGCTTTTGTTCATTGCCATCGCCATTAAATACAAACTCAGACCAGGCGCATACATGGTGCTTGGCAACAGCGGTACCACAACTATTTTGGCTCGACGGATGAACTCAACCCAACTCTGCTCCCCCTCATTCTTGGCTGCAGCCAGATTGGGAGGGAGATTTGAAAGATCCACATCCGTAGCAGACCGCTTGAGCAGTGCAGTGTCTTCGTATAGAAGAAGCCCTGGATAGTCAACCCTTCTCATCGCTTCAATAAAGGTCGGATAGTCCCGATAGCTCCGCCCTGCAGTAAATACATACTCTTCGGCAGCAGGAGGCTGATTGCCGGAGGCCATCTTTTCCCAATAGTTAACCTTAAATGGGACAAAAACACATTTTGACGGAGGTATCCCATAGATCCGCTCATACTCACTAGTATCTTTGAAATGCAGGATGAACCGATCGACCTTCCGCAGCAACACTCCCTTCATCCAAGCGACGATCGCTTGTTTCCAACCGGTGGGACGCGACAGGATAAAGTCTACCGCCACAACCTTACACCCGCCAAACGGCCAAAGCGCTTTCATCAAACAGAAACCAACAATTCTCCATGTGCCACCGGTCAATACCAAGACGTCCTTCCCTCGCGCCCGAAAGAAGAGACACATCCCATCCCAGAAGGTTTCCTTTTCCCCTGCGTACTGACTCACCACCTGATATGAACCAGCCTGTACGCCATCAAGTCGACGAAGATTCGAAATTACGCGAATAGGTATTAATGATGTCATCAGAGGAAACCCATTTACTGATAAGGATATGGCTCATTGTCGGCTGACTTACGACTAGTCACTTTGCGGCCAGCCGCATGTTCATATGCAGCCACGAGACTCCGACCAATAGTGTCCCAGGAATAGGTCTGCCTTGCAATTTCGCATGCACTTTGGGCCAATCTCCGGCGCAGTTCAGTATTTGACAGTACATTGAGAACTTGATCGACAAACGCCTCTGGTGTATCGGCCAGAAGCAAATGTTCTCCATCCCTCAACATTAACCCTGACGCAGCAAACGTCGTGCTCACGATCGGCATCCCCATCGCCAGCGCATCCAGAATCTTCAAGCGTGTCCCCCCACCATCGGTGATTGGACACACGAATACAGTCGCCTTTTGAAAATATGGACGCACATCATCAACAAAGCCTGGAACATGAACCCGTTGATCCCGTTGGGATAACTCGACCAACCAAGTCGGTGCGTTTTTGCCGACAACATCGATTTCAAGGTGCTTCACCCTGCCGGACAACCCAGGCCAGATGGCCTTAAAAAAGTAGGTGATGGCACCTCTGTTCGCCAGTTGATCAAGGCGTCCGCAGAATAACAGACGCGCCCCGCCGGGGTCTGGCCGTGGAGTGAAGTACTGAACGTCAACTCCGTTCGGGACTACGAAAATCGCGCTATCGCCACGAGAAGCCTCCACCAATTGGCCTTCGTCCTCAGACACGACCACGTTGACATCGAAGGTGGAACACCACCTTTGTTCGGCAGCAAGCAGGTGTGCCGCCTCTTGCGACCAGAATGCCCGCCTTAAGATGTTGCTCTCATGCGATGCGCGGCGTCGGACAAGCGCAGACTCAATATCGTGGTGATTCAGGACCGAACCGGCATGGGGAATAAGCGGCACATAGGGGGAAAGGCCTAGGGTATCCGCGTGCACAACATCAAAACGGATCCGACTCGTCAATCGTTTGAGCCGGCCAACCATTTCCTCGGAGTGCAACCATTTGAACTCGTACGGCTCGCCGGTGACCAAGCCGCTAATCGCGCGGCAATAACGACCGACCCGGAGAGAATCTGTAGGGAGTGGAACCCAGTCGACACTGGCACAAAATTTTGAGAGCGCTTCAACACAAACTTCAGGCGTCACTCCCTGTGGCCTCGAGGCTGGCTGGTCGAACACAAGAGCGTGAACTTCATGCTCCCTGGCCGCCTCTCTCAACAAATTGTAATTGCGCTGGAGCGGGCCTCCCTTAGGAGGATATGCGAGATTATGACCTAACCAAAGAATTCTCATCTCAGATATTACAAAGCGCCCGATACAGATCAGCAGTTCGCTCCGCCATCGTGCTTGCGCTGAATTCCCTCTCGACCCTTCTTCGCCCCTCTTCCCCGAGTGCCTTGGCTATGTCCGGCCTATCAATCAATTCCTGCAAAACAAGTGCGAGTTCACTGGAATCACCAGGGCTCACTAATTTTCCGGAACGATCATGGGCAATCACTTCAGGAATTCCGCCTACCCGAGAGGCCACTACTGGCCTCTGCAAGGCAAGGGCCTCAAGCACAACCATGGGGATGCCCTCGTGCAGAGATGGGAGCACAAAGATATCCATCATGTTCAGAAAGTCATAGACTTGATCTTGGTGCCCCGCGAACACAACAGCCTTTTCCAATCCTAGCCGCTTCGCGTGTGCCTCGAGATCAGTGCGTAAGGGGCCATCCCCCACGAGGACGAGTGTTACATCTTGCATAGAGGCTCGCAGGATCCTGGTCGCTTCCAACAGTATGGCGTGGCCCTTCACGGGGACCAGGCGCCCGACTGTTCCGATCAACACGGAATCCTCCGAAATCTGCCATTCTTTACGCAGAGTCCCTCTCTGGATAGTGACTCGAACCCCCTCCAAATCGACCCCATTGCGGATGCACAGCACCCGCTTTGAGTCATACGTCCTTGCCAACACTTGTTCAATGTCCGAAGACACCGCCACCACGCGATCCACGAGCCAATTGGTTACGAACCTGTCAGCAACGGTATACCCTACCATTTTTGCATTACTAAGGCCCTTAAATGGTTCTGGCAGACCATGTACGATACGCACCACGTGCGGAGTCCTCACCACTTTTGCGACCAGAGCTCCGATGAATGAATCTTTGTATTTGTGTGTATGAACGATGTCAGGGCGAATGTGCCGAAGAGTTTTTCCGAGATGGTACGCAATACCCAATGGGTTGAATGCTCGCTCGGGAATAATCGTCAACGACACGGGTAACTTGCGAAGCTCTTCTGCCAACCGTCCTTCATTGAACAAAATCACCGACCATTCAAACCCAGGCAATCGAGTGAGATACCTCATCAGGGAAAGCAACTGAACCTCAGCCCCAGCCCATAAATCTCCCATTGCCACGTGACAAACTTTCACATCACCAACTCGCTAAGGGGTCTCACTTTCTGTATCTCCTAGAAGATGACCAAGGCATTCAAGGGGCGAACCGCTGGGAGTAACGACAACATCTAGCGTCTCGCTTCTATGCACTGATCATAGAGTGTCTGATATTCCTGCACCATGGTTTGCAAACTAAACCGGCCTTGCGCACGGAGTTGCCCATTCTTTCCGAATTGAGATGCGCACGTGCTGTTCGTCAGGAGAAATACCAACCGGTCGGCCAATGCCTGGCTGTCTTCCGGAGGAACAAGACACCCTGTGCTGCCATCTTCTACCAATTCCGGATTCCCGCCAACATCCGTGGCGATCACGGGCTTCCCAGCCACCATCGCCTCAAGTATGGCCATTGAAAGCCCCTCAGACAACGACGGCAAGACAAAAACATCGAGTACAGCCAGGATGCGTGGGATATCCTGCCTCAGACCAAGGAATCGGACGTGTCCATCGATGCCCAACTGATGGGCTTGATCTTTCAACTCGGCCTCGAGTTGGCCTCTCCCTGCAAATATAAAGGTCGTCTTGGGACATTTTGCCAAAACAGCTGGAATACTCGCTATGAGATACTGATGGCCTTTGACTGGATACAGGTTTCCAACCATCCCGACGACGCGATGCTCCGTTGGCAGCTCCAACTCTTTTCTACATTGGTCAACCTCGTCGGTCCCACATGGAGAAAAGACGTCCACTCCATTATAAACGACCTTGACTTGCTCCGACTCGACCCCGACCTGCTCCACAATGAACTGTTTCAGATTTTCAGAAACTGCCACCATGGTCGTTCGACGACTAACCCAGCGATAAGCCGCGCGTCGCCTGACTTTTTCCCAGAAATAGTTTTTCCCATGAACGGTTGCGACCAGGGGAACACCTGACAGGGCGGCAACAAATGTCCCCTGCACGTTGGCATCAAACTCGTGGGCATGAATCAAATCGACATGCTCATCCTTCAACAAACGCTTGAACCGGAACATCCATCGCCAATCAAACATGCCCTGCGTTGGAATGACATAGGTCCGTACTCCCCGACTCTCCGTATGCGTCTGAATCCAGCCAGGGCGAAACAAGCACAGAATCGCCCGATATCGCGCGGGGTCAAGTGAAGCACTTAAATTGCTGATGACCCGTTCAGCACCCCCAGGGCCGCTGCTGGTGGAAAGGTACAAAATGGTTTTCGGTACTAGGTGCATGAGCACAACCGGGGATGTTGCACCATTTGACGACAGCCAAACAGCAATCTGAAACGGGCACACGTCATTGCACTAGTAGCCGGATCGCGTGAGTCCATAGACAATCCATATCCAGTTGGCAAGAATGTACGAAACAATGGGTGCCAGGATCATAAGTTGCCGTCTGGCCACTGTCCCCTTGGTGTTGATCTCTACCCAAAGTTGACGCCACCGCACAAGCACAGTCGCAGCATACACAAGTAACAGGCAGTCCACTGCATCCCGATATCGAGGGGACCCGTATACCACAAACGTCACGGCAAGCGTATAGGCAATCAGCATAAGACTCACCCACCAAAACCAATCGCGCCTTCCAAAGACAAGCCCTACAACACCTAAGATGAGGACTCCCCCACTCAAGAGTCCGAGCACGCTGCTGACGATTGTCGATTGCCTGGACGGTAGCTTATACAATTCCGTAAGTTCTTCTCGTTCGAACCTCGGCCATAAAAACCATGCCAGTTTTTTGAACCCCAGTTGAAATACCTGCAATGGGTTATCCTGGATATATCTAACGGCTTCCCTCCGATGCCATGCATCGGATTGGGGAGTACCGAAATCACCACCGGCAGCTTCTGATTCTGCTGAAAAATGCACCCATTTCCCAATAGCATGTGGATTGTTTCCTATATGCAGATTAACTCCGGATGTGTAGCTGATTGGAAGCGGCTGTCCCCAGACCATTACGTTTCGCCACATCCACGGTGCCAATGTCAGTACGAACGCCAAGGCAAACCATGCGACATTCCTACCGGCATCTCTCCAGGCCTCTGAAACCATGAACAAATATCCGCCAAACAGGATCGGATAAAAGATGGCCACCTCTCGAGTAAGGAGACAACATCCGGTGAGAATCCCAAGCACGAGAGCCTGACAGCGGTCTGGGCTGTAGGGTTTTTTCGAGATTACTACAAGCGCCGCGAGGAGAAAGGTCGCGAACAACGGTTCGCTCATCACAAAAGTATCAGCAGCCACCCAAGACGGCAATATGCCTCTTAGCCAGAATGCCACTCTGGCAGCTCCCTCTCCGGTGGTGTTACGAACCAGAATATACGTCAAGAAACCATTGAGAACCCCAATCGAGGCCGTCGCGAGTTGCCCGGTGAGAAATGTCGAGCCAGGAAACAGTGCAAACACTCCGGAGAGATACACGAAGTACAATGGAGCCCGGTATCCGAATTCTCCCCCCCCGACTAACCATTCGCCCCACGAGTGAGCGAGCTTCTGGGCCCCAGAATAAAACGCTAGCTGGTCTCCGTCAGGCGCCTCATGCTGCCCACCCAAGCTTATAATCACCACCCGAATCAGCAGGAAGACAAATGAGACGATCGCAACTGTATAGCGACTCATGCGGCGTACATCATGGTCGTTGAAGCACTGCGAAAGTGACTAAGATCTCGCACATAGCTAAATTCATCCCGTTAAGATATTGGGCGGGTAACCCGCATCGCACCCACGCGTGAAGGAATATGGACTGCGGGTGTCCCGACGGTACTTTTGACGTAACGCTCTGTGGTGTTCTTGAGCGCGACGGCAAGGCCGGTCAAAATCCAAAAAGTGGGATAGTATAGCGTCGAGATAAATGTGCTTGTTACAAGGTACGCCACTAGTGCCCCCAAAATTGCATTTCCGAACCACGCAGCCTTTTCAAGATCTGCATCAACTGATAGGCTGCCTTGGTTTCGAGCCTGAGTGCTCCGCAGTCCGAATCTGTTACAATACCGAACATTTTGCCAATTCGAGAACACCATACCCCCAAAAATTATCAGTCCTATAAGACCTAGCTCGGGAAGCAAAGTGAAATACAAAGAGTGTGCCTGGCGTCCCGCCAGCGACTTTGTTTGCCATGTCCGGCCACCAAGATATTCACCGATTGTCCAGGGGAAGTTGCCTTGCCCGACACCAAAAACCGGATTCGCCAAAAACATCTCCCAGCCTATACCCCAGGTAAACATTCGCTGACCAGCTGTGCCGGATTCCATGGTGCTATCATCAGTGATTGTCTGCATCCGATCCCAGTATTCCTGCGGAGCAGCCACCAGCACCAAAAGCAACACCCCCACCAACAACACTAAGGCTAAAATTTTCCGTGGTGAATAGAACCAGCAGAAGGTCCCTACTGCCAACAGGCCAAGAAAACCTCCACGCGATGCCGTCGCAATAGACGAAAGCACAAATATGCCTAATAGCAACAAATACAATAACTTGGTTCCCTGTCCCTTCGTTCCCTGATATAGAAAAAATGCAAAAGGAACTGCTACGTTCATCTCCATAGCAAAGTCGTTCTCATCTCCAAGCCATCCCCCTACCCCGCGACCGCCATGTAACATTCCGTTAACTGCCAATAGGCCATGAACACCCAACCAGACCAAAATTAACTTCTGCATTTTTCCGGTCGTGTTCACAAAGGTCAGAATGCCCAAGTAAAAAAAGAAGTAGAGGGTCAAATCTTTCAATTGAGAAAACGCATGAAAATTGTTATTGGCAAAAGGTACCCAGCAAGCCATAAACGCAAGAAGGCCCATCCACAATTTGGACTGTAGATTGGTGAGGCTAACACGTCCAGAGAAAAGCACAGCCAACGCGATGGAGGCGTCGATTACTGATGGAAAGGGGATGACTTTCAGGGGGGGCAAAAAGTCCTGTGGCCTTCCAAATTCAAACAACAGCGCGAATAACACAAGTACAAAACCGATCTCTTTTTTTTCAATCCGCACCTGGGGAGAGTTTGTAGGACGCCCTTCCCTGCCTTGTACAACCGAAATTTGCCGAAAGCCGAGTGGGTTTCGCATTTGTTTAAAGAACCCATCATGCGATTGCATGAAACTCAATCCATGCTGCGCAGAATGTTGCCTTTTCGATATTCAGAAGATTCTGAAGTGATACTCAGGTCGTTTTCCTCAGAGCCACAATCATATTGGTTCGAAGACTACGGAACGGCTGCGTCAGAAGTATTCGAATCCATAATAGCTCTAATGCAGCCACCGGTGGAAACATGGCAAAGATGGCATCGGTGGCAATCAGGTCGAGCTGTAGGATCTCGAAGCCATTTGCCTGCGCTAAAGCCTTCACCTGCGACTCAGTATTGGCTTTGTAGTGCGTAGGAAAGACATCATGCTCTGCTCGCCCTTCAAGCAAATAAATCAGCTTGCCCTTGAGCCATTCCGGCACGAGTTTGGAGAGAATGACTCCATAGCCGTAAGCGTTCGGCGTATGGAACAGGAATACGCCTTGCGGCTTCAAAATTCGACTAATTTCTCTGAACTGTTCATTCGGATTGTCGAGATGTTCAACGACCATATTAGCCGTC
>WBZN01002261.1_pt1 | contig 10859 bp, 10 predicted proteins | sample 5204281 | NCBI WGS metagenome assembly WBZN01 (sample SAMN12344347, study PRJNA552823) | activated sludge metagenome | biome: Activated sludge suspended growth; feature: Nitrification reactor; material: Wastewater; isolation source: activated sludge from nitrification reactor of wastewater... | reverse complement strand
GCGCAACCCGGCAAAGTGTTGCTGGGCCAGTATCTCCGTTGGGGCCATCAACGCCGCCTGCGAGCCACCACCCACCACCAGTAGCAGGCAGATAAACGCTACAATGGTTTTTCCACTGCCCACATCCCCCTGCAACAACCGATTCATCTGATGCCCCGATTTCATGTCGGTATAGATTTCCCGGATTACTTTTTTCTGGGCATTCGTCAAAGCAAACGGCAGGTGCTCGTTGTAAAATCTGGTCAACAGCGCAGTATCGGCAAACACTTCGCCTCGAAACTTCTGATACCGCACGAGTTTCATTTTCAGCAGCCGCAATTGCAGATAGAAAAGCTCTTCAAACTTGAGCCGAGCCTGGGCAGGCTGCAATTGTGAGGCATCCTCCGGAAAGTGAATCTGAATAACTGCCTTTGCCTTGGGTGCGAGTCGATATTTTTCGAGGAGGTACGAGGGCAACGTTTCGGGGATATGCGTCGGGGCAATCCTGATCAACTCCGCCATGATTTTACCAAGCACTTTGTTGTCAATGCGGCGGCTGCGGAGTTTTTCACTGAGTGGATATACCGGTTGAAGAACAGGCGGCCGTGCACTTGCTGCGGCAGCCAACTCAATTTCCGGGTGTGCGATGGAAAACGTTTTTCCGTATCGATTCGGTTTTCCGAAGACGACATAGACCTGGCCTGGCTTGATCTTTTGCAATACCCAGGCGATGCCTTGAAACCACACCAGTTCAATCTCGCCGGTAGCATCGGAGAATCGTCCGGTAAGTCGCTTTTTGAACCCGGTGCCTGCCATTTCCAGGCTCAGCAACTTTCCCGTCAACTGTACATGAGGGAGGTCTTCCTGAATTTCAGCTATGGAGTAGAATTTTGTGCGGTCCTCGTAGCGGAACGGGTAGTGCTGAATCAGATCCCCAAACGTAAAAATCTTTAGTTCCTTTTGAAGCAGCAGTGCACGTTGAGGACCAACGCCTTTCAGAAATTCAACAGCAGTATCGAAGAAGGAAGCCAACGGTTGGGTGCAAGCCGGGCTAAATTACTAATTCAATCTCACTTGTTACCGCCATCGCAGGGTATTCACCAGATGCATCACATCCTTCTTCATGTATTCAATGGCCGGCTGCAACGAATCATTTTGTACCCGGACATTAAAATAAAGTGCACCCCGGATAAAATGCCGGGAAGAGTCTGTCATGGTGAATTGAAACTGGCTGGGGACCTCGCCATCAAGTTCCGCTATCACCGCCGTTTTCCCATCCGGTGTCTTTACAATGGTCTCATCAATGGCATAGGCCTTGATCTGATGTTTGGCCGTAAGCACATAAGCATCATCCAGAAACTCTTTCAATAATTTCTGATTCCGGTTCACCCGTTTATAGGTAACGTGGATCGTGGCTTTCAATTCGGGATAATAGATTTCAACCCAGTGCTTATCGCTTACCCACGAAGTATCCCGCAGAAATCTGGAGTGCTTTGAATACTCAAATTGATAAGGAAGCGTATCGGGTGACAATTGGTAAGCCGGCTCTGGAAGAATCAGGCGGTTGTATCCTTTGGGCTTTGGCTGGTAGTCGCGCGTGCAGCCGGCCATCAGTGCACACCAGGCAAACAGACCAAGGGACAAGCAGGTGTTACTCTTCATCATCTTTCTCTTCTTCCGGCCGCGTTACCCGAATTCGCTTGATTCTCTTTTGGTCTACACTTACAATGGTGAAGTTGAATCCGCTTTGCACAATGCGATCTCCGGCACTTGGCATGGAGTTGTGCAATTCCAACATCAATCCACCCAGCGATTCGCTTTCACCCTTCACATCATCGAAGTACTGTTGATCAATGTCAAGGGCTTTACAGAAATCGTGAAGGGATATCTTGCCTTCAAATACCCAGGTGTGTTCATCCATCTTGGTGTATGGGACGGCCACCTCATCAAATTCGTCATTGATCTCGCCAATAATCTCTTCAATCAGATCTTCGAGTGTCAGCAATCCGCTGGTGCCACCATATTCGTCCGCCACGATGGCCATGTGCACATGCTTGCTTTGGAAGTCCTTCAGCAAAGAGTCCAGTTTCTTTGTCTCCGGGACAAAAAAGCCGGGCCGAAGGAGTTTTTGCCAGGGAAACGTGTCGCTTTCGCGAAGATAGGGCAGCAGGTCTTTGGTGTACAGAATGCCTTGTATATGGTCCAGGGTGTCCTTGTAAACCGGTATCCGGGAAAATCCCGATTTGTTTACGGCATCGAGGACCTCATGATAATTCAGTTCCATTTCAATGGCCGATACTTCCAATCGGGACCGCATCACCTGCTTGACGGCCAGGGTGCCAAAATTCACGATCCCCTTCAGGATTTCTTTTTCATCCTCGCTAGTCTCTTCGTTATCGGTAGTCAGCTCCAGGGCCTGATGCAATTCTTCAACCGTACTGGTATAGCCTTTCTTCTTGATGCGTCGTTCAATAAGACCACTCATGCCCATCAACAAGGACGACACCGGCCAGCATATGCGTTCGAGTACCTTCCAGGCAGCACCCATCCGTCGTGCAATGGCCATGTTGCGCTGTGTGGCATATACCTTGGGGATGATCTCGCCAAAAAAGGTAATGGCAAATGTGGTGGCAAAGGTCACAATACCAACAATGGTTTCTGACGGATTGCGCGTGGCGGCCATCTCCCACATGAGGAAGGTGGAAATGGTTACTACCCCCACATTGACAAAATTATTCATCACCAGGATGGTGGCCAGCAACAACCTGGGGCGCTTCAGCAGGTCAGAGATATTATAATAATGCGGATCATCCGAGTCTCGGCAACGATCAAGGTCATCGGCGCGCAGGGAAAAGAAGGCAACCTCTGATGCCGAAATCAGTGCTGACATGAACAACAGAATGGCAATAGCGGTGAAGCTGAAGAAGTAAAAAGAGTTAAACTCCATCAGCAGGATGTTCGCAAGAAAGATCGAAGGAGGCTCGTCCAACGAGGCGGGGTCCACAGCTCAGGCGTTAAAATGGAAGATCATCAGTTCCGCTGACCATCCGGCCACCATCATCCGATGCGCTGCTGGGTGGGGCAGAAGGGCGGTACTCTGCATTGCCACCACCGCCATCGCGGCGCGTGCTCAACATGGTCATGTTATCCCCTACCACCTCGGTGGTGTACCGGGTCACACCTTCCTTCTCCCAGGAACGGGTACGGAGCTTTCCCTCCACGTAGATCATATCGCCTTTGTGCAGGTATTTGGCTGCGATCTCAGCCAGGCCGCGCCATAAAACGATGTTGTGCCACTCGGTAATTTCCTTCTTCTCTCCGGTGGTCTTGTCTTTATATGATTCTGACGTGGCAATGGTAAAATTGGCCACAGAAGCTCCATTCTCCAGGTTTCTGACTTCGGGGTCTTTACCTAGACGTCCAACCAGAATTACTTTGTTGACTCCTGACATAGCGCGTATTTTTTAATAGGCTGAGTTGCGTTTGTTGACTTGCCCTTCCTGATCATCCCAATGCAATTTGGGTGAAGGCGGGTTGCAAAAATACCCATTTTCCGGGACTCCTATAAAACTTTGGTTTCCTCCAGATAGCGGAGGATCAGCACGGGTTTTGGTGCCTTCTCCACCTCCCGACGTGCAAGCCATTGGGTAACTGCCGTACCCACGCCGGATATGCGATGAAGCGTTTTCGGATCGGGCCATTCGATGAAGCGGGCGTGTATGGTTTGATGCGTGAGTTGATGTTTGTATTCAGGGGAAACCGATAATGGCTCACCAAATTGCGACCACAACTTCTTCAGCGATATCCGGGTTAGTGCTTTGGTAGTCTCCAGTAACGGAAAATCAAACAGTCCTTGCCAGATGTCCTTTTCAGATCGCTGTTTCATGGCAACTCGACCTGCATGCCGGGTGACGAAATAGTAGAAGTAGCGGTGACGCACGGCTTTGATCTTGCTCTTGACAGGGTAATTCTCGGGGTTTAGTCCTGCCCTGGCCCTGCACCCCGAACGCAAGACACAATCCGCGCATGCGGGAGATTTTGGTGTGCAGCACATGGCACCAAATTCCATAATGGCCTGATTGTAGGATGCCGCCTGTGCATGCGGAATCAGTTCCTGTGCGAGTTGGGCAAAGCGCAACTTTCCGGATGTTGAACTAATGTCATCCCCGATGCCAAAATACCGGGCCAAAACACGATACACATTCCCGTCAACCACAGCCACCGGTTCATCGTATGCAAAAGATGCAATAGCGGCGGCAGTGTATGCTCCGATGCCCGGGAGTGTGCGGAGGGCAGCGGCGGTTTTCGGAAATTCTGCCCGATGCAAATCAACAACGGCACGGGCACATGCATGTAAGTTTCGGGCCCGGCTGTAGTAGCCAAGCCCTTGCCAGAGGCGAAGTATTTCCGGCAGCCGTGCCTTGGCAAGTGCAACCACGGTGGGATACTTTTTTACAAACCCTTGGTAGTAAGGAAGTCCTTGGGCAACGCGCGTTTGCTGGAGGATAATTTCCGAAAGCCATATTTTGTAGGGGTCCCGGGTATTTCTCCAAGGTAGGTCGCGATGGTCATCCTGGTACCATTCGACGAGTTTTTTAGAGAATTGTACCGCCTTCATTTCATTGATAATCAGAATTTTTCAATATTGTTTTTAATTCTGGCCCGGCAAATTAATTTTGCCGTCCCTAAGCAGAAAAGTTACTAACACCCCATCACCGTGACGAAAGCAGACGTTATCAACCAGATTGCCGAGAAGACAGGCATTGACAAGGCAGATGTTACCGCCTCAATTGAAGCCTTTTTTTCCATTGTAAAGAATTCCATGTCGGGCGGGCACAACATTTATGTGCGTGGCTTTGGAAGCTTCGTCAACAAGAAGCGCAAGAAGAAAATTGCGCGCAATATCTCCCGCAATACCGCCATCGTTATTGATGAACACTATATCCCCAGCTTTAAGCCGGCTAAAGTATTTATCAACAAGATCAAGAACAGCGACAAGGTAAAACAGCTTGCTGAAAAGTAACGGGATGGGCCCTGCCCATCGTCTATGCTCAAACGACGAATACTTCTTGTCTTTATCAGTTTCGCGCTGATTGCCGGTCTATATTTTCTGCCGAAAGCGGTTGTGGAGAACGACAGCCAGCTTCAGGAAGCCTCTCCCACCTCGGGAGTGGATGTGCCCCCCAGCCCCCATGCTGCCACACCGATAACCATCCGGAAAAACATTAACCGGTTGAGGGCCCGCTACTTATCCGGCGCGAGCGAACAAAAAAATGCTATCTTTGCCGACTCTTTGGTAAACCTGTATAGCCAGGCTGGTCAATATGACAGCTCAGCTTGGTTTGCCGAAAGAGCAACAACGTTCTTACACACTGAAGAAAGTCTGCTGAAAGCGGGCAACGCCTATTACGAGGCCTACTCATTTGCCGTCGATCGCGACAAGCAAAATGCACTGGCAGAAAAGGCGAGGTCCTTTTATGCACAGGTACTGGAGAAAAATCCGCATAACCTGGCTATAAAAACCAAAATGGCCATGACTTATCTGAGTTCGGGCGCACCCATGCAGGTGATCGCCATGCTCAGGGAAGTTTTGGCTGAAGATCCGTCAAACGAGGATGCTTTGTACAACATGGGTATGTTGTCCATCCAATCGGGTCAATTTCCCAAAGCCGTTGATTGGCTGGAGAAATTGGTTAAAGTCAATGCAAATCACCTCCAGGGACAGTTGATGTTGGGCGTTGCCTACATGAACACCGGCAAAAAGGATTTAGCCCGACAGCAGTTTGAACAAGTAAAAAAGATGGACCAGGATCCTGCCGTACAAGCTGCGGTAGATTCCTACCTCAAGGACTTAAATTAATTTTTTAACTCACCCTGACCTGTCGGGGCTAACTGTACACACTATGCCAAGCGGTAAGAAAAGAAAGAAGCACAAAATGGCGACCCACAAGCGCAAGAAGCGCCTGAGAAAGAATCGTCATAAGAAGAAGTAAGCCAGTTCATCTGATTAACCGTGAGTAACGAACTAATCATCAGCGCTACTCCGGAAGGATGCCGCATCGCCCTCTTGCGCGACAAAACACTGGTTGAATTTCACGAAGACACCGGAGGAGGAAAATTCGCTGTTGGAGACATTTACCTGGGCAACGTTAAGAAAGTTGTCCAGGGCTTAAATGCAGCCTTCATCGATATCGGGTACGAAAAGGATGCATTTCTGCATTACCTCGATCTCGGTCCTCAATTCGGATCGCTCCAAAAATTCACCAAGTTGGTCCGCGCCAAAAAGATCACTGGTGGCCGTCTCGATAAGTTCCATGCCGAAAAGGATATTGATAAGCATGGAAAAATCGGCCAGCAGCTCGCCAAGAACCAGTTCATACCGGTTCAGGTTGTAAAAGAGCCGATCTCAACAAAAGGCCCGCGTCTTTCTTCGGAGTTGTCACTCGCCGGACGATACCTGGTATTGGTACCGTTCGCCAATTCAGTCAATGTATCGAAGCGCATCAGCAGCAGCGACGAACGCAAACGCCTGCAACGGCTCATCCAATCCATCAAACCCGAAGGCTTTGGCGTGATTGTACGCACCGTGGCCGAAGGGAAAGAGGTGGCTGAACTCGACAAAGATCTCCGCTCCCTGGTGACCCTCTGGGAAGAAGGCGCCGCCCGCCTGGCTACCGCCAATCCCCGCGACAAACTGATCGGTGAACTGAGCAAAACTTCCTCCATCCTCCGCGATGTGCTCAATGAGTCATTTGACAATATCCAGGTCGATGACAAGAAAATCTTTGAAGAGGTAAAAACGTACATCCATACCATCGCTCCCGACAAGGAGAAGATTGTGAAGCTGTACAGCGGCAAGGCCAAGATTTTCGAACACTACGGCATTGAAAAACTCATTAAGTCTGCATTCGGACAAACCGTGAGTCTCAAAGCCGGCGGCTACCTGATTATTGAGCACACAGAAGCCCTGCATGTTATTGATGTCAATAGCGGCAACAAGTCCAATCGGGAAGAAAACCAGGAAACCACTGCCTTGTCAGTAAACCTGGAGGCCGCCCGGGAAGTTGCCCGCCAACTGCGCCTCCGCGATATGGGCGGCATTATCGTTGTCGATTTTATCGACATGCGGAGCCAGGAGAACAAAAAGCTCATCTTCAAGACAATCCTGGAGGAGATGGAGCAGGATCGCGCCAAACACACCGTGTTGCCGTTGTCCAAGTTCGGTCTCATGCAGATCACCCGTGAGCGCGTTCGCCCTCAAATGAACATTGCCACGAAGGAAGTGTGTCCTACCTGCAATGGCTCAGGCAGCATTACAGCCAGTATTCTGATCACCGATCAGATCGAAGAACATATCCAACACCTCTTTCTCAAGCAAAACGAGCCCAATCTGGTATTGGCCCTCCACCCCTTCCTGTATGCCTACTATACAAAAGGCATCTTTTCAAAACGGGTAAAGTGGTTTTTCAAATACAAACGCTGGGTCAATCTGGTGAAAGACACATCCCTTGGCATCGTTGAATTTCATTTCCTCAATAAGGACGGCGAAGAGATTGACCTGGGAAAACCGGCCGCAGCAGCTCCTCCGGCCGCGGAAATATGACAACCTGGCACAGCCGGAATTTTGGAATAGCATTTGAAATCCTCGTCTCGCGAGGATTTCTTTTTTAAACCCGTACACTATGGCAGAAACAATGGAAAAAGGCACCATCTCGATCAATACCGAGAACATATTTCCCATCATCAAGAAGTTTCTTTACTCTGATCATGAGATTTTTCTTCGGGAGCTGGTAAGCAACGCGGTTGACGCCACGCAGAAATTGCGGAAGCTGGCCTCCCTCGGGGAGTTCAACGGCGAACTGGGTGAACTCCGCATCGAGGTAAGCTTCGATAAGGCCAAAAAGACGATTACCGTGAGCGATCGTGGTCTCGGCATGACCGGAGAAGAGATCAAGAAGTATATCAACCAGATTGCATTTTCCGGGGCTACGGAATTCATTGAAAAGTTTAAAGATAAAGCCGATGGTAAGGACATCATTGGCAAATTCGGACTCGGCTTCTATTCTGCCTTTATGGTGTCCGAACGGGTGGTCATCCACTCCCGATCCTTCAAAGCGACCGAAGCAGAGGGCGCGCGGTGGGAATGTGACGGCTCTACCACCTTTGAACTGCGTCCTGAACCCAAATCGGACAGGGGGACGGACGTAGTCCTGCATGTCAATGCAGACTCGGAAGAATTCCTGGATGAATTCAGGCTGAAAGGCATTCTTGAAAAATACTGCAAGTTCCTCCCGGTTGAAATCAAGTTCGGCACCCGAGACGAAAGTGAAGAAGACGGCGTGGATCAGGAAGGCAAACCCAAATACAAATCCGTCAAGAAGGACCGGATCATCAACAATCCCTCACCCCTGTGGACGAAATCGCCCTCAGACCTGACCGACGAAGATTATCTCAAGTTTTATAAGGAGCTCTACCCCTTCACCGAAGATCCGCTCTTCTGGATTCATCTCAATGTAGACTACCCCTTTAACCTCACCGGCGTATTGTATTTCCCGAAGGTGAAGAATGATTTCGAGCTCAACCGGAACAAAATTCAATTGTACAGCCGGCAGGTATTCATCACTGACGAAGTCAAAGATGTGGTGCCCGACTTTCTGATGCTGCTGCACGGTGTGCTGGACTCTCCGGATATTCCACTGAACGTATCGCGCAGCTATCTGCAAAGTGACTCGAACGTAAAAAAGATCAGCCAACACATTACCAAAAAGGTGGCCGACAAACTGCAGGAAATGTTTAAGAAGGATCGCGCCGATTTTGAAAAGAAGTGGGATGACATCAGCATTTTCGTGAAGTATGGCATGGTGAGTGACGAGAAATTCTATGACCGCGCCAAGGATTTCGTGCTGTTCAAGAACACCCAGAAGAAATATTACACCATCGACGAATACCGCGAGTACATTAAGGACCTGCAAACCGACAAGGAATCACAACTCATTCACCTATACGCCAGCGATCCGGCCAAACAACACTCTTTCATTGAAACGGCCAACCGCAAAGCCTATGATGTGTTGGTTATGGATGGGGTATTGGACAGTCACTTCATAAACACCCTCGAACAAAAGCTGGACAAGGCTCAGTTTCGGCGGGTAGACAGCGACACCATCGAAAAGTTGATCCTGAAGGATGAGAAGATCGAAAGTGTACTCAGCCAGGAAGATCAGGATAAACTCAAAGAGACCTTTACCAAGGCAATTGGCAACAGCACCATGACCGTGATGATTGAGTCCCTGGCCTCTGACCACCTGCCTGTAACAGTGACCATGAGCGAATGGGCACGTCGGATGAAGGACATGGCCCGCACCGGTGGCGGTATGTATGGGTTCATGGGAGCCATGCCCGATCAGTATACGGTATCGGTGAACAGCAACCACAAAATGTCGCAACGCGTATTGAAAGCCGAAGGAGAAGAGCAGCAACTTCAATTGGCCAAGCAAGCCTATGACCTGGCTTTGTTGTCGCAGGGCATGCTAACCGGTGCTGATCTGACGAATTTTATCCGCCGCAGCGTGGAATTGGTTTCCTGAATCGGCTGAAATAAACTTTCCCTAACTTCGTTTTATTGCGTATGCGGAAGGTTCTGTTTCTCTCGGCCATGATTCTCCCGTCTGTGCTCACCATGGGGCAGAACAAGGGGGAGGCATTTGGTCGTGAGGGGCAGTTTACCTTTGAGACGGACAAGCCCTACAAGCTTCTTGATCTGGACGAGAAGACGTCGGAGCCTGTGGTAACCACCAAGAAGAAACCCAAGCGCAAGACTTTCTACGGCATCAAGACGCGCAAGAGCTATACGCGAAAGGGATTTGGGGATAAGACCACAATTGAGCTCTTCTATGTATTGAAGAAACCGGACAAGCCGACTCAATTTGTGCGGGATATTTACTGGTATGACTATACCCGTCGGGAAGTCCGGCGCACCGGCAACTTCGATCCCAAAAAAGGGGTTTTGCTCCATGGTCCTTACAAAAAGCTGCAAGGCAATGTTGTGCTGGAAGAGGGTATATTCTATAAAGGCGCCAAGCATGGCAGATGGATGAAGTTTGACCGGCAGGATATCCTGGATGATAAAGAAAAGTACTACAAAGGGTGGCCGAAGGAATCACTGGTTACCTACTACGATCCTGTAGAGCATACGAAGGTGAAGGAAATGATCCCGGTTGAAATCGATGAGCGTGAAGGGTTTTATTTCCTGTTCCATGAGAATGGCACCATCGCGGTGACTGGAGAATATAAATGGGATCAACGCGTGGGGGATTGGATAGAGAACTATCCCAATGGAAAACGAAAAAAGATCGTTGCGTACCCCACGGAGCCGTTTGACAAAACCGCGAAGCCTTTTGTCCGCAAGGAGTGGGATGAAAAGGGGCGTGAGATTTACTCCTCCAACAAGGGCAAATAATCACCTTCATCAGTAGAAGGCATCTTCAATGTGGTGGATGTCCGGGATACCCCGGTCAACATGGATGGTCACGATGTCATATCGCACATTTCCCTGCCAGTCCTTCTCGGTCATATAGTGAAGCGCCCCCTGAAAGATCATGCGCTTCTTGGCATAGTCAACAAATTCTTCCGGATACCCGAATGCGGTAGACGTTCTCGTCTTTACTTCAACAAAGACAAGCCATCGGTCCTTGCACACAATCAGATCGATTTCGGATTTGCGATGACGGTAGTTTCGTTCCAGGATGGTGTATCCCTTGTGTTCGAGAAATGATGCGGCCAGGTCCTCTCCTTCCTGGCCTCTTTTGATTTTATCTGTCATGGTCTACCTTTGGTTGCTTATATCTCCAGATGAAAAAGCGCATTGAGGGTTTTACCCAACA
>WBZN01002259.1_pt1 | contig 10863 bp, 15 predicted proteins | sample 5204281 | NCBI WGS metagenome assembly WBZN01 (sample SAMN12344347, study PRJNA552823) | activated sludge metagenome | biome: Activated sludge suspended growth; feature: Nitrification reactor; material: Wastewater; isolation source: activated sludge from nitrification reactor of wastewater... | reverse complement strand
TACCATGATTTGCCGCCCCTGTATATTCAGCATCTACGAAATTAACAGCCTCAATAAAATGTCGCCCATCCTCAGCATCATCATCTGTAGGTTTTTCCTTATCAATAAATTTCCATAATGGTTGTTCACCGTCTTCTTTTTTAACGACTTTATTGGAATGTAAACGGTCAATAATGGCGTGACCACCACCCTGTGAGTCAATCGCGATTCCAATGACATTAAATGTATTAACGAGATTTAAAATTTTACGTGCGGCGTAGTCATAGAAATCGTCTTCTTGAGCTTTTCCGCTCTTGACTTCCTCTTTGTAGAGTTTTTTGGTTGTAGTCCAACAATACACCACTCGTCTTACATGCTTTTCCACTTCGAGTACGACGACACAGAAATTATCGCTTTCTGACGCTGGGTCTACAGATATGACATATTCTTTGTTTTTTTGCCCTGTTAAATGTACGGTATGTACATCAACACATTTTTCAAGCATTGCTCGTTTAAAGAAACCATTACTATCATCACCAAAAACTGCATTAAATTCCATATTAAATAAAGCAGAATGCATAGATGAACGTGAACGGGAAATAATAGCATCTTCCATAAATCCTTCTGGAATTAGATAATATGGAATACGAATTACTGAATAGTCTTTCCAATTTAAGTTTTCGTCATCAATACCATATTCAAGAAGTTTCTTTCTATCTCCACGACTATTAATAATAGCTTGCCAACGTCTCCAATATTTATGGAAGTGATTAAATGAATAATAGGCAGTTCCAGACAAAATAATCTGGTTAGCCTGATAATTATCCTCTTCTTCATCTTCAAGAGTCACTGTAAGAGTTGCAGCTAGTTTCTTTTTAGCAATTTTCTTTACATTAAGAATAGGATTAGCAGATACAGCCGCGAAACCAGAAATAACGTGTTCAAATACATCAGGGTCGCCTACTGCAAATTCGTCAACCATAATGTCATGAGCACGCTGACCTCTAATCTTCTCTCCACTACCAATAGGCAAAGCAACTGTTTGAGATTCATTAATAACAAACCGCCACATGTCAGTACCGTGGTGAGGGCCGTTTCTATCATCAGTACCAGTAGACCCAACAATATCACGCAATAGAGGTGCATTATACCAAATCTTCTCCATATATTCAAAGATGACTTTAGATTGACGGAAACCGGCACCAGTCATAACAATCTTACGACCAGGCATAAATACCATGCGTAGCATTGAGTACAAAGCTAAGATGAAACTTTTCCCTAGACCACGACTGCCAATTAATATAGGAAACTTTCTAAACCACATTTCCTGCAATATCACACATTGGAAGGGTAAGATTGTAATGTTCAAAATCTCTTTACAGAACAGTGCAAAATAGTCTGGGTTTGTTAAAATCCAGAGGAAATATATGTGTGGCTCATCATTATATCCATCTGGAATATTCTCTAGTGGATTATATATAGTAGATGAATTATACCCTTCAGGCAAACTTAACCAAGCATCGTCTAAAGTTTCCTCTATACGCGCGATGTCTAATTTACTTCTACGCCCCATAATGGTCATCCAATACTGTAAGATTTTGAAAAATTCTAATAGCTTGTTCTATTGCATATCCGCGATTGCTAGCATAGATAACTTCAATACCATATAATTCTTCATATGAAGAAAGAACTTTATAAATATATTTTCCGCTCATCTTTACATGTTTTCTCATTTTAAGTGGAATATTACTACCTTCTGGATATTTAAGTATATCATCAATAGAAAATTCACAAATAAGATAAGCGTGTTCAAACTCTTTCATACGTTCTAATTCTTTATTAAAGCGTATCCTATCGCTTCCTACATTAAGTGCAATTTCAGCTACACTCTTCTTTCTTTCAATACAGAGAATCTTCTCAAAACCCTCAAGAGTGTAATCCCCAGAGTCTAACTTTTTAGTTACTATCTCTATATCTCCAAAAGCCCAGGGAGTTTGTTCCCTAGTATCTCTAATTATTTTCATTATTTCTCTCTACTATATCAAAGAACATTTTTGCATAATGTGATTCTTTATCTTTAATAGACTCATGGCATTTTTCACAGAGCGTCAGAGCATTTGAAGGGTTAAGTCTTCCTGAATAGGCATCAGCATACCGTATTATATGATGAACATGAAGCCGGGAGCGTTTACCACATCCCGGCATCTGGCATTTATATTTATCTCTTCTAAGAACACATCTACGAAAATCTTTATACTCGTTCGTATAACGAGGATTTGAGCGCCGCCCTTTCCGTATCATATTTCACCATTCTTTTAACTAATCCCTCAAAATCTAATTTAGGTTGCCAACCTAGTTCTCTTTTAATCTTTTCAGGATTAGCACGCAAATAATCTACTTCGGCTGGTCTGATTAATGCTTGGTCGATTTCTACATAGTCTTTCCAATTTAAGCCGATTTCCTTGAAAGCTGCATCTACAAACTGTTCGACACTGTATGTCTCACCACTACCTACTACATAATCATTTGGTTTATCAGCTTCCAACATCATTACCATAGCAGTTACCATATCTTCAGCATGAGACCAATCGCGATATGCATTTAGATTACCCAACTTTAGTTTTGGAAAGTCCTCGATTGGATGCCCAACTGCTGGATAGAATGGTTCTTTCTGCATTGCAACCGCAAGTTGCCCCACATACTTGGTAATCTTACGTGTAACGAAATTTTCTCCACGTCTTTCACTTTCATGATTAAAGAGGATGCCCGCACAGGCAAATAGCCCATATGATTCTCGATACAATCGTACTGCTTGGTGTGCTGCTAGCTTACTTATACCGTAAGGACTTTGCGGAAGCAGTGCAGTATCTTCATCTTGATATTTCTCCCCATTCTTCTCAGTAAAATTCTTGCCAAACATTTCTGAGGTAGAAGCTTGATATAATCTAGTTGTTGGAGATAAAGTTCTTATCGCTTCTAAAATATTAATAATTGATATTGTATTAATTTCAAAAGTAGAAGATGGTGAACTAAACGAAGTATGTACATGTGACATAGCAGCAAGATTAAATAACAAATCTGGTTTATATTTGCTAATAATACTATTCATACAATGAGCATCAGTAACATCACCTTCAATTAACTCTAAACCTTTATGAAGTAGAGGAATCAAATAATTTCTGGGTTGACTAGACCTACGTGCTACACCTATAGTTTGATATCCCTTTGATAATAATAATTCGGCGAGATATTGTCCATCCTGTCCCGCTACACCTAAAATAATAGCCTTCATTACTTCTTTTCCTTTGGTTTAATTGTTAGAGCATCCTCTGAGGTCCATCCATGCAAAATTCGATATGATATCGTTGATGCCTGTATTCCTACTATTCTTGCCCACTCCGATACAGTTTTAGTCTCATTGTTATATTCAACTAATCTACTATTTCTTTTATTATTAGCCTGTTCAATCAATGTCGCCCATTCACAGTTTTCTGGTGAATAATCTAAATCATTATCTATTCGTTCGAGTGTATGAGAAATCGAGGGTTTTAATCCCATATCAGTAATAAAATTTTCTATATTATGCCATCTCTCGCAAACTCGTATTCCTCTTCCGCCATATCTTTCATATGATTTTTGTTTTTCATTATAACATCTAGAGTGCATTCCACACCAAGTTTGATATAAAGGATGAAGATGTTTTCCATGTTTAATGGATTTTTCTCTTGAGATATTTCTTGGAATACATCCGCAAGATTTGGTAATTCCCGATTTAAGTCTTTCTTTTCTACCTTCAAATATTCTTCCACAGAAACAAACACATATACATCTAATTTTATTATCCTTATGAATTGTTTCTTTAACTAAAATTCCATTAAAGATTTGTCCGGTTATATCTTCTGATGGTCTTCCCATAAATTTATTATCCTAAATTACTCTGGCTTTGTTTCTACATCTTCTTTTTCATATAGTTCAGATAAATCTGTCGCTGTACCAAAACCCTTTAGAGAACCAGCTCTAAGAGCAAAGCCCCCATCACTAAATTCTTGTACTTCAAGGTCTGGCCCCCATACGAAGTTGATAACATCTACTTCATCTTTGGTTAGTTCTTTGACCTTAGCCTCTAGTTTTTGGATGGCTAGTTTAGTTGGTACAATACTGTGTTCTAGTGAACCAAGTTTCCATAATCTCAATTTCATTATTCTTTCTCTTTCATTTTTTGAACTTGTTCGTAAAAATACTTCTCGGCTTTTGATATAAATTCAATTGCCTCTGGGACTTCCATTTTATTTATTCCTATATCAATACTGTGGGCAACTTGTACATTATTAGGACCACAATCAATTATAGCATACCACCCATAAATTCCCTTTTTATAAATAAATGAATTAAAAAATAAATTTATTCTAGAATTGGCTAATATATTCGTAGGAGTCTTAAATGCTAATGCTTTATTTATAAGGCTATCTATAAATTTTTGGTAATACATTAGAATCTTTCTATCAAACGTGGAGTGCTTAAGATTCTTTCATCTGACCATTTTAAACATCTTCGACTTCTGATGATTCCAACACTCAATCCTGTAATCTCACTCCACTCTTTAATGGTATGTTTTTGTCCTTGATATTCAAGATAGACAGTGTCTCGTTTATTATAATTCTGTTCTGACTTTGTGGCCCATCTACAGTTTTCCTTTGAGTAAGGTCCATTATTATCTATCCGGTCAATTGAATGTTGTTTAGTTGGACGTTGTCCCATATCTCGTACAAAAACATTGATGTCAATCCAAGATTCACAAACGGTGATACCACGCGCTCCATATTTATAATAATCTTTACTATTTTTATTTGTACATCTGTCAATAATACCATTCCAAATATGATAAAGAGGATGTTTTGTTAATCCATGAGTGGTCAATCTCTTCTTCAATTGTTCTATATTATAACAACCACAAGATTTGATTCCACCACTTTTGAGTGATGCAGATGCAACGTCGCTTATTTGACCACATTTACAATTACATCGCCAAATAAATGAACGACCCTTGCGCCCAACAGGAAATCTAGCAGTGAGATAATTAAATGTTTTATCAGTTAAATCTTCAGCATACTTTGAAAGCGTAATCATAAATTTTCTATATCTCCTTCAATATCTAAAGTTTGTTCTGATAAGATTGGCCTATCAATCTCACCATTTGCGTACTTGTGAGGGGCACCTAGTCTTTGTAATTCTTGATATGTTGCCAGCCTCATCTTCTCACCATGAACCCCTAACTCTTTTCTCATATTGGGGTCTTCCATTAATCTCTTCATCCACACTGAGAAATTCTTTTTAGCATCCTCAACTTTAGCAATACGCTGCTCTCTAGTACTCTTAAGGGCGAATAAGGTCTCAGCTAGTTTTTTACTATTTTCCCTATACTCTTTATTGTTTACTTCTTGAGCGCTAGACAGAGAACAGATTTGCCGTTCTAGATTACCAATACGAACCATATCGGGCGGCTCTTCTCTTTGAGCCTTTGCCATTTCCCCTTCAAGTTGTTGGATACTAATCATCAACTTACGCTGGTCTGTCAACATTCTATTTGCAAGTATCTCGTGTTTAATCGCATTGATAACCTGCATACCCTCTGTATGGTAAATTTCTTCTTTGAACTGTTTAACAATATTATTCCAGTGCCATTCAAAGGTATCGAGTTCTTCTGGAGATAATTGTTGTTGGATAGTTTTCCAATCCTGTCGTTTGCGAAGCTGAAGAATATCACTCTTAGTTCCAGTACTATCTAGTTGAGCAATATAAGATGATACAGTACTAGGATTTCGCCCCAATCGCTCTGCCATTTGAGCAGGGGTCATACTATCCATATTTGCCCGAAGAAAATCTATTTCATCTTTAGTGAATGGTCCACTTTTCTTTGCCATTATACACCATCCAATTCTTCTAACAAAGCTGTAATAAAATCCCTAATCTTGTTTGCCCTACCCCTATTAATCTTAACCCCAGCTTTCATTTGGAGATAATCTCGTCTTAATGAGATGGGTAAGTACTGGTCAATTTTAGAGAGGATATCTCTTAGTTCTACATCTTCGGTTACATCGTCTCGCGCGATAAGAGCACTTTCAGTATCCCAATTGACACTATTAATATCTACTGCTTTCATCACCTTTCGGGTGACATCAGCAAATTTCCCTTGGAGTTTATGCTTATCTCTAACCAGAGACTTCAATCTGAAGGAAAGATGCCTAGCCAAAAAATTCTCAAGGGGTCGGATTTGGTCCCACTTAGATAGTGCTTCCGCACATATAATATAGGCTTCCTGTTCTATATCCTCTCTTTCATATCCAATCACCTTATAACGGCCCGCCTGAATAGATATTACCTTCAGAATGATAGAGAGAATCTCAGGGGTTATCTCTACTTTAGGTAACGTCATTTTGGGGGCCTTCTACTTTTGGTGGATTCCACCTACGGGCTGGGTCCAAGGTTGTAGATTCTGTTATTGGACCTTCTACCTGAAAGGTAGAATTGGGGGGAGAATAATACATAGCCTCACCAAACATACTGTTCAGTTGTATATCCCCCTCTGGGTCTGGGATTAACAGGTCAGCAGTAGTCTCTTCTTTTAGTTCATCACTTGCTACTACGTGGAGTTCACTCTCAGTTAGATTGCTATCATTACCAGTCTCTTTCATTGCTTAGTGCCTTTTCGTTAAAGTATGTAAATACTATTTATGTAGCACTTTAGTGTCTACAAATATCTATACGTGTCATTTTAGACAACTTTGTGGGTCATTTTATGTATTTTATGCGATTTATCGTGAAATATCATCAAAAATGAGGTAATTTAGTGTCTTTTTGTTATTTTTGTATCATTTTAGTATAGAATAATAGTGTTATCAGCATAGTTTGGGTATAACATTAAACTTTTAGTGAGTTGACTAGATTTAATATTATTGGGATAGTTTGGGTTGAACATTACTTTAATTTTGGTCATAAGCGTGTTTGAGGGCCGGGCAGTTTTATTGCAGTTTTATCACTACTGCAACGCAGAAATATAACTACCATACCACAGCAATAACAACAGTGTAAAAACTGAACAAGTGTTATAACCTCAAAAGCGCTTGGAATGCCACTAGAATCAACGCTAGGCGGTGGATAGCCTATTGATACGCTCGCGAGCAATACAGAAAATATCGACTATCATTGATATGTACAGTTTGTAGTGTCTTGGCATAGTATATGCTACGCGCGTGCGTTCCGTATAAATGTATTTGCCATTTTCAGAAAACTAGAAAATATGTTATCGTAGGGATTGACGATAGACGATACACTTGCTATTATGACGTAGTCAGTTCACCGCTAGTCGGATAACTGACAGTCAGCAGTGATACAAGAAAATCCTAAAGATAGTCTTGACAGCTGCCGATACAGTCTGTAGAGTATGGTAGTCAGGTTTGCGATAGGTGACAACGCGAGTTGTCCCATAGGTTTGGCTAGTCTATAAGACACATCAGCCGATAGCCTATGTCGATTGTGGCGGTTGCAATACGATATCGAAGAATCGCAAGATTCAATCTTGACAACAGACAAAATAGACTGTAGTGTATGACGTAGGGAAAAATCCCAGCTAGATAGGCTATCGCAATGTGCGATAACGTGAAGCCTATCGCGTTCAACGTGAACAGCGAAAAATACATTCGATAGAATGGACTATCCTAAGTCTACGATATGACCATGCTAGGGTATATCGCCGTGTTCTTAGTCGGCATAAGTGACGATATTCCAATCGTCCGCGTCTCTAACGCCAACAACGTGTTAAGCTCTTTTACAATTCGATTCGGTAAGCATTCCCCTACGGAATAGGTTATGTATATAACCGCGTGATTCCGTTGCAATGTGAAAACGATAGGCTGAACGTAGAATGGTACGTTGCCGATAATGGGGTTAAATCCTTCCACCGACGTAGATTGAGAACTATCGTCAAGCAATGTCGTAAACTGTAGCGATATGGTCGATGATTGCCGCAATAGGGATTCAATTGAGATTAGGGTTATAAATTGCCGTATACTGATTGATAGTTGTACTGCGAACTATAATGATAGGCGAGATGCGGATTAATACTGTAATAAGTTAAAATCCGGTAGTCTGTTTGCATAGTAGACTTTACACTAGATATTCCCCTATGGAATAGCTCACAACATAGGTATACCTCGCACAATAACTCAGAAAACGGATTGAAATACATCCGAGATAGCATTGTCCATCTTACAATTGGATAATGTGTTAAAACAAGCAGTTTGGCATGGGGGCGGTATTTACGTTAATCCCCAAAATCTAAACGCAGGTTAATCGCTAATAGATTGCAAGCGGTATGGTAAACATATATTTGAATTATGTTAGTAGGTTCGATTCCTATTCCGCTTATACGTTGATATTTCGTCAACGTGTTTACCTCAAATATGAAAGTGAAGTGTACTATGGTCAAGTGTTCTGCTCAAGAGTTTTATCGTCAAGTGAAAGAACGTGCGTTGGCTGGCGACAATATCGACCAATTCAGTCAATATATGATTGATAAGGATTTCGAGACTCCATCGTCGTCGAAAGACAAGATTGTGTATTGGCGTGGTCAATACAATGCGTTACGTAAGGCATTGTTGAAGCAATTGGAAGATGCAAGGAAATCCGGTAATGCCAAGGCAATCGACAATGCCAACACGGTATGCAATCTGATTCGCCTTGCCGATAAGCCCAAAGGCAAGTCAGGCGGTAGTGGTGTCAATAAGGCTAAAGCATTCGCTGATATGTTCGCAGCGGATATCGCTGAATTGGGCAAGGAACAACAACAAGAGGATGCAGCGTCATTGGCAACCCCTACAGAGTTGAATCCTGCTGATGTCAACAAGCTGCAAGAATTGGTTGCTGCCTAGTCAGTAATCGATAGTTGATAGTTGGATATTTTAACCCCGCATAGTCTATTGTAGATTGTGCGGGGTTTGTTCTTTTAGCCTCATGGGCAGATATCTGCAAAGCTAGTTCGATTCTAGCAAGGCTATTTCACCTCATTACACAAACTGAAGGGTAAGGCATCATGTGGACAAAGTGCAATAGGTATGGATTGATTGGCAAGCGGGGTTGTTTGTTGACCAAAGCTTTTACGTGGAAAGACGGCTGGTCATATCGGTATGTGTCCGTGATGTTAATTAAGTAGTTCATCCCTCATTCGAGCAAAGGTAGATAGCTATGCGTTTAAGTGACGTTGTCAAAGGTGGAAAATATATCCACTCACATCCTAACGGTGGTATTGCGGAATATCGGGTTGATAACATCCTGAATATTCCTACATCGTACACCAACAGCAAAGGTAAATACAACCAGAAGAAACCCAAGATTACGACAAAGTTGGTTATTCAAATGACTTGCTTACGTGATGGGTCAAAGCGTGGTGTTAATAGTGTGAAGGGATTTATTTGTAAATCGAGATAGATAATTTACATATCTCATTCCGCAAAGCGTATACTCTATTGTGATGAACGCTCATTCCACCGAACAGCATACGACCTATATGGTAGTCACTCACGTTCGACTGAGTCTAACGACAAGTAGTCACAAACCCTGTAGTGTATAGCTGGTCACACGTTCAAGTTGTGACTATTGTGGTATGTCCACCATATCAGTTAATCGCCCGCATGATATAATGTCATAGTCGGGCTGAAGTCGTTTCTACTCATAGGGAAATCTATCATGAATACCAAGCAATTGATTGAATCCATCATTAAGGCTAAAGGCGAGAAGTTGTCATTTAGCTCTTGGGTGGTCCGTGAATGTGTACGTCAGGGTGTATATACCCCTATTGTAGAAAAACAATATGAAAAACTCCTAGAGGATATATCAAAACTACCAAGAGAACAACGCGTTCATTTCTGGCGTAAAGTGAGATTCCCAAAGGTAGGGGGCAAGCTTTGTAGGTTGTTTGAGAAGCTGGAGTTTGACTTGAATGATAGTGATAGTGGTAAGGTTGATTTGCCACGTTGATGTAAGTTGTTTTCTCGCCTATATTTAGGGTTATGGGCGAGTTATGGCAAGTAGATTATAAATTATTCGCGGACATGCCACATACATACTCACATAATTGTGGTTAAGTATATGTTATGTCCATACCAGCCCGGTCGGCACACATAACACATCATCAGAAAGTTCACTCTATCATGTTTATTTCCCTCAAGGTAGAATACATCAGCGAATCACTCTGTGAGTTAGTTATTAATGATGTTCATATATGTATTATACGTATCCGTGATGAATGGATATTAACGGATGAAAATGGGAATAATACCGATGTAAAGTCTCATGACTTCGCGGTCATTCTCAAGCATGTGTACGACACCAACATCACCATGTTATAGGGTTGTTCAACCCAAACAATCCGGGTAGGCCGCACACAATACACAACATAAAAGGTTGCATAGCATGAACACCCGAATGTTCTCTGATATCCGTATCGGTGATGTTGTATACTCTGTTATCGTTGATGATAATTGGGATATACGTCAGATACAACATAATGGTAATTGGCTATTATGGGGATGGAAGTTTGGGGATAAATTCCTGATGGGCTTACTCAAACTCTATGTCCTGAATCGACGTAGAGAACAAATTGAGAATGGTGGACATTGTTGGATTAACAACGACAATGTATACATCTCACCTAGTGGGCTGCATTCAAGTTGATTGGAAGATATGCTGAACACGTCAAGCTACTTCATCCTGAAGGATGGACATGGCTGGAAAATATCGAAGACTTCACCAATCGATGGCGAAACGCCTAGGTCGATTCTATTCCCTATTGGTATGTTATCTATATCTAGAGATGTTTACCCATTGAAT
>WBZN01002257.1_pt1 | contig 10867 bp, 9 predicted proteins | sample 5204281 | NCBI WGS metagenome assembly WBZN01 (sample SAMN12344347, study PRJNA552823) | activated sludge metagenome | biome: Activated sludge suspended growth; feature: Nitrification reactor; material: Wastewater; isolation source: activated sludge from nitrification reactor of wastewater treatment... | reverse complement strand
TTTGATGTGATCGTAGGGAATTCTTCTTTCCTCTGCCTTCGTGCTATTCACTGGCGAATTGTCATCTGTGCCGGTCAGATGCAAACCAGGAATTTTGATGCCACCATACGATAAATCGAGATCCGCGCCTTTCTTAGCCACTGTTGGACTCAGGTAAATTGCAGCCTTAATGCGTGGATCGCCGCTTTCAATCTTTTTTCCTGAGGCACTGACAAAGGCTTGTCCACTCGCTGCAAGAGCAGTCCATGAACCGAACGAATGCCCTGCGATGGCAATTTCATTGAGGTCCATCTTGCCTGCGAGTGGGTCTGGACTCTTATCGAGTTCGGTTAGCTTATCGATGATGAAGTGCACATCCTGTGCTCGATTGACTGCATGTATAGGGTCTTTCAACTGTTGTCCGAATTTGGCTAACAAGCTCGTTCTATCAATGGCACCACCAGAAGCCAATGATGGTTTCCAGAAAGACTCGTCACTGCCTGGATGTTGGATAAAGATGCCAATGTATCCGTGTTCGGCCCAGGAGTTGCCTAGATAGGCAGCAGCTTCGCGGGAGCCCCCCAGCCCGTGAGAAAATATGACCACGGGCGCTGCATGAGCAATCTTTTTCGGCAAATAAATCTTGACTGGTAACGAACGATTTCTATTGGAGTCAGACCACTCGTCGTAAATAACTTCCACGGTGGACGAGGTTTGCATTGTTTTCATTGTTTGCGTTGGTTGCGCTGGTTGACTAGACGATTTCGGCGCCGCTAAAACTGCGGCTGAACGCAAAATGAGAGCGCTTGTTTGAACGGTTGCAAGCAAGCCGATAGAGAGAAAAGCAATTGAATTTTTCATAAGTGCCTCTTTGATCACCTAACTGTAATACGTATTCAGCAAGCAAAAAGTTCACCCTAATTTCCTCGGTTTTTTAGTTTTTTGATTAAATGTATGTTCACGGTTGGTTCGTTTCACTATAAGGATCATTTTGATGAAAGTCTCTTTTTGCGCATTAGTTGCTGCAACTGCGGGTGTGCTCTGTGTACTGCCTGGTCAGGCGGTCGAGAAAGTGCTTGCGACGCCCGGTGTGGGAATGGGTGTGGCCAAGTTGGGCATGAATGCAGCGAAAATGAAAGAAGCAGTGGGCAATTTCGACGGTTCCTACACTTTGCCTTCGGGCATCAAAGTGGAGCATGCCGACTGGAAAGACAAAGGGCTCACAACCGTCATGCTGAAAGTGTTTTATGACAAGGATGGCAAAGCCGTACAGATTGCGTCCGCGGGATCTGCAGTTGTCACTGCAGATGGTATCAGCAAAAATTCTCCAATCACGGCGATTCAAGTCAACCGGCTGAAGTTGTCCGAATTCAGAGCCAAACACGGTCGCGTCGACTATTACGACAACGTAGGCGCAGGAATAGCATACGAATATCGGCGTTTAGACGATGATCTCGCACGAAAGATGTACGCGATTATCGTGCACAAACGAGGTGTGCCCGTTTTGCCAGATGACAACGAAGTGCCGCTGAAAAAATAGAAAACAACCGCTTGTTAGACGGCTGACTTGCGATTGCCTGCACCGCGTTTAGCATTCCCCGACGACTTTCGTTGCCAGAAACGGTTGTTGGCATTGTTGCCGAAGCTGTCACCGCTCTTTGAGCTGTTTCCGGAACCGTTTCCGTTTCTGGAGTTGCTGTTGCGTCCAAAGCGACTGCTCGTACCACCGCCGTTGATGCTGTTGCGGTTCGTGCTTTCGCCGTCGTTGTTGCTCTCACGATAACTTCCGCTGCTGGTTGCGTTGACGCTGCGGCCCTCGCTTCCGTTGCGATCAGTGCGGCTGGCGCTGCGGCCTTCGCTTCCACTGCGATCGGTACGACCACGGCTTCCGCTTCTGCTGTTGCCTCCCACCCCGCCTCTGGGTCTGCTGAAGCGTCTGGGTCGTTTCGAACGGTGCTGCTCGTCTGATCTGTCTTGCTGTGGAGCATTCGGATCTAGAGGTCGGCCAGTTACCTTCTCGATGTCTCTCATAAGATGACGTTGATCCGCGCACACGAATGACAGTGCAATTCCGGACCTTCCAGCCCGACCGGTTCTGCCGATGCGATGAACGTAGTCGGCTGCGGACATAGGCAAATCGTAGTTGACGACGTGGCTGATGGCCGGAATATCCAGTCCACGGGCAGCGATATCGGTAGCCACAAGTACTGAAAATCTACCTTCGCGGTAGCGAGCTAGTGTCTTTTCCCGTTGACTCTGTGAGATATCACCGTGAATTTCTTCAGCCGTAATGTCAGAGGTGCAGAGCTTCTTGCGGATTTTTGCTGCCTTGCGCCTGGTTTTAGTGAAAACCAGAACCGCATTCATATCTGGCTCGTCTTTGATCAACTGCACAAGAAGTGCATCTTTGCCCGCTTCGTCAATGTGATATATGCGTTGTTCAATAGATGTAGGTTCAACTCTTTGAGTGTTAACCTGCACTGTGACTGGGCTTGTCAAAAATTCCGAGGCAATTCTCTCGACTGTGCCGCTGATCGTTGCGGAGAACATCAAGGTCTGGCGCCGTTTACCCTTCATTTCGTCAACAATTCTGCGTACTTGAGGCAAGAAACCCATGTCGAGCATGCGATCAGCTTCATCAAGTACGAGCAGGGAAATGTTGCTCAAATCTGCGTTGCCGCGCTCGATATGGTCAAACAATCTACCCGGTGTGGCGACGATGACATCAACGCCTCGTCTCATCAGGCGGGTCTGTTTTTCGTAGCCTGTGCCACCGTAAACGGTCACGGTTCTCAGACCGGAGTTGTTCGAGAAGCGTTCAAACTGGCTTTGCACCTGCAACGCCAGTTCCCGAGTCGGCACCAGAACCAGACAACGTGGTTTGCGTTCTGATGTCCCCTTCAGGTTTTGCAGAATGGGTAGAGCGTAGGCAGCAGTCTTGCCTGAACCCGTTTCTGCTGATGCCAGAACATCGCGGCCGGCGACTACGAGTGGGATGGCTTTGCGCTGGATCTCGGTGGGTTCAACAAAGCTCAGCTTTTCGAGTACGGCAACAATTCGCTTGGATAATCCAAGTTCGGTGAAATTCATTTTGATTCCTTTTGATTGGTGGCGATCGTGGGAGCGCACACTCACAACAGATTCCCTAAATGTTGACGGGGACTCAGTCTGTTGTTTCCAAAAGGCGAAACCCACAATCCACGATGCAAGCGCTACGGCCTGATCGGACTCATCAGAGGCTGGAGTATGTCAGGATTGCTCTAGCGATGTCAAAACTTGCGTGTTGTGGCGCTTCATAATCGGTGATGAGCAGGTGATAATCAAAAATTTTGCAAAGTATTCCATTAGGTTTTATCAAAGTTTCGTAGTTGCTGCGGCACCGTCAGTGATACCGCTCAAGAAATTGGATATCGAAGCGATCGCTGCCTAGAGAGCTGATGTTACTCAGTCCGGGTTGTAGTTCGACATCTGTTGAGAACCCGTTGGTTGTCAGGCGTCCTTGCCAAAAACCGGCGTAATTATTAAGTAACGCTAAAGGAATGGCTTGATTTTGATACTTGCTGGCATTATAGTTGCCAACAGCCGGACCAACGTGTCGGCGGGCATCTCTCGATTTTGCTATTACCACTCATACGCACAGGCGGCGCAAATCGCTCATGGCAAATAAACTTTTTCCAGAGACCAAGGATCTGATGCAAGAGCTGAAAGAGATGGAAGATCGCTTCGCTTCCAAACAAAGCGCAAGAAGCGTGTCGGCAACTGCCGCTAAGCGTTTTCCCCGGTTCACTATCAGCACGGAAATGTCTTTGAGTAGCATTCTTGGCGAGATTTCGTCCAAAGAAGTGAAAGCTCCGTTTGACGCAGAATCTAATTAGTCTGTTCGATAAAATTAGAGCCGACTTATTTTTGGCGCTTATTGCTCTTTATGTGAGCAACAACGCTGGTGCTTTCGCTCAAGCAACAGTCTCTCCTGAAACTAAAGTCGCTCATGGGATGAAATCCTTCAGGGATCAGGTTTACGCTCCCGAGCGAAAAGGGCTCAATACTCTGGATGTTTACAGTCCGAGGTCCGGGAGTAATCATTCGGTAGTGATGTTCTTTCACGGCGGCAAGTTTAGCTCTGGTGACAAGAGATCGAGCGTTTTTCACAAACCTCAGGCATTCACGTCGCGAGGTATTGTACTGGTCAGTGTCGATTACAGGCTTTCCCCAGCGGTGAAATTTCCTGTTCACGTCCAGGACGCCGCCACTGCCATTGCGTGGGTCCACAAAAACATCGGACGTTACGGCGGAGATCCCGGTCAACTGTTTTTAATGGGACATTCGGCTGGTGCTCAAATTGTTGGGTTGGTTTCAACCGATTCAAAGTATTTGACTGAGCGTGGTTTGGGTCTATCCAGTCTTCGCGGAACGATTTTGCTCGACGGTGGCACATACAATCTGAGCGCGACCGCTAAGTCGTCAAAGCGGCACGATCTCTTGAATTCAGTTTTCGGGCGTGACCCGCGAGTTTGGTGGGAGGCGTCGCCTATAAAGCATGTTGCCGCCGGTCAGCACATTCCGCCGTTTTTAGTGGTCTACATTCCCAACCGAGTCGATGCAAAAGCTCAGGCGCTTGCGTTTCACAACGCGCTTCGCAGTGCGGGCATTCAATCGACAATGGTTGCCATTCACGGCAAAACTCACGCACAACTGAACGAAGACCTTGGTTTGCCCTCGGATCAGTCAACAACCGCAGTTCTCAATTTTTTGAATCGAAATCGTAAATCAGTGAGCTGAATTCAGCTCGTTAGCGTTTAGCTTGCCATGCCTTCTTGTGGATCGATGCATTCAAGAATTTCAGCATAATTCTTCACCGCACGCGCCGCTCTGGTTGCAAGTTGGCGGGAAGCGATGTCGAGGCGACAGTGGTTGTCTTCGAATTCCCGCAATTTGGCATCGTAGGCAAATTCCAGTGCTTCTTGTATAACCGTCAATTGTTCAGGGGTTAAGTACATGTGGAATCCTTTCCGTCGAGATGTCTATGTTTCGAGAATACAAGTCGCGGCTGCGAAATATCTGCAGTCGTGAGTGAGTCAGATTAATTCGTTTGGATGTCCGAGTCATTATCGGATACTCAGTCTTTGTCACCGCGCGTGGTGCATTGTTGTATGTCGACTAGATATTCGATGGTGAGTGCATTGATGGCATTGAAAGATATGTTTGAATAATTCCGACGACGATTTTGTATATTTCGCTTCTCTGCTTCTAAAGCGGATTAAAAATCTGACGACTGGGATAACGGTTAATCTGCTCTGAAGGTGGTGTGGATCCAGGACCAGGCAAAGTCAGGTTTGGTAAGCTTCGCCGGTCTGTTGACACTTCCAATAACGTCGGCAATTGGAAAGAAACTGTTCTTCCGACATGCTCAGTCCAGGATGATTGTCGATTCCAACAAGTTTGTACAGCTTCAGATCGTCGAGAAAACATCTATCGTCTTCTCTCTGAGCCGCATGTTCTTTGATTGCTGCTTCTAATTCGTCTATGCGTTGCTGCAATTTACTAATTGTCGCTGGATAATCTTGATCCATCATCTTCATCCTATTTGACGTCATCTAACGGTTAGAGTCTAGCCGTAGGTAGTAGTCGGAAGCCCGTTAGTTGAACGGATAGTTTCCTGCTGCGGTCTAGATATAGATTGCAACCCTAAAAACATATCATGACTGGCGTCGCATCGTGCGCGCCCATACGATGGTGCGCACCGGTGTATTTTGGACGTGATGATAGAGAATAGCGGAACGTTCATAAAATCCGCGTGTGTGATAGGTGTGCGGCAGTTGGAGTGCCACTACATCTAGATGATGACAAAATTCGTGGCAGAGTGTGCTCAGGTAAGTTCCATAAGATGTGGTCTTTTTCTGCACTGCGGTGCGCATCCATAATCTGATCAATGTGGATTCGAAGTCATAATCACCAAACGTTTCGGTGGCATAGTTCTCTGTAACTTTGACGGGGCGGGCATTGAGCACCCTCAATGGTGGAGCCGGCACTTCAAATGCTGTCGCCATTTCTATCAAGAGCGCAGAACTTGCGGCGTGGACGACTTTGCGATCATCCGTCTTCATCGCTTCTTTCAGGTGCGCAGCCAGCTCTCTCAATTTGTCACCCGACGGCAAACTGAGGCTGCGCAGACCGTCGCTACGCTGATACTCAGCATTGTCTATTGTGACTCTGGGAATTGAATCTGTGTGCATCGGGTCGCCCTGAAAGTGATTCGATATAAGTTGAACACGACTCTAATTGTATTTGGCAAGAGTGGCAGTGAGCGATTGCTTAACCATGTCTCGCAGTTCCGGCGGCTCGAGAACGACTGCATCAGCGCCGTACTGCCCGACCCAGCGGAGCACTTCATCAAGACTCGAGGCAGGAAAGGTGAGAGTGCATGAGCCGTCTGCAGCATCTACCAGAGTCTGCTGAGGATGCCACATGCGCTCCCTAATATAGCGTGACGCTTGTGGTGCGAATTCCACCGTTATATTGTGCTCTTTTTCACCATGTTCAAGCTGAAAGGCTGCATCCATCCACTTCGTTATCTCTGGACGCGGAATGGGGTCAAATGTCGTGTCTAAGATTTTGTATTCGCGAATTCTGTGCAACGCAAACATGCGCAGCGCCTTGCGCGAGTGGCAATATGCGACAAGGTACCAGGCACCACGATCATGTAATAGAACCTGAGGGTCGACGAGGCGTGAGGTTGTTTCTCCCTTGCTTGCCGCGAAATAAGTAAACTCTATCTGTTTGCGGGAATCGCACGCCTTGTTTATATCGGTAAAAAGTTTGCCACTGATAGGAATAATCGCGCTGCCCCGAAAGCGTATGATCGCCTGGACATCGGCAGGATCAACTTGCACCTTGTCGGGCAAGCGTTCTGAGATTTTTTCAAGAGCTGAACGAAGCGTTGGCTCGAAAGAGGTGCCGATGTATTGCGAAAGCAGCTCCTTGCCAAGTGTTAGCGCGAACACTTCTCCGCTGGATAGTTCAAATGCCGGCAACCGCTTTTGCGGATTGCTGTTGAAGTAGCCGTTTCTGACGTGGTCGAAATCAATTTCGCGGGCAAGATTCTCGCGCAGGAATCGTATATCTTCGTGCAAGGTTCGCTCCGACACTTCGAAGCGCTGGCAAAGGTCCGAAACGCTCGGGTAGCGCCCACGGCAAATTTCGCTGTCGATGGCGAGGACTCTTTCAAGTTTGGTGCTCATACATATCCGCTCGATCTACTATCAACTTATATGCAGATATCGACTCTTCCACTGGAGTGTTCATCCTGCGATTTTTTAATCTTTTAGTATAACAACTGCATGTATTTCGCAGTTGCACTCTTTATTCTGGTATTAGCCGCTGGAGAAGAGTTATGCGTAAAGTTGACAGCAACTTGGTTTTCTCACCATCAGATCTTATAACGTTTATGGACTCCGTATACGATTCCTGGATGGAACGTTGTTATGTCGAGTTCCCCGGTGACTATAAGGTTGATGAGCAAGACGAAAGCGTCATAATTCTGCAGGATCACGGCAATCGACACGAGCTTGCATTTCTCGATCGGTTGAGAGAAGTGCATGACGACGTGGTGGAAATCAGCGGATGTGATGAGTCCGCTGAGTTGGCAACGATAGCTGCTATGCAGGCTGGTCGGGCCGTTATTTATCAGGGTGTCCTCGCCTCCGGGCGGTTCGCAGGTCGGTCCGACTTTCTTGTGCGCGTACCCGGAAAGTCGAAACTGGGCGATTTTCACTATGAAGTGTGGGATACAAAACTATCGAAGAAGGCGAAACCCTACTTCATTGTTCAGCTTTGCTGCTATGCCGAGATGCTTGAGAAGATTCAAGAGCGGTGTCCGGAAAATCTGAAGGTTGTCCTTGGTGATTGCACCGAACTGTCATTTCCGACTCGCGATTACATACACTTCTACCAGCAACTGAAAAATTCGTTCCTTGAATTTCAGTCAAGGTTTTCGCGAACGGTTCCACCAGATGACATTACTGCCGGCATTTACAGTCGTTGGAAAACGCTTTCTGAATCGTTGCTTGAGCAACGTGATGATTTGAGTCGTATTGCTAACATCAGAAAATCCCAAATTCAGCGTTTGAAGAAGTCTGGAATCGATACTGTTGCGAAATTGGTTGCGTCCGATAAGGTCGAGAACAACGTAATCAATGTCAGTGTCTTCCAAACTTTGCAACAACAGTCCCAATTGCAAATTCAGACAGTCGCAGAGGAGAAAGTGGCTTACAAGGTTTTGCCACCAGTTGAAGGCAAGGGACTGCATTTGTTGCCACCCGCTTCCGCCAACGACATCTTTTTCGATATGGAAGGTTATCCACACGTTGATGGTGGGTTGGAATACTTGTTTGGCATTGTCTCCCGCCGTGATGGTGAACACTTAGAATTTGCAGACTGGTGGGCTCATGACAGAGATCAGGAGAAAAAGGCCTTTGAAGACTTTGTAGACCATGTATATTCCAATTGGATGCAAGATCCGAGTATGCACGTCTATCACTATGCGCCTTACGAAGTGTCTGCGATCAGACGGCTTGCCGGTCGCCATTCGACGCGTGTCGAAGAAGTTGACAGTCTTTTGCGCAACGAGATCTTTGTAGATCTTTATCAAATTGTTCGTCAAGCTTTTCTTGTAGGTGTTCCATCCTACTCAATCAAACATATCGAACATCTCTACCGTCCTAAGCGCAGCGGCACAGTTGCTAAAGCCACTGACTCGGTCGTGTTCTATGAACGCTGGCTGGGAGAGCCGGATGGAGAAGCGTGGACTGACTCGAACTTACTTAAGGATATTCGAGACTACAATGAGGCTGATTGTGTATCTACAGCGCAACTGGCCAGTTGGTTGTGGGAAAGGCAGTCAGAGCACCGAATCGTTTATACAGGCAAAATCTCGGAAAAACCGCGTGAGCTAGAGATCACTCCGACTGCGGTTCTCGCTCAGGAGTTGCTGGCAGAGTCCGATCATCTGGAAAGTGAGGAAGAAAGGCGCGTGCAGAAATTGCTCGCTCATTTTCTTGAATTTCACAAACGAGAAGACCGGCCAATGTGGTGGCGTCGATTCGACCGACAAAAGAAATCTGCCGATGAATTGTATGATGACCTTGATTGTCTGGCTGGGTTGAAACGAACAAACAGACCAGTTTACGACGTAAGTCGTTCTGCTGCGCACGAGTACGCATTTGATCCAGATCAAGACACTAAGCTTGACGAAGGCGACAGCTGCTTGTTTCTGCACGACTTGAGCAGCACCCGCATCTGCAACGTAGATCGTAAAAGGGGTTTGCTTTCCGTCGTTGTGAGCAAGGAAAGAGATTCCTTGCCATTGGAAATATCACTTTTGCCCAATGAGCAGATTCATTCGCGGACAATATCTGATGCCATTTTTGAAGTGGTACTGGATTGGTCGGAAGCTAAAGTTCTGCCGAAGGCACTTGCCGATCTTCTTTTTAGACGCGAGCCCGAGATTAAGGGAAAAGCTGTTGGTGAGCCTGTAGTCGAATCCACAGATGTGACTGATATTGTTCAATCCATCAGCAATATGCAAAACACTTCGCTCTGCATTCAGGGACCGCCTGGATGCGGTAAGACTTACGTAGCAACTCACACAATAGTCGAACTATTGCGTCAGGGCAAGCGCATTGGCATCACGTCTAACTCTCATAAAGCGATTGAGAATTTGCTGGACCGTGTTTTGCAGCAGTGCGCAGATTCAGGCACAAAGGTTCGTGCGATGAAAGTTGGTGCCAGTGGTGCCGGCTCCAAGACGAAGGCTCCCAGGGAACGGCGCAGTGGCGTAGAACAATCTCGCACTGCGGGTCAGTTCTTTGCGAAGGAAGACGCGCATCTCTATAATCTCGTTGCCGGTACTGCCTGGTGCTTCAGCCACGAGGGGGCACTGGGAGCTTTTGATTATTTGTTTGTCGATGAGGCCGGGCAGGTGTGTTTGGCAAACGTTGTCGGCATGGCACGCAGTGCTAACAACCTGATACTGCTGGGTGATCAAATGCAGCTGGAGCAACCCGTAGAAGGTAGCCATCCCGGTGAGAGTGGAAAGTCTTCTCTCGAATATTTTTTGCAAGATCACCCAACAGTGCCCGATAATCTGGGCATTTTTCTCGGCACCACTTATCGTATGCATCCGGATATTTGCTCTGTCATCTCGGACGCAGTCTATGAGTCTCGCATTCAACCGCATGAACAGACCTCCAATCAATTGCTGAAATTTCCAAATGCATTACTTTCAAGCAAAATTGGCAAACAGTCAGGCATTGTTTGGGTGCCCGTGCTTCATGAGGGTAATACGCAGGCAAGCGACGAGGAAGTTGAGCGCATCAATACGCTCGTTGAAGACCTGTTGGAATGTACTTATACAGACAAGAACGGCGATAATAAGCCAGTTACTCTGAGAGATATTCTCATTGTTGCTCCGTACAACATGCAGGTGCGAAAGATTGCTGCCAGAATTGCCGGAGCTCAAGTTGCTTCTGTCGACAAATTTCAAGGACGTGAAGCACCAATTGTGATCTTATCTATGTGCGCTAGCGACGGTGGATCTTCCCCTCGTGGAGTCGACTTCCTGTTTAGCATAAGTCGCCTGAATGTTGCTATTTCGCGTGCTCAGACTATCGCCTTCGTTGTAGGCAATCCGAATTTGATCAAGCTGGCGAGCGCCTGGAGAAAATTTTTGCTGCTCAAAATATTGAACCTGCGGCGCAACCCGAACTTCGAAAAAAATATTTTGACCAAGATAAAGATGATGTGTTTGATTCTCAAGAAACACTAATAGCAAAAATACATCATGCTGTTTATGATTCAGACCGTTTTAATTATCCCTCTGTTCTGGTGGTTG
>WBZN01002256.1_pt1 | contig 10868 bp, 8 predicted proteins | sample 5204281 | NCBI WGS metagenome assembly WBZN01 (sample SAMN12344347, study PRJNA552823) | activated sludge metagenome | biome: Activated sludge suspended growth; feature: Nitrification reactor; material: Wastewater; isolation source: activated sludge from nitrification reactor of wastewater treatment... | reverse complement strand
GCGTCGCTTGTCTCCACCACCAGGGGGGCGGCAAAATCGACGCGGTCCTTCGCATCGAGCGTCTCGAACATCGTGCGGCCGGTGGGCACGGTGAAGGTGTCGCCGGGAGATTTCCCCGCCGAGATTGTGTAATCGGAATTGAGATAAATGTCGCGCATTTCGGGATGAATCACGCGCACGGTCACGAATGTCGGCATCGCCGCCTCCCCCGAACGACACATCATAGGTGCAAGAGCGCGAAACTACGCCGACAAGTGAGGGCGATCACGGCCGAATCAGGCCTTGGCCCCTTTGCAAGACGGCGCCCGCACTATACTCTTGTTTAGTGCGGATTGTCGGGGATTTTCGACGTGTTTGATCGATCCAGGAAGACTCTGTCGAGTGCTGCCGAAGGCGAAGCGGCCGGCGATGGGATGCCGCGCTTCCAGCCACTGCCCGGCGGCTTCGGCAAGCGGCAGACGCCGGTCGGCGAGAAGTCCGCGGCGGCGCCGGAGCCCGCGCCACTTCCGGCGGAGCGCAAGGACGCTGCGCGTCCGGGTGCCGCCGACACCTCCGGCGTGCATTCGAACGACAACCCCACGGCGAAATCTTCGGCGGCGAAATCTTCGGCGGCGAAGATTGCGGCGGGTGGCGCGGATGACAATCCGCTCGGCCTCGTCGCCATCGGCGGCGGCCTCGCCACCTTCGGCGACGGCAAGGAACCCGGGCCGGACCATGTGCCGACGCGCCTGGCGCAATGGCTCAACAAGGAATTCCGCCATGTGCGCGACACGCCGTGCGAGACGGCGCTGACGGTGGTCGGCGCGCTGGCCGGCTTCGCCGCGCAGCACGGCATCTGGGAAGCGATGGTGAAGCCGGGCAGGATGGCGATCCAGGAGGCCTTCGTCGTCATCGAGACGCGCTCGGGCGAGACCTATTTCTTCGGCGATTTCCTCAACACCATCCTGGCCTCGCCGGACCCGGCGCAGCTCTCGGTGTGGAAGATCGTCGGCGGCGCCGCCCGCGCCATGGGCGCGGAGGAGCTGCCCGACCTGACGCCGATCTTCAAGCATTGCGCCGAGACCGTCGGCACCGGCAGCTTCGGCCTGCCGCGCCTGCCGGACGGGCATCTGCCGACCATCCTGCCGCGCGACGCCGTCAACCGCTACTGGCCCGAGGCGCGCCGCATCCTCGCCGGCCGCGGTGCCGACGCCGACCCGATGACCTGGGCGCTCGACGTCGCGGTGGCGGCCCAGCAGTTGATGCTGGGGATGAAGGACCGCATCGATCCGCTGCTGGCGGCCCAGGCGGTGATGGAAGCGGCCGTCCCCATGTCGCGCATCGATCCGATGACGGTGCCGAAGGACTAGAGCCCGTTTCCCCGCGCCTGCCGTCGCAAACAATGCCCAAACGGCATTACACAACCGCGGCACACCTCCGCGAAACTTGCGCCTGACCCGATCATCGGGTCGCGGGCGGTCAAGGAGGTGGGCATGCCTGTGGCTTTCGCGGATCTGCATCCGCGCTTCATGGCCCTGCGCGACTATCTGGACACCTTGCGCGGTGGCCGCCGCATGGCGCGGCCGGCGGATCTCGACCCGCGCGGTTTCGGCGACTGGCTGGCCTTCGTCAACCTGATCGACGTGGTGCTGCATGAGAACGCCGTGCGCTTCCGCTTCCGCCTGGTGGGCACGGCGCAGAGCCTGGCCGCGCAGCTGGATTATGCCGGGCGCTTCGTCGACGACGTGGTCGACCCGGCCTCGCGCCGCCGGGTGATCGATGACCTGACCCGCGTGGTCGCCACCTGCCTGCCGCAATACGGCCGCTACGGCATGCCGTTCCCCGGCCGCGGCTTCATCGATTCCGAGCGCGTGTTCTTTCCCTTGTCCAACGACGATCGCATGGTCGACGGCATCCTCGCCCTGCACCGCTATCCGGCGCTCGAGGCGGCGGACGCGGCGGCGTTCCGCGCGCAGCCCTGGCATCGCGCAGCCTGGGACCAGGTCCAGGCGGAAGGCTGAGGTCACATCGCCGCGCGGAGCGCGGCCATGCGGGCGCGGCGGGCCTCGGCGAAGCAATCGGCCAGCGCGTCGGCGAAAGTGACCAGGGTCGAGCCGTCGGCCTCGCCGTGATCGGGATTGACCTCGCAGATCGTGAGGGCGGCAAAATTTGGCGCCGCCAGCAGCAGGGTGAGCGCGATCATCAACTGCTCGAGCTTCAGTCCGACATTGCGCCGCGTGTTCTCCGCCAGCGGGATGTCGAGGAAATCCAGCACGTCGACATCGAGATGGATCAGCAGCCGGTCGAAACGGCGCGCCCAGTCGGCGAGCACGAATTGCGCGGCCGCGGCCGGGTCCGCCGCCACCTCGCTCGACGGCACCTCGACCATGCGGTGGGTCTCGATGATGCGGCGCTCGGCCAGGGTGGAATTGCCGCTGCCGAAGAACAACACCTGGTCGGGGCCGAGCAGCGGCGCGTGGATGCCGAGATTGACCAGCTCCGGCGTGGCGCCGTCGATGCCGAGCAGGTGGGCGACGCCCATCCAGTCCAGCGCGCCATCGGTGGTGGATTCCGGCGTGTTGAGGTCGGTGTCGTAGTCGATGTAGACGAGGCCGACGGATTCGGCCCCGGCGCGCGCGCCGGCCACGGTGCCGATCTCCACCGTGCAATCGCCGCCGAGCACCAGGGGCCGGGCGCCCTTGGCCATGGCGGCGGCGACATGCACGGCGGTCGCCCGCGCCACCCGCGCCACCGGATCGACGTTCATGGCGCGCGGGTTCTCCGCATCGGCGCGCCAGCGGAAGCCCGGCACGTCGCCGCGATCCTCGACGGCGAGGCCGTGGCCGCGCAGCTTTTCGATCAGGCCGGCCGCGCGCAAGGCGTGCGGCGCGCGTTCCTGGCCGGCCGCATAGGCGCCGGCGCTGCTCGGCGCGCCGATGATCGCCAGGGGATGTGGCATGTGCATTCCACCCGTTGCGGACGCGGCGCCCTCGATTCCGCGGCCCCTTTTTCAGGCATGATTTTAGGCGGCGGTTCGGCGGCGGGTCAAATGACCGAAGCCTCGAACACCGCTCAAATGCCGGCAGCGCGCGCAAGCGCGCCGACGCTTGGATCGGCGTTGCGACCGGCTGGCCGGTGGCGGCGACGAACCCCCGGCGACAAGCGCGGCGGGCGCCCGGCGACGGCGGTATGCCAGGGCCGGGGATGGCGGCCCCGGTGCGGCGATTTTGCCCGGCGAATTGGCGACTTAGCCCCTCATATTAAGAATCCATTTGCCTTTCCAGCCTAGCGTGACAGGCTGGCGTGGGCGTCTGCATTGGCTTGGATTTTCGTGGTTTTTTAGCCATTTGCCGGCCCGCCGCCAGGATCGGGCGAGGCGCGCCGGCGGCGCGCCCGATCGGGGCAAGTCCGGCGCGGACAATTGCGGCCGCAGTACCGCGTAAGATCGATCGAGGGCATGGTCGAACGCACGAAGAAGGGCTCGGGCAAGGCGAAGGCGGATCAGGTCGATCCGCCGCTCGAGGAGCCGCGTACCTTCGGCCGCCGCAAGAAGCCGCTCGCCGACGGCGACTACTCGATCGAGCCCGACGCGCCGGCGGCCTCGCGGCGCTGGGGCTGGACGCCGGAGGACGCCACGCCGGCGCCGGAGAGCGCCGCCGAGGAAGCGCCCAAGCTGGTGCGCAAGTTCCGCAACACCATCACCCCCAGCAGCGAGCCCAAGCCCTATTCCCAGGATGACGGCGAGGCCGGCCATAAGCTGACCTTCCAGCGCGCCTCGCGTTTCTATTTCGCCGATGACGGCAGCGCCAAGCCGGTGCCGCCGGAGAAGCCGGAAGCCAAGCGCAAGACCGCGGACGGGCCGCAGCTGCGCGTCGTCTCGCCGGCGCCGGAGGCGGAGCCGGCGCTGTCGGAGCGCGAGGCGGCGCGGCTGGAGAAGGAACGCCTGGCGGCCGAGGCCCGGGTCGAGGCCGAACGCCTGGAAGAGGCGCGGCGCGAGAAGGAGCGCCTGGTCGCCGAGGCCAAGGCCGAGGCCGAGCGCTTGGAGGCGGCGCGGCGCGAGGCGGCACGCCTGGTCGAAGAAGCGCGGCGCGAAACCGCGCGCCTGGAAGAAGCCCGCCGGCAGGACGAGGCGCGGCGCGAATCGCTCCGCGCCGAGGATGCCGATCGCGAGACCCAGCGCCTGGAAGCGGCGCGGCGCGAGAAGGAGCGCCTGGAAGCCGAGGCCAAGGCCGAGGCCGCCCGCCTGGAGCAGGCGCGGCGCGAGAAGGCGGAGCTTGAAGCGGCGGCCAAGGCGGAAGCCGCGCGGCTCGACGCGGCGCGGCAGGAAAAGCAGCGCCTGGACGACGCGCTGCGCGAGAAGCAGCGCCTCGAAGCCGAGGCGAAGGCGGAAGCCGCCCGGGTCGAGGAAGCGCGGCGGGAGAAGGCCAGGCTCGAAGCGGCGGCGCAGGCCGAGGCGGCGCGCCTCGAAGCCGTGCGCCAGGAAACCGCGAAGCTGGAACAGCAGCGCCTCGCGGAGGCGCAGCGCGAACGCGAGCGCCTGACCGCCGAGGCGAAGGCGGAGGCGGCGCGGCTGCTCGAGGAGGCGCGGGCGCAGGCGGCGCGGCTGGAGGAGGAACGCCGCCGCAAGGCCAAGCGCGAGGACGAAATCCGCCTGGAAGTGCTGCGCGCCGAGGACGCCAAGCGCGAACAGGCGCGGGCGGAGGACGCGAAGCGCGAGAAGGAACGCCTGGAGCAGGCGCAGCGCGAACTGGCCCTGCTGGAAGAGGCGAAGCGCGAGACCCAGCGCTTGGACCAGGCGAAGCTGGAGAAGGACCGCATCGCCGCCGCCGCGCGCGAGGAGGCCCAGCGCCTCGAGCAGGCGCGGGTGGAAAAGGCCCGGCTCGAGGCCGCCGCGCGGGCGGAAGCCGCCCGGCTGGAACAGGCGCGCCAGGAGAAGGCACGGCTGGAGGCGGCCGCGCGCGAGAAGCAGCTTGCCGCCGAATCCCAGCGCGAGCAGCAGCGCCAGGAGGCGGCGCGCCTGCAGAAGGAGAAGCTGGAAGCCGCGGCGCGGGAAGAGGCCGAACGGCTCGCGGCGGCGCGGCGCGAAGCCGCCAAGCTGGCCGAGCAGAGCCGCCTGGAGGCCGAGCGTCTGGAAGCGGCGCGGCGCGAGGCGGCCAGTCTCGCCGAACAGAGCCGGCTGGAGCGGGAGCGTCTGGAAGCGGCGCGGCTGGAGAAGCAGCAGCTTGAACAGGCGCTGCAGGAAAAGCAGCGCCTGGAATCCGCGGCGCTGCAGGAGCAGGTGCAGCAGGAAAACGCGCGCCTGGACGAGACGCGGCGCGAGGCGGCCCGGCTGATCGAGGAAGCCCGCCGCGAGGCCGCCAAGCTGGAAGAGGCGCGGCGCGAGAAGATCCGGCTCGACGAGACGCTGCAGGAACGCGCCCGCCAGGCGGAAGCGGCGCAACAGGAAGCGGCCAAGCTGGAAGCAGCCAAGCTAGACGAGGCACGGCGCGAGGCGGAGCGCCAGCAGGCGGCCGCGCGCGCCGCAGCAGAGGCCGCGGCGGCGCAGCACAAGGCCCAGGCGGAGGCCCAACAGCGCGAAGCCGCCCGCGTCGAACAGGCCCGGCTTGACCAAGCCCGGCTCGACCAGGCCCGCCTGGAAGAAGCCCGGCTGGAAGAAGCCCGCCTGGAAGAGGCTCGGCTGGAAGAGGTTCGGCGCCAAGCCGCGGCGCAGGAAGCCGCGCGGCAGGACGCCGATCAGGCGGCGACGCAGCAGGCGCTGGAGCAGCGCGCGGCCGATGATCAGGATGCCGCGGCGCGACGCGACGCGCTGCGGCGCGAGAACGAGGCGCTGGAGGCGGCGCGCCAGGAAAAGGCGCGGCTTGATGCCGAGATGAAGGAAGGCGCCGCGCGGCTCGAAGCCTTGCGCCGGGAAGCGGCGGAGGCCGAAGCCATCGCGGCGAAGGCGCGGGAAGCCGCCACCCAGCCGAAGAGCGAACCGGCGCCGAGGACCGCCGCCGACATCATCGAACGGGTGGTGCGCGACAAGCAGAAGGGCAAGGAGGCCGCCGCCCCGAAGCCCGCAGCCGCGAAGCCCGCCGCCGCCGCCGCCGCGCCGCAGGTGCCCCACAACCCCGCCGCCGACATCATCGAGCGCATCATCCGCTCCAAGATGAAGCGGTAGCTTCGCGCGCGCCTATCCCGCCTGGCGGGCGAAGCGGGCATCTTTCCAGTCGAACCAGCGCATGGCGAGCGGCACGAACCAGGGATTGCCGCCATAGCCGGGGAAGGTCGGGAAGGGCGTGGTGCCGAAGACGGTCTCGCCCTCCGCCCTGCCGAGAATCTTCAGCGCCAGCTTGTGGCCCAGATAGGAGCCCATCGGCACGCCGGCGAAGTTGTAGCCGAGCGCGTACCAGATGCCGTCCTGGCGCCCGATATGCGGCATGAAATCGAAGCTGCCGGCGCATTGTCCGCTCCACACGCGGCTCAAACGCACCTGGGCGAGATCGGGCAGCAGGGCGCGGATCATCGCGTGCAGGTCGCGGCCCTTGGCCTTCAAGTCCGGCTGCGGCCCGCCGGTCAGGCCGCCGAACAGGATCTTGCGCTGGTCGGGGGCCGGGCGGATGAAGTTGATGTTGACGTGGCTGTCGATCACCGTGCGCCGGTTGGGGATCAGCCGCGCCAGGGTCTCCGCCGGCAGCTCCTCGGTCGCCGCCATGAAGCCGTGAAAGGCGATGACCCGCTTCGACAGCCATTCGGCGAAACGCGGCGTATAGCCGTTGGTGGCCATGATCACGTCGCGCGCCGCGACCGGCCCCTTGCTGGTCATCAGGGTGAAGCCTTCCGCCGCCGCCTTGGCCCCGGTCAGCGCGGCGCCGCTGTGGATCGCCACGCCCGCCGCCTCCGCCGCCTTCAGCAGGCCGGCGTGATAGAGCGCCGGATGGATGGCGCCGAGATCGGGCACGATGGCGCCGCCGACATAGGCCTCGCTCGCCAGTTCCCGCCGCAGGTCGCTGCGCGACACCGCCTCGTAGGGGAAGCCCAGGCGGCGCTGCATCACCTCCAGCTCGCGCAGCAGGTCGGCCAGGTGCGCGGTCGAATTGGCGCCGATGAAGCGGCCGCAGGATTCGATGTGGCAGTCGATGCCGAGCTCGGCCACCGCAACGAAGACGAATTGCCGCGCCGCGTCCAGCTCGCGGTAGACGCGGGTGGCGAATTCGGCGCCGTGACGCTTTTCGAGCCACGAGAAGCTGCGCTTGAGGGTGCGGCCGAGATAGCCGGCATTGCGGCGCGCGGCACCGGAGCCGGCCTCGTTCGCCTCCAGCACCACCACGCTGCGTCCGGCGCGGGCGAGGTGCAGCGCGGCGACCAGCCCGGTATAGCCGGAGCCGACGATGGCGATGTCGGCCTTTTCCGGCGGCGCCTCCTGCCGCGCATGGTGCGGCCGCGCCGCATCCCACCAATGCGGCTCGGGCTTGAAATCGGCGGTGAAGAGGGCGTCGCTCATCCGCGCGCCTTCACCGTCGCGGCCTTCTCGGCGAGCTTGTTCAGGAACTTCGCCTCGTCGATCAGGACGCGCTCGTGGAAGCCGGCGCCGATGGAATCGCGTTCGTCGCGGCAGGCGACCTGGAAGCGCAGCCGGCGGCCATCAAACGCGACCAGCTCGATCTCGGCAATGGCCCGCATGCCGATGGGGGTTGCCGCGTCGTGACTCAGCTCCACCCGGGTGCCGACGGTGCGCTGGCCCGGCTGGAGAAACGGCGCCAGGGCGCGCAGGCAGGTCCATTCGACGAAGGCCACCAGATAGGCGGTGGCGAAGACCGGCGGCATCTCGGCGAAGCCGGGGAAGCGGTCGGCCATCTCCGGCACGGTCAACCCGCGCGGAATCGCGATGGTCTCGCTGTGCTTCAGGCCGACCTGCAACGTCGCTGCCGCCATGGGACTTGGACTCCGTCTGCGCGACCGTATCGTCCCCGCGCGTCAGCATCCACGCGTTTCGTCGGGACAGACCCCTTTTATCCCAAGCGGACTTGCGGAAGCCAGGACCAAGTCCCGGCGTGACGGCGGGGCGGGCGCGGCTCAGAGCTGCGCCAGCGACTTGCGCACGGCCTTGATGCGGGTTTCGTCGCGCTTGTAGAAGATCCATTGCCGGATCCGCTTGCCGCGGATCAGGCCGGCCTGGCTCAGCACCTTCAAATGCTCGCTGGCGGTCGGCTGGCTCACCTTCAGCTTGCGGGCGATGCGCTGGGCGCAGACCCCGTCGGCGACCAGGTCGCCGTCGACCTGACGCGGGAAATGCGCGACCGGGTCCTTCAGCCACAGCAGCACCTGCGCCCGCTTGTCGTTGGCCAGCGCGCGCAGGGCGGCGAGCAGGTCTTTTTCCATCGGCATATTGCCAATTTGCGAATTGGCGATCTATTGTCAAGCCGGATCGTACAGGACCGAAGAGCGGGAAGCATGAGTGAGCCAGGCAAGGCGGCGGGCATCGAGCGCGCGCGCATCATCGAGACGGCGGCGCTGATCGCGCCGCATATCCGCCGCACGCCGGTGATCGAGGTGCGGCCGGAGGATTTCGGCCTCGCCGCCGCCGGCGCGCCGCTCACCTTCAAGCTGGAGCTGCTGCAGCATGCCGGCTCGTTCAAGGCGCGCGGCGCCTTCGCCAACCTGCTGCTGCGCCGGGTGCCGGCGGCGGGGGTGGCGGCGGCCTCGGGCGGCAATCACGGCGCCGCGGTCGCCTTCGCGGCGATGAAGCTGGGGGTCAAGGCGAAGATCTTCGTGCCCAAGGTGTCCTCGCCGGCCAAGATCGCGCAGATCCGCTCCTATGGCGCCGAACTCGTGGTCGAGGGCGAGCGCTATGCCGAGGCGCTGGCCTTGAGCGAGGCCTATGTGGCGGAAAGCGGCGCCATGCCGGTGCACGCCTTCGACCAGCCGGAGACCATGCTGGGCCAGGGCACGCTGGGGCGCGAATTCCTGGAGCAGGCGCCGGAGGTCGACACCTTCCTGGTGGCGGTCGGCGGCGGCGGGCTGATCGGCGGCATGGCCGCCTGGATCGCCGGTGCCAAGAAGATCGTCAGCGTCGAGCCGGAAGCGGCCCCCACCCTGCACGACGCGCGCAGGGCCGGCCGACCGGTCGATGCGCCGGCCGGCGGCATCGCGGCGGATTCGCTGGCCCCGCGCCAGGTCGGCCAATTGATGTTCCCGATCGCCCAGGCGCATGTGGCCGAAACCGTGCTGGTGCCCGATGCCGCGATCCGCCAGGCGCAGAAGGATCTGTGGCGCGTGCTGCGCCAGGTGGCCGAACCCGGCGGCGCCGCGGCGATGGCGGCGCTGCTCAGCGCCGCCTACAAGCCGCAAAAGGGCGAGCGGATCGGTGTGCTGGTGTGCGGCGGCAACACCACGGCGGTCGATTTCGACCGCTAGAGTGGTCTATTCGAGCCCGCCGAGACCGAGCACCGCGGCGGCCAGGAAGCTGAGCAGGATATAGCCCATCAGCTTGTGGCCGAAGACATAGGCGCGGACCCACCAGGCCCGCATCTCGATCTCGGCATGGTGGTGGCGCAGATGCACCGCCGGCATCAGCATGTCGAAGGAATAGACGCCGCGCTGCAGCCAGTTCAGGCGGCGCATCTCCGGCGACGGCTCGGTGGTGAAGACGGCGGCACCCAGGACGATCAGCCCCACCACCCAGAGCCCGGCCACCTGCGGATACTGGCCGTATCCGGTGAAGGCCCATTGCATCGCCAGCCAGATCTTCGCCGGCCAGCCGGCCTCGTCGAATTCGCGCTCCTTGCCGGCGAACAGGATCGCCTTGGCGGTCTCGTAATCGCCGGTCTGCCGCAGCACGCCGGACAACTGCACGTAAGGCTGTGGCGAGAACGGCGCCTGGCGGCCGAGCCAGGTGACCAGCTCCCGGGTGCGCCGCTCCGCCGCCGCATCCTCGGATTCGGTCGCCGCCGGCTTCGCCGCGCCGGCGGCGGTCGCGATCGGGGCGGCGGTTGCGGCCTGGCCGCCGCCGGTCTTGCCGCCATCGGTCTTGCCGCCGCCCTGCTGGCAGCGATCGACGAAGGGGCTGGCCGGCGCACGCGCTTCGGAGCGCACCTGGCGCTGATAGACGAAGCCCTCGAGGTGCAGGATGCAGGGCCAGGATTCGGCCACGTCCTGCAGCGAATTGGTGGTGACGTTGCGCAGGGTCAGTTCCGCCTTGTCGGCGAAGAGCGGTACCGCCCCCGCCGCGGCGAGGCGCAGCTCGGCGGCGATGTCGGCGCCGGTGAGGTCGACCGAGGTGAAGTGGCCGCCGGTCAGGTCCACCGAGCCGCCGATGCGCGCGAAGCTGGCATCCACCGGCCCGGTGAAGGTGGTGCGGTCGCCCATGGCGAGGTCGCGGTCGATGGTGACCGAATTCAGGTCGACCGGCCCCTCGATGGTGGCGCCGGCGAAATAGATGCCGCCATGCACCACGGCGCCGGGCATGCGCAGGCCGGTGACCCGCGCCAGGTCGTCGAAGACGATGGAGCGGTCGATGCTGGCGCTGTCGAACTGCATGCTGCTGTGCGCCTGGACGCCCTGCAGCAGCGCGAAGCCCTTGACCGAGGTGGCGGAGAAGCTGCCGCGGTGGATGTCGCTGTCCGACAGCCAGAGATCGTCGCCGATCACGGCATCCTCCAGCGTCACCTGGTCGAGCAGCCAGGTGCCGCGAATGCGCAGCTCGCCATCGATGCGGGCGCCGATCAGGTTGATGCGCCAGGCGCGCATGGTGAAGGTCCGCTCCGGTGCCGCGGGGGCGTCGCCGCCATTGGCCAGCGTGCCGGCGGCGAGGTCGATGGCGGGTTGGGCCTCGGTCTGGCTGGCGTCGGGCAGGCTGGCGGCCACGTCGGGCGCGGCGCCCGCCGCGCCCTCGCCGCCCGCCGCGCCCT
>WBZN01002255.1_pt1 | contig 10870 bp, 14 predicted proteins | sample 5204281 | NCBI WGS metagenome assembly WBZN01 (sample SAMN12344347, study PRJNA552823) | activated sludge metagenome | biome: Activated sludge suspended growth; feature: Nitrification reactor; material: Wastewater; isolation source: activated sludge from nitrification reactor of wastewater... | reverse complement strand
CCAGCGATGCCCGCTTCAGCGAGACGCTCGCCAACCTGCCCAGGCGTGAAGTCGGCACCACCGACAGCAGCAGCGCCCATCTGGACGCCCTCCTGGATCATTTCGGTAGAGCCTTCGGAGGCACCAGCCAGGATGATCTTCAGCGCAGCCGGGCCAATGCCCTTACTGGCCAGATACTCGGCCACGGCAGGCGTCCCCAGCTTCGCCAACACAGACGGTGGGACGCCCTTCAGGACGTTGCCCAAGCTGATGTTGTCGAGAGTGCCGATGATGCCACCAGCCACGGCAGACAGCGCGAGGCGCGTGTCGGTGTCGAGGCCAGGAATCTTTCGCAGCTCTTCGTTCACGGAGCCAGCGGAGGTGAGCAGCCCGAGGGTGCCACCAGTCGCCATCGACGAGATCATGGAAGGTGCGCTGTTCGCGCCGCGCTCCAGGATGAACTGGCCAAGGTCCCCGGCGCTGCCGATGTCCGACACGCTGCCGATCTTGGGCGCGTAGTTCAGACCTTCGAGCTGCTTGCGGGACTCGTCCGCGCTCGCCTGTAGCTCGGCGGCAGCCGCTTGGTCGATCTGCTGCTGCGGAGCGATCTCCTGGAGACCCATCCACTTCCGCAGCGGATTGACGGCATACTGTCGAGCGGTGTCGACAGCGGAGTTGAAACCGGAGCGGAGAGTCCCCGGCTCATTGCCGAGGACATCCGCGAGTAGTTGCTTGCCACCAACCTGAGCGGATAGATCGCCCGCTTTGAAGGCGGTGCTCAGTGAGCTGTCAGGCTGGGGAGACTGAGAGGCCAGGACTTTCGCCTTGATGTCGGCGACAATCGCATTCTGCTCTTCGGGAGACTTGGTGCGAAAGCTGTCGTCAACTTCGACAACGCCCAGCCCCTCGATTTCAATACGAGTAGCCATAGGCCTCTCAGTTCAAGGGGAGTGTGTTAGTTGGACGGAACGAACCGCCAGCCCACGCCATTGGTCGAGCCGTCGATTGCCTGCGGAGGATTGACACCCAGCGGGACAGTCGGCTTCGGAAGGCGTGACATGAAGTCGACCTCCTGATGCAGCGGAGCGCTGTAGGAGGGAGCGGCGCGATTATACTGCCGCACAGACGTGGCATAATTCGCCATCTTGTCCTGCACGACGCGAGAGATCGCGGCCTTGACGACTTCGGGGTTCTGCAATGCAGAGGCGGGATCGCCGCCGAGGTAGCTGAGGATGCGCTGAGCGTCCTGCTCGGTGAGAACACCGGGGCCGACCACTTCGAGGCGCAGAGCACCAAGCAGACCTTGGACCTGTCCGCTCGCGAGCTGCTGATTGAACTCTTGCGCGTTGAGAGGATCGCCAAGCAGCGTCTTCGCGTTGCCGGTGATCTCGTTGACCCATCGCTCAATGCCCTGGTCGAGACCGCCGACCGTGTTCGCGTAGTTCACGATCTGGTTCAACCCAAGCTCCTGCGCGGTGACGTTGCTCTCCAGCTCATTGAACTGGTTCGCGGTCACAACGCCGCCAGCACCATCGGTGACGGCACGGGTGCCGACCGGAGCGGTGCCATACTTCCCATCCTGACCCTGGACCTCGTAGGTTCCAGAGAGAGGATTGAAGCGGCCAGACACGATGCTGCCATCCGGCAGTGCGAGGTTCGTCGACTGATAGTGCGTGGGAGTGTTCGCGGCGGATGCCGCAGCGGATGCGCCAGCGATCTGGACCTTGATGCGGCCTTCAGCTTCGAGCTGCTTCAGGTATGCTTCCTGAATGCGCGGATCGGGCGGGATGTATTCGCGGGTCTGCTTGTTGAAGTAGCCGCCGTCAGGCGTCTGCTCCAGCAGCCCAGCTTCCTTCGCAGCCATCTCAAGCGGAAGCAGCTTCTCGGATCGAGCGTTCGCCGCTTCGTCGATGCTGAGCCTCTTGTCGGCGCGAGCGTTCTCCAATCGCTGCTGGCGGGCTTGGTTCTCAAGCTGCCAATTCTGGATTGCGTTCTGCTGGCCCTGGTCAACGCCCTGCTGCCAGCCGGAGATGCCCTGAGCAAGCGAGTCCCAAATACCCTTCCCGCTCATTAGGCCGACGCCCATTCCGACAAGACCACGATTGGTGATGTCGTTCGGATTGGAGAAGGCGTCGAGAATGCCGGGAGCTTTGCTTGTCGGGAACTCAGCAATCATGTCACTCAGCGCGGAGTCGCGCCGGTTCTTGGTGATGCTGTCGCCGCTGAGAATGCCCTGCCCACGAGCTGTGGGCGAGGGCTTCATGTTCATCAGGGCAACAGTCAGCGGAGCTAGATTCATGCTGCCCCCTTAGTTGAATAGACCCATGCCGTAGGCAGAGAGGCCGAGACCGGCGAGACCAGGGATGATTCCGGTCTGCCCCTGCGTCTGATACGCGGAGCCGCCACCCATCGGGGTGCCAGACACAACGCTCCAGTAGCGATTGAGCACGTCCCAATTGCGGGTGTCGCCCATCTGCCACTTGTTGTAGGCCTGATCCAACTGCCCCTGCTGATCCTGCTGGAAGATCGACCCGGCGCGAGCGATAGCATCAGCGTTGCTGAAGCCCATCTGCTGCCCCTGGTTCGCGTAGTCGACGGCGTTGCCACCAGCCTGACCCAGCGCGGTGTTTGCGGAGAGCATGTTGCTCAGGTTCTGGTTCCACTGGTTCTGAGCCATGCCCAGGCCGGTGTTGAAGAGATTGCCCCGGATGTTCGCGCTGGTATCCGCGATACGGTCGGCAGCGCCACGGCGCATGATGCCTTCCATCGCTCCAGCACGAGAGCTGTTGAGGTTGCCGCTGGCCGAGGCCGCGTTGTTCAACCCGGTGAGCTGGTCTTCATTGAGAGTGCGGTTGACATCGCGCGTGGCCGCGTCGACCAAGCTGTCGGCGTATGGATTGTTCGCATACTGCCCAGCAGCGTTGATGATGTTCTGCGTCGGATCGAGAGAAGCCTGACCGAAGATCGAGAGCGCATTCGGCGCGAACTGCGATCCTGCGGCAGCGTTCGAGCTGGCGAGACCACCGACCATGTCGGAGAGATTGCCACCCGGCCCACGAGCGAATGCAGCGAGAGCGTTTGCGCCCTCGGTCTGCATCGGGTTGAGTCCCGCGTAGAGATTGCCCTGGAAGGCAGGAGACCCCCACTGAGACGTGAGGGCGTTCTTTGCGTAGCTCAACCCGGTAGTCAGGTAAGGCTGTAGCGGCTTCCACGGCTGCGGCGGCGCGACCTTTGTCTGCCCGCCACTATCGCCGAAAAGCGAGTTCATTAGACCCACTGGATTGCCTTTAGACTGCTACCCAGGCGCTCCCGTTGTAGACCACGAGACCCTGAAAGGCGGTGCCAAGAGGGTCCCAAGGAGAAACGCAGTAACGCACCATGCCCCGCCTCGGTGAGTCGGGTTCGGCGTCAGCAACAACAACTGCTGCCTGGATGATATTTGAGAGTGTCGTCTGCACCCGCTTCAATTCGTCGAGCAGGTGCCGTGTGAGAGGATCGAGAGGCCTTCCGATATTCGGTAGCGGCTTAGCGCCGAAGGCCTGCACGATCTGATCGGCTTTAATGCTGAGTGACATTAGCGGTGCGACATGACGGTGAAGTCGAGGTCATAGCCACCGACCTTGAAGTCGACGTTGTCGCTGATGCCCATTTCCACGGAGAGGAACCTGCCCCCTCGCCTGCTGTCGACCTTGTAGTCGGTGCGAGGGTTGAAGGCCTTGGTCGCTTCCCAGGTGATGTCGCCGGCAGCGGTCTGAGCGGAGCCGAGACGGACATACATGCTGTTCAAGGCGTCCTGCATCTGTGCGATCGGCATGATGCACCTGAAGCGCTTCCAATCGCGCACCTCAGCGCCAAGCTCAGACAGGTCCAGGCCAGTGCGGCGGACCCATGAAGGCTTGATGCCTGCGGTGAACAGCGGGAACGGAAAGCGCGACCCCATGTCGAAGCTGTCGAGCGCGAAGATGGTCTCAGCGCTGATGCTGTCGTTCGGTTTCACCATGACGACGCCGCGAGCTTCGCCTGAGCCGGTCTGATACCAAGTGCCGCCCTGCGAAGTCCACGAGCCGGGGACGTTAGCCCAGGTCAGCGCGGTCTCAGCGTTGACCACAGCAGCGCCCACCACGTTCGGAAGATCGCGGATAGACCACGTCTCGTTCTCGTAGTTGAAGGCAACGGCGCGGTTCGGGTAGCTGGTGCCTTGGAAGCCCGCTTCGCTGTCGCTCGACACGAAGCAGAAGACCACCTCGTTCAAGACAGGGTCGTGAAAGACGAAGAAGGTCTCGGCTTTGCTGAGATCGAGGTTGCGGAAGACCCATTCCTTGATCTTGCCGTCCGAAATGGACTGCTTCGAGACGCCATCATGCACGTAAATGTCGGAGGGACCGAAGACGTAGTGCTTTCCATCGACCTCTACCACGCAATTAGGCGCAATGATGCCAGCGTCGTCAAAGAGCTTGTCGAAGTTGAAGACAAACTGGTCATTCGACAGCGTCATGATGAAGCTTTGGCGCTTGCCATACAGGATGAAGGCATTCTTTAGCGCCAGCCCATCCACGAGAGGACCGTTTAGAGCAGATAGCGGGTTCTCACCCGAGAGCTTGGTCGGATCGGTCTCGTCGAAGCTGTCTGGAAAGGCGTTGATCAGCGTTGCGTTCGACCATTTCACGAGCTGCGGGTTGTCGGTGCCACTCTTGGTGACGTTCAACGCGATCAAGTAGTCGCCGAAAGCCCTCAGCGCGGAGCAGCGCCAGTTGCTGTCCCATGCCGGGATCGTCTCGAAGTCAGTGCTCGACGGCTTGAGGCCGTAAGGGACACGATCTGGACGATTGACGTAGACGACATTGCCGAGGACGCAGCCTGAGAAGGCCCGAGAGCCGGTCGCGGCGGTGAAGCCGGAAGTTGGAGTGACATCTGTCTCGGTGCCACCAGACCATTTTGTGAGTTTGCCATCATTGTTCGCGATGACGATGTAGTCCACGCCATCAGGCGCGGTTACGTTCATCACGAAGGCGGGCGAAGTCTGGAGTAGTCCTTGGTCGACGGTGCGGAAGGAGGGAGCGCGGTAGACCTGGTTGTGGTCGAAGCGGACATTGTTGCCCGCGTTCCACGCATTCGGAGGTAGGTTCTCAGGGGCAGCGTCTGGAAGCAGACCGTATTGCCCCAGCATACGGACTGGAGTTGCCATGCTCTATGCGATCTTGACGAAGAGGATGGAGGTATAGGTCTCGCCGCTTGAGAAGGGCATGGCCAGACCGCCGCCGCTGGTCGTGTTCGTGAAGTTGACCTGCGACTGCACCTTGAACGTCTTGGAGGCGGCGATTGAAAACGCACCGACCAACAGAGCAGCCATGTTCTCGACCGAGGAACCAGACCGAGAGTTGGCAGCGGTGATCACAGCGGTGGAGTCAGCGCTGTTGAACAGCCGGGCTTCATGTTGATCGCAGCCATTGGTCGGGACCACACCGAAGACCAGATAGGTTCCTTCAGGCAGTGTGACCACATTGGCCGCGAGAGATGCGCCGCTGATGGTGTTGAAGACGGTCGTGTTCAGCGTCCTGTCGCGGAAAGCGCCAGAAGACAGACTGTCACCATTCGTGCCGCTTGAGCGCTGGTCCTGCACAAACATCGCTTGGAGGCTCGACGCCGCGCTGAGGACTCCCGCAGCCAGCGACAGGCCGGTGCCGAGGCTCAATTCCTCGACATCGCCGGAACTCGCGCTGGATCGCCCAAGGACTTTTCCCGTGGCGATGTTCTGGAGCTTCGCGAAGGTGACAGCGTCATTGTCGATGTCGCTCGTCCCCACAGTCGCCTTCGTGGCGAGCGCCGCGAGACCCAGCGTAGTGCGGGCAGCGGCAGCATCAGCGTCGTCCAGGAGGGTCCTGGCGAAGGTCGTGAGGGTGGTCAGCGCAGCAGTGGCAGCGCCAGTGAAGTAGGCGAGCTTGTCAGCCGCTGGCGTGACCGATGCGATGGCGTCGAGCGAGTCGGTCTTGGTGCGGATCGTGTTGAGAATCTCGTCAGTCGCAGTGACGACCGCGTTGATGTTCGGGAAGTTGTTCTTCAGAACGCTCTTCAGGAGCCGCAGATGGTTGTCGCCTTCGGTGAGACCATCGGCTGCGTCAGGCAGAGCGGTGTTCAGTTCATGGATGAGGGTTGCCGTTTCGACGGTCATGAAGGGAAAGCCTTGGGGGACGCGAACGATGTTCGCTTGAGAGACAGAAGATTGATGAAGTGGCTTACCGATCTCCTGGAGGAACCCTAGGAGGAACACCTGGAGGAACTCAGGAAGGAACTCTGTGAGGAACACTGAGACAGAGACCGGAGGTCTTCTAGTTCAGTGAGAGAACACAGAGAGAGGCTTAGGATCATCTCCCAGGGAACTCCTGGAGACCCCCCTTACCCCCCAAGGGAGGCGAGGTGGAAACTGATCGACGATCCTCTCGGCTAGGCACTTTGGATTGGGGAAGGAAGGCTCGACCCGCAGGACGCGGGGAGCACATGAAAGCTGACCACCACCAGACAGGCGGTCAGAGCTGGCCGACGACGCGGCGCAGCGGGTAATGGGCCTGGAGAGCCGTCCTTGGCTCGTCACACTGGCGACCCCCAGCAGGCCTCCGGGGCCATACTGGTAACGATTTTGGAGGGACCCAGGCCACAAGGAGCGCGGTCGGGTCTTATAGTGGGCCTTTGCTCTGATAACCTATTGAGAAACTTGGAGAATGACCAAAACTATTGGATAATTTCCCCTCCTGGCGTGGGTCCCCACATCTTGTGGGTCCCCTTTGGGTCCCCTACTAGGGTCCCATCGGGTCCCCTCCGCGCGTGGCCGGGGGTTCCCTGCTCGTGAAGGTCGGACCAACAACAACAACGGCGGGGCTTTAGCGGCATTTTTGAAGTCGGGTGCCGGGGGGTCGACAGGGGGTGGGGGTCCAGGGTCCGAGAATGATACACGATATGGTGTAGAACCAAGCGAGCAGGCACAAGAGGGGCTGAGGTCCCCCGCCGAGCACTCCCCCGCTTGGTGTCTAACCTGCTGATATCCTTGGGTCTCTCACTGGATGTGTGATCCAGTGCTAGTCATTACGCATTCCATACGCATTACGCATATTGCCTAACTACCGAGGTGGGGCAGCCGGAGGGAGAAGAAAAAGAATGGACGCTGAGGTGGCTAGGAGTCGCCAGGACAGGCGCTGAGTCGTCCTCGGCTACACCCCTAGCCGCCACCAGCAGCGAGTCTGGAAGGGCCTCTAATAGGCTTCTTTCTCCGCATGTCCTGCGGCGATTGCCGGGCCTAATCTCCGCGCCACAGCGTCAGGTAGCTGAGCAGGCAGGCGTAGGCTGGGCGCAGGCTGCGCTCCATGATGCAGACCACAGGGAGCACCAGGGCAAGCGCTGGCAGCACCAGGAGCAGCCCCAGGGCCAAGCACAGGCGATACCACCAGCGGTCAGCCACAGTAGTCCCTCGTGATCTCCCAGGGTTCGCGAGGATCGCTGTCCAGGCTACGCGACTTCGACTGCGCTCGGAACACGCTCAGCTCCGCTTGCAGTCCACCATCAGCGACCGCGATCTTGGGCCGCAGGTGAAGCTCCAGCTTCTCCAGGCTGTCCGCTATGCGGTCGAGTGCAGCCGCCGCTTGCTTCTGTGTGTCGACTAGGCGCGACAGGACAATGATGTCACTCATGCGGCGCATCCTTCACGATGCCTCGGTTGAGCAGGCCTTCGGCGCTTAGGGCGAGTCGCAGCGTGTCCTCGCCCACAAGCGAGGTGTCCCACACCATGACGCCACCACCGATCTCGTCAGACCAGTAGCGCCGACCGCCCACCTCATTATCCTCGACGAAGAGCGTGTAGCCATATGGTGAGGTAGCAACCTCGCGCATGCTCATGCGGCGAACTCCTTGACTGCTACCTGCATCGCCACGATCCGTGCCTTCTGCTTCTCTGCTTCCAGGTTGTTCCACTTCAGCGAGTCAACGTGAGTAAGGCCAGCGGAAGCGACCATACTTTCGTGGTGCGCCTTCGCTGCATTACTCAGGCGAGCGCAGATGTCCCGCAGCTTGTAGAGGTGATCATAGTCGACGATGGGGTCACGGGGCGCTACATCGAGGAAGCTGCACAGCTCCTGGTATTCGTCACGGTCATCATAGACGGCGCTAATGATGTCACTCATGCGGCGCATCCTCATCAACGCCCATCGGCACCTCTCGCCATGACACAGGGTCGCTGCTGAAGAGTTCCCCAGCGGCGCGGTCCAGGTGCTCGATCTCGTCATCGGCGATAATCACGTAGCGATCTCCGTTTGCTGCCTTGGGCGATCTCCGCGCCCTGGCAATGAGCACGTCCAGAAACTCGTAGCTTCTCATCACTTCTCCATGCTGTCGATGTAGTGGGCCACGTCCTCTAAGCGGCGCAGCTCTTCAGGTGTCAGTGTGAGAGACCAGCGGTCCCCAGCCCACTCAGGACCGGGGACCAGCTTGGCCCTATTCACGAGACCACGAAGGAATGCGCTCTCTGTGGTCTCTGACTTCATGTCACTTGCCAAAGATCAGAGGACCGATGACGTAGTAGCCGAAGCCGAAGCAGGCAGCGATCCAGGTGATCATGATGATGAGGCTCTTCATCAGTTCACCAGGAGAGCCACTGCGATGACAGTGAGGACCACAGCTCCCGCAAGCCACGCCCAGGTGGCGACACGAAGGTCGCGCTCGAAGGTGGGCTGATCGGGAAAGTCCTCGTCGATATCCCAGGACAGATCGTCGGGATCATCGGGAAGGTCCGTCACGCGCACACCGATGGCCTCGGTGACGCTGTCGGCCTCACGCTCAGCATCGCTCGGGAATCTGATCTGAGTTGGCTCATAGCTGACGCGGAAGTCGTCCATCAGAACTTCTTCCACTGGACAGGCGGCTGCACCTGCACCGGGACATGCGCTGCCCCATGCGCCTGGAACACGTAGAAGTCACTGCCGGGCATCACCTTGGCGAGGCGACCAGCTTCATCATAGGCAGCGCGGGCCGTCCAATGCTTGTAGGGGTTCGCGGCCATTGCGCCGGTCTGACCATCGAACTTGCCGACGATCCAGAACTTGCCATCCATCACACTCATGATGTCACTCCATTAGACGCCGCACGATCCACCTTTGCCGGTGATGTCGCACACGTCATGCGTTGCTTCCTGATACTCGATCCCTTCGCTGTCCTTGGCGTCCCTGTAGTCGACAGGCGTGAGCGGCTGTCCACCGCGAGCGCCATCGGGGTAGCAAGTGAAGCCGCGCAACTGCGGGGCATACTTCGCCAGGGTCTCTGCAAAGGGCTTGATGCCGTCCGGTGTGTTCCAGGAGGAACCCCAGGAGGGCAAGTTGATGGTGCTGCTGATCGCATGATCGACATAGGCCTGCACCTCGGCCTGGAACTTGATCCGGCGCTCATAGTCGAGCGACAGGTCGTAAGCGGTCTCGATCTTGTCGGGGTCGACGCCACGCTCTTCGATCAGGAACTTGGCGGTGCTGTCCACGACATACTGGTAGTGCCAGTCGGAGCTGCCTTTGAGGTAGCGCCGCTTGTAGGCCACAGCGAACACCGGCTCGATGCCAGTGGTCGTGCCAGCGAGAATGCCGATGGTGCCTGTCGGGGCAATCGCGCGGAGACCAACAGGCATGGACAGGCCCATGCTGTAGCTGATGTCGTGCGCTGCCTTGATCGAGGCATATCGGTATTGCGCCAAGTAGGTCCGCAGCAAGGGCGTCATCTCGTAGCGCCCACCATGCACCAGCATCCACTCGTGAATGCCCATGAGACCCAGGCCTAGGCGGCGATTGCGCTCGCGCACCTGACGCACCTTGTCATAGGGCAGATCAGCGCCGAGGGTCCCGCAGTAGAGGAAGAGCGTAGCCGCATAGCACACGTCATACATCTCTTGGATGCTCTCGATGCGAGACATATTCACGCTGCCGAGATTGCACACGTCGCTGTCGTCAGCGCTCGTGATCTCAGTGCAGGCATTGCGTAGGGTCTGGTTCTGCTGAGCGCCGAAGTTGAAGCTGAAGCCCGGCTCACCATGACGGAGAGCATTGGCCACGTTGTTCATGAAGATGACGTTGAGGCGGTCTCCGTCCTTCCAGGCATCATCGTAGTTCACGCTGATGTTGGTCATGTCGAGAGGACAGGGCCAGTTGAAGTTCCGCATCTTCAGGTCACGCAGGCTCAAGTCGGTGCCTGGGACGAGCGTGGTGCTCCAGTCCTTCACATGGATGAAGTCCATCACGTCTGGATGCTGCCAGCTCAGAGACGCATAGAGCGCTGAGCGGCGCGATCCTCCCTGCATGACATGACGACCAATCTCATTGATCATCTGCATCTTCGGGATCGGTCCAGACGCGCGGCCACCAGTGCGGGCGATCTTCGCACCAGCTTCGCGATAGACGCTGTAGTCGACACCGATGCCTCCGCCCACCATGAGGCAGCGCTCGGCCTTCCAGGACAGCTCTGCCCAATCCTCTCGCGTGTCCTCTTCGGCCTTGAGAAGGTAACAGTTGTTCCAATAGCGATTGGGTCGACCAGCGTAGTAGAGATAGCGGCCACCTGGGATGAACTTCATCTGCGCGATGCACCACGCGATGTAGTCCTTCACTTCCTTCGAGAGGTATGGCCCACACACGTCCTCGACGATCTGTCGAGCAAGCGCACCCCAGGTGCCGCAGACTTCAGAATACTTGTGGTCAAAGATGTCTTCGCTGAAGGTCGAGCGGAAGACAGGGTCGTTCGGTTTGTTCAAGGTGGTCTTCTTCTTATTGGCCTGCTGCAAATCGACAGGCGTGTTGGATCAATGGAAGGATGATGAGGATGGCTGCACCTATGCCAATCAGCACACAGATGCAGCCACCGATCATCAGCT
>WBZN01002254.1_pt1 | contig 10873 bp, 11 predicted proteins | sample 5204281 | NCBI WGS metagenome assembly WBZN01 (sample SAMN12344347, study PRJNA552823) | activated sludge metagenome | biome: Activated sludge suspended growth; feature: Nitrification reactor; material: Wastewater; isolation source: activated sludge from nitrification reactor of wastewater... | reverse complement strand
ACCCGGGAATGCAGGCGCTGCAAAGCCTGGCAGTCGCAAGCTCAAACGCGCTGCTGAATGTCTTGCTGGTTCCATACATGGGGATACTCGGTGCAGCGATCGGTACCGCGACGAGCTTTGTGTTGGGCGCGGTGGTGTTGATGGCATTCGTCAGGCGACTACTTGGGTGGGACTTGCTGACGAACCGGGTTTCGGCAAGTCCCTGACCAGGTGGTAAACCAGTTGATCGAGTTGAATTACACGGGTTGGATGATTTGGCTTGCCGTTGCCGCACTGGCAACTGGGGCTGGTTGGCTTGTTTCGCGACTCCTGCCGTGGAGCGGTGCGGCGCGTGCGGCCGGCTTGCCCGCTTCCAGTGGTGCGGGGCTGGGGCTGCTGCTGGCTGCCATGGCGACGATTCTCGCGCTCGGCATCTTCCCTGGGGCATCACATCGGTTTCATTTGGCTGTCGTTGCCGCGGCGCTGGCTGCGATAGCACTGGGGGCGGCCGTTGCCGGTCGAAACGGCCCGCAGGTTGCCGGTCTGTCAGGAATATCGCGCCCCGTAGTCCCGCACCGAGTGTGGCAAGGGCTGATTTTTGCGTTTGGCTTCGTGATGCTGGCTGCCTCAATTGCCACGCCGCTTGCGCAGAACGATGCCCTCGAGTACGCGACGATTGCGCGCGTGTTGTTTGATCACCGAGACATTTTATCGGTTCCCGTGCTTGATCCCACGGCCAATGCCTACGGCGCGTACTATCCTTGGACGCATCCGCCAGCCTACGTTTCGCTGGTGTATCTTGCATACGCCGCCCAGGGTCACGCCGACGCCCCGGGCCTGATGCGACTGATCGCCCCGTGGGGCCTGATTTGCTGCACCTGGATCACTTACACAGTTGCATCCCTGATCGATCGGCGAGTGGCGGCGGCAGCGGCCCTCATGGTGATGGCCGCACCGCTGCTTTTCCTCGGTGCAACGGCAGCTCTGATCGACTCGTTGCCGGTGATGGCGTTGATTCTCGCTGTTTCATTCGTCGTTGGAATGAATGGGGAATGGTGGCGCCGGGCATTGCTGACGGGTGGCATCATTGGCTTGGGCTTGTGGACGCATTCAGAGTCGGTGCTCATTCTGCCCCTGGTGGCTGCATGCATCTTTTGTCGTCGTGGCTTGTTCGATCTCCGCGGTGCCGCGAAGGAAGTTGCGGTGGCCCTGTTCGCGGCATTGGTGGTTGGGCTATGGCCCTACCTGCGCAACTTCGTGCTGTTCGGTTCGATCATATCCGACAATCCACCGGTATTCCGGATTCCCGGGCAATACTGGAACGAGTACTTCAGTGTCATGCGCGGTGTGGGAACCCTGCCATCCAGGATCCAGTATGGCCTGCTCAAGGGCTGGTTCGCGCCCGAGGCATTCGGGCTTGCCTATTGGCTGCTGCTGCCCGCTCTCGCAGGCATCGCAGTTGCCTACGGCCGGCGCTGGCGGGAGGCGCTTGCGGGCGACGGCATCCGAGCCGACCTTGCGGTCGTGTGGCTGTGCATGGTGGTGGTAGCCTGCTATCACTTGGGCGTGTTGTTTACCATTGTCTTGGGTGAGGACACCCTCATCAAGAACGAGCGCTACGCGCTGCTTGCCTTGCCCGCCGTCGCCATTCTAGCGGGGTGTCTTTTCCGCGAACCACTGGATGGGGGTGCCACTCGCCGCTACGCGGGGCGCTTAGTTGCGGGGGCTTTTACTGCGGCGATGGCCTTGCTGCTCGTGGCAGTGACTTGGATGGCGATTCCACCCAGGTTGATTGCGGCTTCGAACCTAGGTGCACCGGTCGAGGAAGCGCTGCGCAGCCAGCCGGAGTTCCGCGCGATATTCACCCTACGCCAGAAAAGCACAAGTGGAGCTGTCGTCCTCTCGTTCAAGCCGGCTGACATGTATTACGCGGGGCGGCCGATGATCAGCTGCCTTGATCCAAGACTGATAGGGTTCTATGAGGCTGGTGACAGCGAACAGGCCCTGCGGCACCTGAGGTCGCTCGGTGTAACTCACATCCTGGTGCCCGACTATGGCTTGCCCCCAGTGTTGAATCGCAATGTAAATTCGATTCTGGGAGATCCCGCCAAGGCCACCCTGCTGGAGGGCGCAAGCGGCAATCAACTTTACGCGCTGCGCCCTTCAGGCCTGGTTCCTGGCGCGGAGGTCGAAATAGCCGCTGGGCCGGCTCCCTGGACTCAAACAAGCAACATCGTGCTGGGCGGCCGGAAGGCCGTCTTTACGCTCCCAGTTTCCAGGGCAATGCTTGCAGCCAACCATGAATCGCGAGCTCGCCCGTTGGCTGGACTCTTTGAGCGGGACCGGTCAATCACACTGGGTTCCGCCGCCATGCCGGTCTCGCCAGGTCGCGAGTACCGGCTCCAGTATCGAGTGGCGGGCCGGGGTGCCGTAAAATTGCGACTCAAATACACGAACTCCGGGGGGCTGGGCAGTGATCCCTCATTTCCGCTGGGGCCGGACAAAAGGATCGCGCTTACAGATTTCTATTTGACCGACGATCAGCCAAGCAGGGACTTGCAGATCAGGTTTGCGTCGGTGGCGGGCTTTGACCAAGTGCAGGTCGAGTTCGAGCATCTTGGCGATTCGTGGCTGAGAGTGGAGTCCGCGAGTATTACTCCCCTGGAGCCATCGGGCGTATCAGCTGACGCTGTCACAGCCAGGTTTCGCAAATGAAGCGGACTTTTGACCTCGCGATTGCAATCGTCGGCCTCGCGTTGCTTTTGCCGATCATGTTGGTGGTCGCGATCGGCGTGTGGGCAACGATTGGGCGGCCTGTGCTCTTCAGTCAGCAGCGACCTGGGCTGAATGGCGTACCGTTTCGGATGCGAAAGTTTCGTACGATGATTGAGTCATTCGACGATGGCGGCATTCCTGCTCCGGACGAAAAGCGCATGACGAGGTTCGGCCAGCGCCTCAGGGCCAGCAGTCTTGATGAGTTGCCGGAGCTTTGGAATGTGCTGGCCGGTCACATGAGCCTGGTTGGTCCTCGGCCGCTGCTTCCCGAGTACCTGCCGCTCTATTCGGCTGCCCAGAGGAGGCGGCACGAAGTGCGGCCCGGAATTACGGGTTGGGCGCAGGTAAATGGTCGAAATGCTGTTTCGTGGGATCAGCGACTTGCCATGGATGTGTGGTATGTGGACAACGCAAGTTTCCTGCTTGATTTGAAGATTCTCTGGATGACAGTTTGCAAGGTAGTCAAACGCGAAGGTATTGCGCAGGACGGCCACGCATCCATGCCTCGCTTTACGGGAAGTGGAGCCAAGTCCGATGGCGGGTAGGATGATCCATGCAATATACGGCGCGAGTGGCTGCGGTCGCGGAATTCTCCCGGTTGCCAGGAGCTTGCTCCATTCTGCCGGGGAGCAGACGGAACTCCTGTTCGTCGATGACAGGCCAAGCACGGCGACCGTAAATGGTCATCGTGTGATTACCTACGACGCATTGTTGGCGGCGAACGCCAGCATGAAATGGGTCAATGTCGCGGTATCTGACCCGAGAGTGCGTCGGCAACTGGTGGGGAAATGCCAGGCAGACGGCATACAGGCGTTTTCCGTCAAGGCGAGCAACGTCGTGATAATGGACGATGTAATGATCGGGGAGGGGTTCGCGCTGTCCCCCTTTGTGACCCTGACTTCGAACATCCGGATAGGGCGTCATTTCCACGCAAACCTATATTCCTATGTCGAGCACGATTGCGTGATTGGCGACTTCGTCACGTTTGCCCCGGGTGTTCAATGCAATGGCAACGTCACGATCGAGGACGACGTTTACATCGGTGCCGGTGCGATTCTGAAGCAAGGCAGGCCAGGGGTGCCGCTGACCATCGGGCGTGGCGCGATCGTCGGCATGGGCGCCGTGGTTACGAGGAGCGTTCCGCCAGGCGCGGTCGTCGTGGGCAATCCGGCCAGGCCGATGAGCCCCAAGCAGGACAATTGAAAATATGCTCAATAATTCATTTTCACCATGGCCTTCATTTACTGCCGAAGAGGTGAATGCGGTCGCCCGCGTGCTGTCGAGCAATCGCGTGAACTACTGGACGGGGGAAGAATGCCGGCAATTTGAACGGGAATTTGCCGAATGGGCAGGTAGTCGCCGGGCGATCGCAATGATGAACGGCACTGTCGCGCTTGATTCTGCATTGCGGGCATTGGGCATAGGCCCGGGTGACGAAGTGGTGGTTACGCCGCGTTCATTCATGGCGTCGGCGTCTTGCGTCGTGACGGCGGGTGCCATCCCTGTATTTGCGGATGTAGACGCGGATTCCCAGAACTTGTCAGCGGAAACCATTCACAAGGTACTCACATCGAAAACGCGGGCGGTAATTTGCGTGCACCTTGCCGGGCTGCCCTGTGACATGGATCCGATCATGGAGCTTGCCAGAGAGAAGGGGCTGAAAGTCATAGAGGATTGCGCCCAGGCCCACGGTGCAAAGTATCGGGGGAGAATGGTTGGTACGATCGGTGACGTCGGCGCGTGGTCTTTTTGCCAGGACAAGATCATCACGACGGGTGGTGAGGGGGGAATGGTAACCACTGACGACGAAGAACTCTGGTCCAGGATGTGGAGCTACAAGGACCATGGGAAGTCGTGGGAGGCGGTCTATGAGCGGACACACCCACCGGGCTATCGGTTCGTGCACGACAGCTTTGGAACGAACTGGCGAATGCTTGAGTTGCAAGCCGTACTGGGCAGGATGCAGTTGCAGCGCCTCGAGCACGCCATTGAAGCACGAACGGCAAACGCCCAGCAGTTGGCGGCCGTATGCGCGCAGTTTGATTGCATTCGGGTTGCCCCGGTGCCAGCGGGCGTCAGGCATGCCTACTACCGATTCTATGCATTTGTCTGTCCAGAGCGACTCGCATCGGGGTGGAGTCGTGATCGAATCGTCGCCGAGATCAACGCACAAGGCGTGCCGTGCTTTCAGGGCACATGCTCCGAGCTTTATCTCGAGAAGGCTTTCGACGGAACTCCATACCGGCCTTCAGCGCCAATGCCAGTGGCACGCGAGCTCGGCCTGACCAGCCTCTCGTTCCTCGTACATCCCACCCTCTCCAACGTGGAGATGGGAAAGGCTTGCGATGTGCTCCACAAGGTCCTTCGGGCGGCAGGACAACCATGAGCGGGGCGGCGCGTGCGCAGTTAGCCGGGAGCAATCGCTGGCAGGACGCCCGCGACCGGGTGAGGTGGTTTCACATTGTCGATCCCTGTTTGTCTATGGAGACATCTGTGCCATCTGGCACGGGGCTCCATTTTGTCGATATAATTGACGGGACGTTGTCGGCCATGGCGGGCGACACACAGTAGCGAAGCCGCTACTGTCACGTTCTTGCGACAGTGCTTGCCTTGCAAGGCGAAAGTTCCGGCCCCGAGTTCTCCCGTTTCATGCCGAAAATCGTAGATATGCTGGCGCGGCGTCTCGTAGATCTGTCGCGGGACAGGAAACGGGGCCTAATGCTTCTCGTGGATGCGGTGTTTATCCCTTTCACGTTGGCAGCGGCAGCTGCGCTGAAAGTCGGGGTGCGCAATGCAATTGCGCTAGATGCCTGGCTCTATGCCGTGGCATTTGCGACTGTCTTTGCGGTTTTTGCAAGGCTAGGGCTTTATCGGGCGGTGGTACGCTACATTGGGTCAGCTGCCGTGAAAACGGCGCTGATCGGTGTCTCGTTGTCGGCTTTGACGCTCCTGTTGCTGAATGTCACCTTGGTGCGCCGGCCTTTGCCTGCGGAAGTATTTGTAATCTACTGGGCATTGGCGCTTCTGTACGTAGGCGGTTCGCGCTTTGCCGCCAGGAGCCTAATGCTGGCGCGGTCCGCGAGCGCCGAGCGCGTCGTCATTTATGGGGCAGGTGCAGCGGGCGCGCAGCTTTCCTCCGCATTGTCGGTGAGCGGAAGGTACGATCCAGTTGCGTTTGTCGACGACAAGCCCTCATTGCTGGGAAGTATGGTCAACGGGGTAGAGGTCCATGGACCCCGGAGCATCAATCGCCTCGTTCGAGACTTCGCGGTTTCAACGGTCCTACTTGCGCTCCCTTCCCAGTCCCGCAAGCGCCGCCAGGAAATTCTCAAGCTGATCGAGCCGCTGCCGGTGAAGGTGCAAACGGTGCCGGACATCGGCGACATCGTGAACGGGCACGCGACAGTCGCAGACTTGCGCGACGTCGACGCGGCCGACCTGCTCGGGCGCGACCCTGTGCCGCCGAATGCGGCACTACTCGACGCCTGCATCCGGCACAAGGTTGTTATGGTCACGGGTGCGGGTGGGTCGATCGGCTCGGAGCTGTGCCGGCAGATTCTGCATCTAGGTCCGACCCGCCTGCTGCTGCTCGAGATGTCCGAGCTTGCGCTCTACAGCATCGAGCGCGAATTGCGCCGGTTGGTCGACCGGGATGGGCTGCACGTTGAGTTGGTCGCGCTACTTGGCAATGCGCATCACCGCAATCGCGTGCGCGAGGTCGTACAGACCTACGGCATACAGACAATCTACCACGCGGCGGCCTACAAGCACGTACCGATCGTCGAGCAGAATGTCATCCAGGGCATCCACAACAATGTCTTCAGCACCTGGCACGCGGCCGAGGCGGCGCTCGAGTGCGGCGTGGAGACCTTTGTCCTGATCTCGACCGACAAGGCGGTCAATCCGACGAACGTGATGGGCGCGACCAAGCGTTTCGCCGAGATCATCCTGCAGGGCATCCAGGAGCGCTCGACCTCGACCCGTTTCTGCATGGTGCGCTTCGGCAACGTGCTCGAGTCGAGCGGCTCGGTGGTGCCGCTGTTTCGCGAGCAGATCCGCGCGGGCGGGCCGGTCACGGTGACACACAAGGATGTCATCCGCTATTTCATGACGATCCCTGAGGCGGCCCAGCTGGTGCTGCAGGCCGGCGCCATGGGCAAAGGCGGCGACGTGTTCGTGCTCGACATGGGCAAGCCGGTGCGCATCGAGGAACTCGCGCGGCGCATGGTGCGGCTCATGGGTCTCGCCGTGCGCGATGAGCACAATCCGGAGGGCGAGATCGAGATCGTCTACACGGGCCTGCGGCCCGCGGAGAAGCTCTTCGAGGAGTTGCTGATTGGCAGCAATGTCACCGGCACCGAGCATCCGATGATCCTGCGCGCGATCGAGCACCGCATGTCGTGGCGCGAGGTGCAGCACCTGATCGACGAGATGCTCGACGCCTTGAACCACAACGATTGCGATCGCGCCCGCGATATCCTGATGAGGGGTGTCGTGGAGTACCGGCCCGGCGAGGGGCTCCAGGACCATGTTTGGGTGCGCAAGGGCGAGCTCGCGCACGCCAAGGCCGCCGGGAACGTGGCCGACCTGCGCGCCCACCGGATCAGCGCGCGTCGCGCGCCGGACGGCCTCGAGCGACCGATACCTCCTGCTTTCGAGTAAGGCAGGCGGCGAATCGCGCTGCCCTCGAGTAAACTAAGTCCAATGGGCTAAGTTTATATGAGGCACCTGCGGTGCGCACTTTCAACATTCACGAAGCAAAGACACAGCTTTCCCGACTGGTAGACGAAGCCTCCAAGGGAGAGGCTTTCGTCATTGCGAAGGCCGGCAAGCCGTTGGTCAAGGTGATGTCACTGGATGCGCCTGAGGACGGGCAAACGAAGCGCCTCGGTTTTCTCGCGGGCCAGTTCGCCGTGCCCGAAGATTTTGATCGGATGGGCGGCGTCGAACTCGAGCAGTTGTTTGGCGGTGAGGGGTGAAATATCTGCTGGACACCCATGTGCTCCTCTGGGCGGCGAGCCAGCCCGATCGCTTGTCCAACGCCGCGCGCGCGCTCATCGATTCCCGCGACAACGAGCTGCACTTCAGTGCTGCCAGCATCTGGGAAGTAGTCATCAAGAACGGCCTGGGACGCGACGATTTCCAGGCCGATGCGCCGGTGCTGAGGCGAGGCCTGCTCGACAATGGATTTCATGAGTTGCCTGTTCGCAGTGAGCACACCGTTGCGGTTGAGCGTCTGCCGCCCATCCACAAAGACCCGTTCGATCGAATTCTCCTCGCTCAGGCTCAGGTGGAAGGCATCGCGCTCCTGACCGTCGATCCGGCGGTCGCCCGGTATCCCGGGCCTGTTCGAATGGTTTGATCCTGCAGTGCAGTCCCGATGGCTTGCGTGCAATTGCGGCGGTGGTGTGGCTTCAAGGTCACTCTCGCAAGCGGCGTGCACGCGGATAAAAAGAGATGACCTGGTGAGGCTCATAGTTCTTTGCGAGCGCGCGCCACCGAAGTTCGCTAATCTCCCGCCCCCATGCGTGTCACCATCTTCGGTTCCGGCTATGTGGGTCTCGTCACCGGTGCCTGCCTCTCCGACGCGGGCAACGATGTCCTTTGCGTGGACGTCGATGCGGGGAAGATCGAACGCCTGAAGCAGGGCGAGATCCCGATCCACGAGCCGGGCCTCGAGGCGCTGATCAGGAAGAACGCCGAAGCCGGTCGTCTCAAGTTCACCACCGACGCGGTCGAGGGAGTTCGGCACGGGCTCTTCCAATTGATTGCCGTCGGCACGCCGCCCGACGAGGACGGCTCGGCGGACCTGAAGTATGTCCTCGCAGTGGCCCGCACGATCGGCGAGCACATGGCCGAGTACCGGGTCGTGATCGACAAGTCCACGGTGCCGGTCGGCACGGCCGACAAGGTGAAAGCGGAGGTCGCGAAGGCCCTGGCGAAGCGAGGCGCGCAGGTCGAGTTCGATATCGTCTCCAACCCGGAGTTCCTGAAAGAGGGTGCGGCGATCGGCGATTTCATGAAGCCGGACCGCGTGATCGTCGGCACCGACAATCCGCGCGTCAGCGAGCTGATGCGCGCGCTCTACGAGCCCTTCACGCGCAACCACGACCGCCTGATCGTGATGGACCTGCGCTCGGCGGAGCTGACGAAGTACGCCGCGAACGCGATGCTCGCGACCAAGATCAGCTTCATGAACGAGCTCGCCAACATCGCCGAGCGGGTCGGGGCGGATATCGAGAAGGTACGCGTCGGCATCGGTTCCGACCCGCGCATCGGCTACAGCTTCATCTATCCCGGCACGGGCTACGGCGGCTCCTGCTTTCCGAAGGACGTGCAGGCGCTGATCCGCTCCTCGAATGCGGTCGGGCACAAGCCCGCGCTGCTCGAGGCGGTGGAAGAAGTGAACGCTCGCCAGAAGGTGTTCCTCGTCGGAAAGATCCAGCGGCACTTCAAGAACGACCTGAAGGGCCGCACGTTCGCGCTCTGGGGCCTCGCGTTCAAGCCCAACACCGACGACATGCGCGAGGCACCGAGTCGCACGATCATGGAGAAGCTCTGGGCGGCGGGCGCGAAGCTGCGCGCCTACGATCCGGTGGCGGGCGATGAGGCGCGCCGCGTGTTCGGTGCGCGCCAGGACCTCGCGATTTGCGGATCGGCCTACGAGGCGATCGAGGGCGCCGATGCGCTCGTGATCGCCACCGAGTGGCAGGAGTTCCGCAGCCCGGACTTCGATCGGCTGAAGGCTGGGCTCAAGCAACCGGCGATTTTCGATGGCCGCAATCTCTACGATCCGCAGCTGCTGAAGCGCTTCGGTTTCAGCTATTACGCAGTGGGGCGGGGCGAGGCTTAGGCCGGGTCCCTATCAGCGCACACTGGCCTCGTGCGCACTGACATCGGTCGCAGCGAAGTCTGCACCCTTGTAGAGCAGGCAGTCGTCGAGCGATATCGCCAGTGCGTAGGGGAAGCAGTCGCCGTAGTTGAGCCCCGCCGCATGGCGACCCTTGCCAAACCGCCGCCAGGCACGCCGCGCGAGTTCTGCCTGTTCGAGATTGACGGGCACAACGGCGAGGCCAGCTTTCGCGCAAAGCAGGTCGAAGTCGCGCACGCCCTCCGCCCCGAAGCGCGCTTCAAGCACGATCGAGACCTCCACGAAGGTCGCGGCCGATATCCTGCGAACGTCGGCAATCTCTATTGCTTCATTGAACCGCCGTCGCTCGGGCTCATTGCGCAGGATTGCGACCAGGGCGGACGTGTCGATGACCATCAGCGCGGAAGGCCGTCCGGACCGTATCCGAGGATCTCTTCGTCGCTGCGGCGATCGAGCGCCGGCAAGGCGGCACAGTGCGCCGCAATTTCGTCAAGCTCGTCCGCCAGTCGCCGGCGGGAGCGCGCCCGCTGTGCGCGTTCCAGTCGTTCCCTGAGCGCCTGGGTGACGGCTTGGGTCTTGGTTTCCCCGGTGAGCAGCGAGATCGCGGTGGCGAGCTCATCCGCTTCCTTGCTGCGAATGTTGAGAGCCATGACGCTACACGTATACATATTATGCTACACGTCGTCAATCCTGAATGCGGCCATTTGAGAACCACGCTCCCAATCGAATTGGAAGCTCCCGTATCATGCCGCCCCGGAAACGGCTGAAAAAAGAAGGATTTCCGTGCTGATTCCCGTGATTCTCTCCGGCGGCGCCGGAACCCGCCTGTGGCCCCTTTCCCGCGAGCTCTACCCCAAGCAGCTGCTGCCCCTCGTGGGCGAGCAGACGATGCTGCAGGCCACCGCAGGCCGCCTGGCAGGCACCGGGGCCGCCGGCCCGATCGTCGTCTGCAACGAAGCCCACCGTTTCATGGTGGCTGAGCAGCTGCGCCAGATTGATGCTGCCCCGCGTGCCATCCTGCTGGAGCCGGCCGGCCGCAACACGGCGCCGGCCATCGCGCTCGCGGCGCAGGTCGCGCTCGAGTCGCTGCCCGGCGCCGATCCGATCCTGCTCGTGCTGCCGGCCGACCATGTGATCCGCGATGTCGCGGCCTTCCAGGCGGCAATCCGCACGGCCGTGGCGGCGGCGGGCCTCGGGCACCTCGTGACTTTCGGCGTCGTGCCGACGGCGCCCGAGACCGGCTACGGC
>WBZN01002253.1_pt1 | contig 10873 bp, 5 predicted proteins | sample 5204281 | NCBI WGS metagenome assembly WBZN01 (sample SAMN12344347, study PRJNA552823) | activated sludge metagenome | biome: Activated sludge suspended growth; feature: Nitrification reactor; material: Wastewater; isolation source: activated sludge from nitrification reactor of wastewater treatment... | reverse complement strand
TGGTATGATGCCGTCGCGTTCGTCATCTGTACCGTGCCGAGGTAGCTCAGTTGGCAGAGCACAGCCCTGAAAAGGCTGGTGTCGACAGTTCGATTCTGTCCCTCGGCACCACATTCCGCCTACTTAGAGATTCTGACCCACTGGTAAGTAGAACCCACGTGGCAGTAACTGGCGCCTGAACATCGTTTTCCCCGCTTAGAACTGCCTTCGTAAACGCTTCCATCCGTGTTGCGGCATAATCGATGCCATATTGTGTGAGCCAGGTCGTGAAGGTATGGTGAAGATCGTGGAAGTGTAGATCGTGCACCCCTTCCCGCTCGCAGGTTCGCATCCAGGTATGCTTGAAAGAATTCCCGTCTTTCCAAATAACGCCTCGTAGGCTAGACCATTCAGGGGGACCATTTTAGGCACCCCTTTGATTTTCGTCTGGCCGGGCGAAGGCACGAGCCACCAACCGTCTCCCCGCTGCAACAGCCACTCTTCATGAATCTCAATCAGCTTGTTTTCTCGAAGGCCGATCTGCAGCGCGGCCATCGCAAGCCGCCATACGTTTGGTGAGGCGGCATCACGGATTTTGAGCAGCTCCCAGCCTTCGACAATCCGCTCACGCTTCACATATTCAGGCACAGGCAAACGTTTGAACCGATTCTTGTCTAGATGGTCAATATCAATGGCTAAATTCAGCACCGCCATAAGAGTTGCACACTCTCGCTCAATCGTCCCTGGAGCCACATGTCGCTTCATATCCTCTGGGACGATCAAGACAGAGCGACGCTTTTCCAGATACGCCAATCCATCTTCCAGGCGGATATCCAAAAGCTTCTTGTGGCCAAAATGCGGAATAAGATGGTGCGTCAAAACTGTTTGATTCCGTCCATCGTTCTTCGGTCGCTTGGCTTTAAGATATTGAAGGTGCATCGGGACAAATCCAGCAAACGTTAGGTTGGCAGGTTGCCCAGTTATAGCTTGCTGTTTGTCGTGCTCGGACCAATTCGCATGAATCGCAGTCATGATTTCAAGCGCACTCTCTCGTTCACGATCGAGCGTTAAGGTATATCCAAGGACCGGTCGATAGAGTTTCCCACACAAAGCGGTCAACCGATGAGAGTTGAACGTGCACGTCCAGAGCCGCCCGCGCCCAATCGCGCAACTCGACCAGCGTCATACCGTTCTGCTCAGCCAGCTGGGGCCTGATCGCATCGGCATGCTCCACCAGTGCATGGCGTTTGTACCCCCGACCTGGTGGCTCGCCACGGATCCCTCACGTCTCCACCTTCGCGTCACCTTCGAGACAAACGAGGGGCTGACGGAATACTTCGCGGCCACAGCCAGCATGCTCAGCCCCCGGTCCGTATCCACCACAATGCGGCAGCGCAAATCTTCAGCATAGGCTCTCGGTATGGTCCACCCCCCTGCCGAGTCTCGCGCATTCCTGGTGCGTCGGGAATCCCGGACCGACTATAACTAAACGAGAAATGCTCTAGGCCTTCAACATCGCTGCGGTCCTTCCGTCGCCAGTGGTTGCGAGAGAGGCGCTTGTGAACCATGTGGGCTCGTGAGACACTGGAAATGCCACGGGGAAAAGGAAAGCGAGTCAAAGCCCAGCCCTTACTTTGGAATGTCCTGGGCACAGCGGAACCCAGAATTTTCGAGCCGTCTGGCTGGCCAGTCGCGGGACCTTTCTGTCATGTCGTGGACGTTAGAATACCTCCCGCGGATTACTCGCTCTTGGCCGCTTGAAGGTCCCTTGGGATTATGCTTCGGACTGTTGCTGTAGTAGTTCCGGTCATACCAGTCCTCCACCCATTCACCCGCACCCCCAGCCATGTCGTAGACGCCATAGGGACTTTTCCCCCTTTCATACGCCCCCACATCACTCAGTACATTGTACAGTGGAGGATAGTACCCACTGCGCAAAATAAACATATGATCATTACCAGGTCTTTCATTGCCCCAAGGATAGAGCCGCTGGTCGGTTCCTCGAGCCGCCTTCTCCCATTCCGCTTCCGTTGGAAGGCGTTTGCCAGCCCAGACACAATAGGCTTTGGCATCGTCCCAGCTTACTCCAACAACCGGCTTGCGCGCATAATCCTTTAGAATCCGTTTGAACCAGGGGTCAGGCAGATGATGATTCGTCTCTTGAAGGAATCTGGCATAGTAAGTAGTTGTGACTTCATATTGATCGATATAATAGGCATCGAGATGCACCTGGTGGGAAGGCCAACGGTCCTCAGCCCGAGACGCCCATTCATCATCTCCCCACCCCATCGTGAACTCCCCAGCCGGTACCAAGACCATCGGCGCGCCATCTTTACCAATGATCTCGCGCTCAAGTGATTGTGGCAAACCATAGGCCTTCGCTAACTGCGTAGACTTGGTTGGCTCTTCCACCTTTGCAAGCTCAACACTCTTGCGTGAGTCGGTAGCCGGAACCACCTGTGATGGTGTCATAGATTTGCCTGGACCTTCAGGATTTAGCGGCCACACAGCCTTGAGTGGCTCTTCCTGTGGTGTGAGCTCCGATACCATTTCTCCCTTCGGCGACACGCCTGTTTTAGGTGCATTAGCCGTCTGAGCCATCTGCGTCTTCAGTCCCGCCAGCTCAGCTTTCATCTTGGCCAGTTCGTCCGATGATGCGCTGTTCCCTTCGGCTGGTGATGAAGCCGCCGCTACGCCTGCCTTCCCTTGCGCCGTGACGAACACAAACTCGCCCTTCTCTGCCGCCATGCTCCACAACTCCGGCCGTTGGAGATGCCCCTTCAAATTGGCCGCGCGAAATACCCGGTCATTCAGATACGTATACAGCTCCGATGCCGGGATGATGCCATCACTATTAAGATCGGCATGGCCCTTGGTGAGTCCTTCGAGCAAATAGTACGTGAACACACTGTGGCCCCACTCAGGCCCTTCCATCGCCTGCTGGTCGGCTCCGCCTGCGGTAATGAGCTGTCGCCCACGCTCGCGTGTGATCACTCGCAGATAATCCACCGTCATTTTCGGGAGACTACGGAACTGTTGCCCCGCAATGCCGCCATAGCAGACATCCACAAGAAATAGGACATGTTTGGCGGGCAGGGCCTCGGCCAGCTCCTTGAGTAAGCCCATGCTGATGCCACTGCCGGCCAGATCCTGCCGCTCCCCATCCACCGGTACGAGATAGCCCATCCGCTTTCCACCGGTGAGTTTTTCTTCTTCGCCATGCCCGGCGTAATAGATGATGACCCGATCCTCAGACTGGACTTTTTTGGCGAGAACATTCCCGAGTTGGCTGCGAATGGCCCGTTGGGTGGCCTGCTCATCATAGAGGGTGGTGACCTGGAACCCCTGCCGTTCAAGCAGCGCTGCCACCGCAGTAGCATCCGGCACCGCATAGGTCAGCCGCAGGACTTTCTCGTACTCGTTGATGCCGATCACCACCGCCCAGGATTTTCCAGTCTGTGCCGCCACAAACTCCGCCGGTGACTTGCCTTCTACCCGCGCCCCACGTGAGTCGGCCAGCACAGTGGGTACACCAGCCACCCCCTGGAGTACGAGCATCAGGAAGACGACTAAGCTCCACAGAGTCCTCATGGACATACCAGCTTCATGGATAGAGTGTCATCGCAGCTTTGAACCCAATGCAGGGGGCGGGAGCGATTGAAGCAAGATCCGCCTATTCCCACACAGCCACTCCTGCCGGGGTGTTTGCCCCACATGCGTGGAGGGAATTCCTGTGTGCACGTTCACAACCCCACCTTCGTTCGGGAAACGGGGCGCTCACGCGGTAGTGGAGAAGCATCTCCGATCACGACAAACGCAGCCCAATAATAGGGATCAGCCCATTCCGGATGCTTCGGATCATGCCGCATTTTCTGCTGCGTCGCTCGCAAGGCTGCTGAGCGGCCCGTGCCGTTCAAGATATACCGGTAATAATGCCCCATGAAGGCTTGCGTCGCGGCATCATCCACCTTCCACAGACTCACCACCTGCGTACGTACCCCGGCCAGGACCAAGGCACGCCGCAACCCATAGACCCCCTCTCCGTTGCGCACATCACCGACCCCTGTCTCGCAGGCCGAGAGAACCGCGAGTTGCGTACCGGTCAGATCAAGATTCGCCACCTCCAGCGCAGTGAGGATCCCATCGTCAGTTCCGGACTGGCGTTGATTGGCCCCGGCTAAAGCCAACCCAGACCGCAGCAGAGGATGTTCCCCTTGTGGAACGGGAAGCCGCCCTCCAAGCTCTAGTGCAACACCACGCAATGGGCTGGGAAACGTCTCTTGGAGATTACTCAGGAAGAAGCCATGGGTAGCGAGATGAAGAATCCGCGGGCTTCTCGCCTGCTTCACCGCCGCTTCTGTGGCCCGCGTGTTGGTCAAGACCTGGGTCGGATGCAGGTTCATCAGCGAGCTCAGGTCCCGTGCTTCTTGTGCCGTACCGGGGAGCCGATCAAAGCGGATCCCGTCACGGTCGATGTCGGCTGAGCGGCGAAGCGATAGGGCGGTGGTACCAGCGGACATCGCTGGAATGGAGGCGTCAAAATCAGGATCGGCAATCAGGAGACTGGGGCGAGAAGCCTCCGCAGAAATGGTAGGTCTCAGCAGATCGCGGCCACTGGTCAGGTACGTCAGTTCATACTGGTCCGCGAGAGCACGTCCAGCCGACTCCTGCAACAGGCCAAAGGGCAGCAGGTTCAACTGCCCATCAGGCGAAAGAAAGAGGTTCGTCGCCGAGCCAAGATGCACCTGCACCGGCTGGATCAGCCGACGATAAAGGTCGTGAGCAAGAACCTGCTTCCCCTGCATCCCTCCAGGGTACCGCACGGCAGCGAGTAAATCGGCAATCTGCCGATCAAGGATATCTGCCTCACCCAGATCCACAAAGACCGGTGCACCATGCGGCTTGAGCACATAGACCGCATAGCGCGGAGCACCCCAGGATGGCTCCATCTTGATCGCCTTGGGGTTGAAGGGATGATAACGCACCCATTCAAGCAGTACTGCTCGAGGCGGGATGGCCCGTTGGACCTGAGCTAAGGTAACGGGCTCCAGCACAGTCCGGAATTGGCTACTCCGGCTGCTCAACTCTGTAGCCACCTGACCAGCCTGTTGTTCCAGTTCAGCCAGGCGTGCGCGGTACTGGTCCACTGGCTGGGAACTTGGCCCGCGTAGAGTCATCGCCGCCCAATCGGTCTGGACAGCCACATACCGCGCCCACAAGGCTTGATCCTCAGGGGTGGCACTCCTACGGATACGCGCGAGGCTCTCGGCCAGCGCATCCAACATACGGCCTTTGCGTTGTAATACAACTTCTAAGCCGAGGCTTATTGCTTCAGGGACATGCGCCGCTGCGCCCCCCACAAAGCTCATCATGGCTGACGTCGATTCTTCGAGTGTCGCCATGAACGCACGCTTTCTCGACTCGTCACCTAGGGTCAAGACCGACCGAAGATTCGCCTCTTCGACATTCACTGCTCCATGTAGGTGCTGCAAGGCAGCCACCCAGTCATCTTGAATCCAGGTAATATCACCTAAATCAATAAAGCTACTCACCATGGCGGGATGATGCAATCCCAGCACGGCTTTTCGGATCTCCAGCGCCTCCTCGAACAACGGCTGCGCCTGCGCATAGGCTCCAGTCTTAAAATAAAATGCTGCGAGGCTGTGAAAACTCGTGGCGGTGTCAGGATGGCGAGGCCCCAGCACGGCTTTGCGGATCGCAAGTGCTTCTACCAGCAAGGGCTGCGCCTGTGTGTAACTCCCAGTTTCCGTATAAAGTGTGGCCAGGCTGTTGAGACTCACTGCCGTGTCCGGATGGCGCGCCCCCAGCACAACTTTGTGAATCGCAACCGCTTCCTCAAGCAAAGACTTTGCCCGAGCATAGGCCCCGGTCACTCTATATAACCACGCCAACTGGAGAAAACTTTCAGCTATGTCAGGATGGCGAGGCCCCAGCACGGCTTTACGGATCGCAAGTGCTTCCTCCAGCAAAGGCTGCGCCTTCGCATAGGCCCCGGTTTCGAAATACACCCCTGCTAGATAGCTAAGGCTCGTCACCGAGTCCGGATGGCGTGGCCCCAGCACAGCTTTGAGAATCCCGACGGCATCCTCAAACAGTGGCTGAGCCTGCACATAGGCCCCGGTCTCAAAATAAAATGTTGCGAGGTTATGAAGACTCCTCGCCGTGTCCGGATGCCCTGGCCCTAACACTTCCTTGTAGATCGCCAGCGCCTCCTCCAATAGTGGTTGGGCCTGCGTATAGGCCCCAGTCTTCCCATAAAACATAGCCAGATTGTTGAGACTCCTCGCCGTGTCCGGATGCCGCAGCCCGAACACCTCTTTGGAAATTGCAAGCGCCTCCTCCAACAGTGGTTGGGCCTGCCCATAGGCCCCAGTCTTCTCATAAAACATGGCCAGATTGTTGAGACTCCTCGCCGTGTCCGGATGCCGTGCCCCCAGCACTTCCTTGCGGATCGCCAGCGCCTCCCCCAGCAACGGCTTGGCCTGCCCATAAGTCGCAGTCTCTACGTACAATACTCCCAGATTGCTAAGACTGGTCGCCGTGTCGGGATGCCGTGGCCCCAGCACCTCTCTACGGATAGCGAGCGCTTCCTCAAACAGCGGCTGTGCCTGTGCATAGGCCCCGGTCTCCTGATAAAGTCTGGCCAGGTTATCGAGACTCGTCGCCGTGTCGGGATGCCGCAACCCGAACACCTCTTTGGAAATTGCAAGCGCCTCCTCCAACAGTGGTTGGGCCTGCCCATAGGCCCCGGTCTTAAGGTACAAATCCACCAGGTTATGGAGACTCGTTGCCGTGGCGCGATGCCGCGGTCCCAGCACGGCTTTGCGGATTGCAAGCGCTTCCTCCAACAGCGGCTGCGCCTGTGTATAGGCCCCGATCTCCAGATACAAATATCCCAGATTGTGGAGACTGGTCGCTGTGTCAGGGTGGTGTGCCCCTAATACTGTTTTGCGGATCGCAAGCGCCTCCTCTAGCAGGGGATGGGCCCGTGTATAGGACCCGGTTTTTTTATACAGCTGCGCTAAGCGATCCAGAGCTGTCGCTGTATCAGGATGCTGCGGCCCGAGTGCCTCTTTACGGATCGCAAGCGTTTCCTCCAACAGGGGCTGGGCCTGCGTATATACCTCAATCTTCAAGTACAACGCACCCAGGGTGCCAAGACTTGTCGCCGTCTCTGGATGGCGCGGCCCGAGCATGTCTTTCTGGATCGCAAGTGCCTCCTGGGCTAAGGGGATCGCCTCAGCAAACCGACCTCCGGCATAGAGTTCCAATACCGTGGCATACAACTGCTCAGCTTTTTTCAGACGATCTGGTTGAGCCAATTTCGGCGCACAGGCTGTCAGCAGGACGACCAGCACCAACCCCAACGTCACGAGTCGGCGCCAGGGCGCTGGACTACGTACCATGTGATCCCTTGCTGTTGTTGAAATTCCAACCGGCTTCGTAGGCATGAGTGAGGTTGGTCCTGCCACATGAACGGATGACTGGTGGTTTTCGACGAAGAGAGAGAGGCTGTCAAGCGGCTGGGACTCGACGATGGGCCCGTTCTTGATTTCTTCGGTCATCTGACGTGTGGCATTCCATTCAGGCTAGCGCTCAACACTAGACGCCACGACAGCCCCAAGCTCTGGATAGGGAACGATGCCGGAACTACTTTCGCACGCCACGATATTCGTTCAGCGTCTTACTGACTGTGACGATCGGAATCGATTGCTCAGTCCCCAGGATCAATCGTCCGCCCCGAGTGGCAAGCTGCTGGTTGTTCATATACGTTCGGCTGTCATCTACGGGTTTTGCGGAATTCATTTCGACCGGAAACCGCTGCTGACTCACCATCGCTTTGATCGTCTCATGACCATAGGGGCCTTGGATCACCACATGCGGGGGCGCATTCCCTCCGCCGAAGACATAGGGTTCCCCCGCCTTCACTCGAACGTCTTGATTCGCGACGTTCGGCACAAGATGCACCACCGTATTGTCCGCCTGGTAGTAATCCAGCTTGAGATACCCGTCGGTGTCCGACACCACCGTAACAATCAGCCGTTCATCCTCGACAAATTGTCCGTCCGCCTTGTTCGTCGAAATCCGGATCCCACCCCCAGTCGATGGAGACAACACGGTCGTTGTAGCCGCCTCCCCATTCACCTCTTTGGCCATGACCTGCTGTCGAACTGTTTCCTCGATCGTCACCGGACTCAATCGTGCAGTGATCGTCACGCAGATGGTTTGGTCCGGCTTCTTTTCCTCTTTTTCAACCCGAATATCTTTCAGGAGGCCCGAGCTGGCCGTTTCAATGAGATCCTTCCTTAGCTGATAATTCTCGACCCTCTTGAAGGCCTGTACCATGACATGATGAGACTCCACAGCTCGCTCTCGTGCTTTTTGTTCAGCCACCGCTTTCGCTTTCTCCGGAGTCTCCCGATCGCCATATTGATAGCAGCCATACCCGGAGACCGTCTCGAACTTCCCTGAGACCGCTGTCCCTTCCGCTGGTTTAGCGGCTTGCGAGTCCACGGCATTCCACAGAAGCCCTCCGCATAACGCCCCAAAACACATCACTCGGACAGCCGGTCGCCACCCTTGCCCACCCATGTCGTCCCCTCCTCTCTCTCCTCGGTTGTCTTCTCGTGTCCGACTCCCTCACAGCCAATTATTAATGAGCAGAAACGGGGCCCAATAACTGGGATGATCGTGATTCGGTTCACCCGCAATCTTCAGTTGCGCCTGTTGGAGCGCCGCCGCTTTCGACGTCAACGGATTTTTCAGCTGTTGATAGAATTCACGGACCAACTGGGACGTCGCTTCATCATCGATCAGCCAGAGACTGGCAAAGGCACTTCGAGCACCGGCCTTGACCGCAACACCCGCAAGGCCCAACGCCGCCCGATCGTCTCCGATCGCCGTCTCACAGGCGCTGAGCGTCAGCAGGTCGAGCGAGGTTTTCCGGAATTGAAACATCCCGATGAGCTGGGACAGCTGGTTCATAGTGATCTTATCATCGTAGGTCAGAAGAAAACTGGCATTGACGTCGCTCGCGACTACCCCATGCGACGCAATGTGGACAATACTATACGGCTCTTCCTGCAATTCCGTCCGCATGGCCGGAACCCGGAAGGCCCCGTTGATCAAAGAGGTGCCCCGGTACAGCGCTCGCACGGCATCCAGCTCCTCCTTTACATGGGGAAGCGCCGGAAAGTTTTGGACCGCCTCCGTGATGCCCAGAGACAACATGCGCGTCTTGGACCGATCCACCGGACGCAAATCCGTCAGATCCATCCCAGGTGTCACCGCCACGGCAAACCGCTTGATGAGAAACTGCTGCCCATCATGAAGCGCGGCGATCGGGATCGTCCGGAGCGGTCCATCCGGAACGAACACCAGCGTATCAATCTTCGCGGAGGACAACTCCTGCTCGAGCGGCAGAATTAGCCATTGATACAGTCGTTGACTATGGGTCAGATACTGACGCGTGGTCCGATCTTGTAGCGTTCGACGAAAGGCACGGACTTCATCCGTCAGTTGATCGACAGGCACCGACGTCGCCATCCGTTTCCAGGTCCCGTCGAGATACATCAACAGTTCGAGCCGGTCTGGCAGAATAATGGGATACACCACTGCCGCGTTCTTGGGAATCACCTGCGTCCCGGTCGCACGCGACCGCGCGGACCGCACGCACTCATCCTTAAAATAATCTTGAAGTTCAGCCACCTTGTACTGCTCCGAGATATCACGAGCCTGGATCAGGAACGTCTGCTCATCTTTCGGATTTTGACTGGTCACGGCACGTCTCAGCAGCAAATCCGCCAGGTCATAGAACACCGGCCCGACCGAATCACGAAACGAATGGCGCCGACCTTGGTAGCCGGAGAACTCGTGACGAATCGGTTGCACCGTGGTGACCGCCAACCGATAGGCATCAATGGCCTCATTCGGCTTACCAATGGCGGCAAGAATCCGCCCCATCTGCCAGTGCCAACGATAAAGCGATTCCGGAATCGTCACCTGCTGTGCGGCAAAGACAGCTCGACGGGTCAACTCAAGCGCGTCCGGAAACTGTTGCGACTGTTCACGAAGCTGCCCGAGATAGCCGAACGCGTAGGATTCCGCCACGCGATCGCCGATCCGTATGGCCATGGCAACCGCTTCTTTCAGAAGCTGTTCTTCACGGCTGAGAAAGACCTGTTGATCGGATGGAGGAGAAACGGGGGCACGCAGCTCCGAGCGAGAACTGGACTCCTGCTTCGCCATCGAGGGAGGGGCGACCGTCGACTTCGACTGACGCTGCACATCTTGCAACCGTACGCCACGTGCACCGGGAGGAACCGCCACATCCAACTGCGCCAGCATGATTTGTTCGGGACGCACTTGTTGCCGAAGATCACCGTAACCAAGGGCAAGATTCAGCAGCCCAAAGACCTTGCCGTGGGAATCAGGCAATTCCTGAAGCTGCCGATAGGCCAACTCCAGCCTTTCTTTGGCTGGTACGGGTTCCCCAAGGTCGATCGAAGCCATCGCCGCATTGACCAATGCCGTCATACTGAGCTCGCCTTGACCCGATTGACGAGCGAGGATCGCACCTTCCAGATAGGCCTTCACGGCATCCTCGGCACTCCCTTGCGCCGCCAAGGCATTGCCGAAATCATTCAGCAGCACCGCAACGAGTGCCGTCTGCTCCTCTTTTCTGGCCACAATCAGAGCATCGATGAACAGTTGAAGCGCCTGCTGGTCATTCCCCAAAGCCGACTGCGCCTTCCCCGGGCGTGTCAAGTTTTCTGTGTAACTGATTGTGGTTAATCCCTGGTGGGCATGCGGTCCCCGACGATCATGGCAAATTGATTGAGCGCTCGTTTCCATTCCGGAATCGGGGCGGTCC
>WBZN01001974.1_pt2 | contig 10876 bp, 8 predicted proteins | sample 5204281 | NCBI WGS metagenome assembly WBZN01 (sample SAMN12344347, study PRJNA552823) | activated sludge metagenome | biome: Activated sludge suspended growth; feature: Nitrification reactor; material: Wastewater; isolation source: activated sludge from nitrification reactor of wastewater treatment... | reverse complement strand
ACTCCATCGACGTGCCGGCCGCCCTGGTCGGCCGCGGCGAGCATTACGCCCTGACCGTCGAGGGCGATTCCATGGTCGATGCCGGAATCCAGGACGGCGACACCGTGGTCATCGAGCGCTGCGAGACGGCCGAGAACGGCACCATCGTGGTGGCGCTCATCGACAACAACGAGGTCACCCTGAAGCGCCTGCGCCGCAAGGGCGATTCCATCGCCCTCGAGCCGGCCAACCAGGCGCACAAGACGCGCATCTTCGGCCCCGACCGCGTGCGCATCCAGGGCCGCCTCGTCGGCCTGATGCGGCGCTACTGATCGCCGGCGGCTTCCGCTTCGGGCTGCACATCGTCAGTCGAATCTGATTTCGCCGGCGGCGCAAATGCGGCCCAAGGTCGCTGGCCGATTCGTTGCGCGGCGGTCTCGACACGCAGGCCGGCCGCGTCCACAAATACGGCGTGAGCGCCCTGCGCCGCGAGATCGGCGGCGCCGATCTCCTGGGCGGCCGGGCAGTCTGGCACCGCGTTCGCCCGCACCGCGATCAGCAACGACGCCCCGGCGCAGTCGGCCGGATCCGTGATCGCGTCGCCCAGCAGCACGCGGATCACCGGCGCCGCGCCATAGTCGCAGGCCCGTTCGGTACAGCGAAGCCAAGCCGCGCCGTCCTGCAGGTCCGCGACGTCCTCGAACCGTTTCTGCCCGTTGCGCCGCAACCAGGTGTCGCGCACCAATCGATCGGCGCGGGGCGAATCCAGCACCAGGTCGCCGGCGGGCGTACGGAACGCGATCAGCTTGCCGCTGGGCGAGATCAGCAGCGCCGGCCGCTCCGCCAGCCACGCCGTCGCGAGACCCGCCAGAATCGGGGCCATACCGATCCAGCGCGGCAGCCCGCGGCCCAGGCCGAGCCACAGCAGGCCGGCGGCCAGCAGCGGCAATGCAGAAGCGGCGGGCGCCGGGACCAAGGCCACGGCGCCCGGCCAGGAGGCCACCCAGCGCGCCACGATCAGCAATGCGTCGCAGCCCCAGGCCATGACGGCAAGCGGCCAGGCATCCAACCCGAACGGCATCAGGATCAGCGCGAGCGCGGCGGCGGGCATGATGACAAAGCCGGTCAGCGGCACGGCGATGGCGTTGGCCACGACGCCGTAGACCGAGATCCGGTCGAAGTGATAGAGCGCGAAAGGCAGTGTCGCGAGCCCGGCGACGAAGCTGGTCGCCACCGTCGCCGCCAGCGAGATCCACAGCCAGACCAGCGCGTTGAAGAGCCGCGCATCCCAACTGGTTCCCTCGCCCCAGCCCTGCCGGCGCCGGGCGAACCAGGGGCCGAGGCGCTCGAACACCACGACCAAGGCGAAGACCGCCGCGAAGGACATCTGGAAGCTGGCGCCGAGCAGGCTGTCGGGCTGGAACAGCAACACGAGAAAGGCCGCCCACGCCACCAATTGCAGCGAGATCGGCGAGCGGTCGAGGATGATGGCGAGGAAGGCGATGCCCGCCATGATCACCGAGCGCTGGGTCGGCGTGGTCCAGCCGGCAAGGCCGGCATAGAGCAAGGCGGCGACGATCGCCGCGACCGCCGCCCATTTCTTCACCGGATAGCGCAAAGCGATGGCGGGCACGAAGGCCAGCCCGACGCGGATACCGAAGAAGAACAATCCCGCAGCAAGGCCGATATGCAGGCCGGAGATCGACAGCAGGTGCGCCAAGCCGGAATCGCGCATGGCATTCAGATCGGCGCTGCGCAGGGCGGTCTGGTCGCCGACGGTGAGCGCGATCGCCATGGCGCCGGTCTCGCCCGGCAGTTGCGCCCGGATGCGTTGCGCGATGGCGCCGCGGGTGGCGGCGATCCGATCGGCCGCGGCCGCCAACAGGCCTTGCATGCGGCCGGCTTCCTCCGGCTGCTTCAGGATCTTCACCCGGCCGAAACCAAATCCGGTGGCGCCCAATTCGGCGAAAAAGGCCTGGCGGCGGAAATCGAAGGCGCCCGGCGCCGCCGGCCCGGCGGGCGCGTTCAGGCTGGCGACGCCGCCGATCTTCTGCCCGACGCGCAGCTCGGGCTGGTTCACCACCGTCTTGATCCTCATCCGCGACGGCGTCTGGTCGCGCGGCAGGTCCTTGATGTCGACGTCGCGCAGGGTGATGCGCTGGCCGGCCGGCAGCAGTTCGATCTGGTCGATCACGCCGACATAGAGCGCCCGCTCCAGGGCAACCGGCAGCATGATTCCGGCAACCTGGGCGGTGCGGACCTGGGCCGCGGCAAACCCCGCCGCCGCGGCGCAGACCAGGATGCAGGCCGCCACCGCGGCGTCCCTGCCGCGCAGAACGACGGCGCCAGCAAAGGCGAGCGCGAAGACCGAGGCGCCGGCGAACCAGGCCGGCTCGGCGGAAAGGGCGAAATAGACCGCAATGCCGCCGCCGAAAGCGAGGCTGAGCCAGACCGGCCAGACCCGCCGCTGTTCGGCCAGAACCAGGTCGACCCAATCCAGCCGCACCTTTCGCCCTCCCCCACACGCTTTGGCTGTATCAGAGCCGATCTTCCTATCGGTTGCCAAGGGGCCGGGGGATGGCTAAGAACCAGCACCTTCCGCCCGCAATTCCGATCGGATCACCTCGACATGAGCATCGTCACGCGTTTTGCCCCCTCGCCCACCGGGTTCCTCCATATCGGCGGCGCCCGCACGGCGCTGTTCAACTGGCTCTATGCCCGCCACCACGGCGGCACCTATCGCCTCCGCATCGAGGACACCGACCGCCAGCGTTCCACCAAGGAAGCCATCGACGCCATCATCGAGGGACTGAAATGGCTCGGCCTGGATTGGGACGGCGAGATCGTCTTCCAGTTCGCCCGCGCCGCGCGCCACGCCGAGGTCGCGCAGGAATTGCTGGCGGCCGGCAAGGCCTATCACTGCTATTGCACGCCCGAGGAACTGGACCAGATGCGCGAAGCGGCGCGCGCCGCCGGCAAGCCGGTGCGCTATGACGGCCGCTGGCGCGACCGCGACCCCAAGGACGCCCCCGCCGGGGTGAAGCCGGTGATCCGGTTGAAGGCGCCGCTCACCGGCGAGACCGTCGTGCACGACAAGGTGCAGGGCGAGGTCAAGGTGGCCAACGATCAGCTCGACGACATGATCCTGCTGCGCAGCGACGGCACGCCCACCTACATGCACGCCGTCGTCGTCGACGACCATGACATGGGCATCACCCAGGTGATCCGCGGCGACGATCACCTGACCAACACCTTCCGGCAGCTGCAGATCTACCAGGCGGCGGGATGGGACGCGCCGAGCTTCGCCCATATCCCGCTGATCCACGGCGCCGACGGCGCCAAGCTGTCGAAGCGCCACGGCGCGCTGGGCGTCGAGGCCTATCGCGAAATGGGCTACCTGCCGGAGGCCCTGCGCAATTACCTGCTGCGCCTCGGCTGGGGCCATGGCGACGACGAGATCATCTCGACCGAGCAGGCCATCAAATGGTTCGATCTCGACGCCGTGGGCCGCGCGCCCTCGCGCTTCGATTTCGCCAAGCTCGACAACCTCAACGGCCACTACATCCGCGATTGCGACGACGCGCGGCTGGCCGGCGAGGTGGCGCAGCGCCTCGGCAAAACGGGCGACCCGGCAATCGTCAAGCGCCTCGCCGTCGGCATGGCCGGCCTGAAGGCGCGGGCCAAGACCCTGAAAGAGCTGGCCGAGAACGCCAGGTTCTATGCCGCCGCGCGCCCGCTGGCGCTGGACGACAAGGCGCGGGCGCAGATGAATGCCGATGCCCGCGCCGTCCTGACCGAGCTGCGCGCCGCCCTGGCCGCGGCCGGAAGCTGGGTGGCGTCGGACCTGGAAGGACTGGCGCGCGGCTTCGCGGAGGCGAAGGGTGTCAAGCTAGGTCAGATTGCCCAACCGCTGCGCGCCGCCCTCACCGGCGCCACCACCTCGCCGCCGATTTTCGAAGTGATGCAAGTGCTTGGGCGGGATGAGACGATGGGACGGATCGACGACTGCCTGGCTGGCTGATCCGCAAAAGGTCTATGCTGCACGGCAAAATAGGTCATCGCCCCTTAACGGTTTCGATGTTAGGCTTTCGTAATTAACCATCCCTCCCGATCCAGCCAGCAGGGTATACGGTCATGGCCAAGAGCAAGATTCCCGCCAAGGGCAAGGTCCAGAAAGCCGCCGCGAAGTCCGCCGCACGCGCTGCCAAGCCGGCCGCTGCGAAGATCAAGGTCGTGGATTCCAAGATCACGCCGCAGGCGCCGAAGGCCTATGCCAGCGTCTCGGTGAAGGACACCAAGGGCCAGAGCTGGGAGCTGCCGGTGCTGAAAGGCACCATCGGCCCGGACGTGGTCGACGTGCGCAAGCTCTATACCGAGCACGGCCTCTTCACTTACGACCCCGGCTACGGCTCCACGGGTTCGACGCAATCCGCCATCACCTATATCGACGGCGAGGAAGGCGTCCTGATGCACCGCGGCTATCGCATCGAGGAACTGGCGGCGCATTCCGATTTCATGGAGGTCTGCTACCTGCTGCTCGAGGGTGAGTTGCCCAACGCCAAGCAGAAGAAGCAGTTCGAGAAGGACATCACCTACCATACGATGCTGCACGAGCAGATCACCCGCTTCTTCAGCGGGTTCCGCCGCGACGCGCATCCGATGGCGGTCATGGTTTCGGTGGTCGGCGCGCTTTCCGCCTTCTATCACGACAGCACCGACATCCACGACCCGCGCCAGCGCATGATCGCCTCGCACCGGCTGATCGCCAAGGTGCCGACCATCGCGGCGATGGCCTACAAGTACTCCGTCGGGCAGCCCTTCATCTATCCGCGCAACCACCTCTCCTACGCCGAGAACTTCCTCTACATGCACTTCGCCGTGCCGGCGGAGGACTATGAGATCAATCCGGTGGTCGCCAAGGCGATGGACCGCATCTTCATCCTGCATGCGGACCACGAGCAGAACGCCTCGACCTCGACCGTGCGCATCGCCGGCTCCAGCGGCGCCAACCCCTTCGCCTGCATCGCGGCCGGCATCGCCTGCCTGTGGGGCCCGGCGCATGGCGGCGCCAACGAGGCGGTGCTTTCCATGCTGCGCGAGATCGGCAGCAAGGACCGCATCCCGGAGTTCATCAAGCGCGCCAAGTCCAAGGACGACAATTTCCGCCTGATGGGCTTCGGTCACCGCGTCTACAAGAACTACGACCCGCGCGCCTCGGTGATGCGGGAGAGCTGCCACGAGGTGCTGGACGCGCTGGGCAAACGCGACGAGCCGCTGCTGGGCCTGGCCATGGAGCTGGAGCGCATCGCGCTGGAGGATGATTACTTCGTCTCCCACAAGCTGTTCCCGAACGTGGATTTCTATTCAGGCATCATCCTGCAGGCGATCGGCTTCCCGACCTCGATGTTCACGGTGCTTTTCGCGGTGGCGCGCACCGTCGGCTGGGTGGCGCAGTGGAAGGAAATGATCGAGGATCCGACCCAGCGCATCGGCCGCCCGCGCCAGCTCTATACCGGCTACGGCCAGCGGCCCTACGTGCCGATCGAGAAGCGGAAGTAGCTTCGGCTCAAACGGAAAGGGCGGATCCTCGGATCCGCCCTTTTTTCATTTCTGGACCAGCTCGATCTTGTAGCCGTCGGGGTCCTCGACGAAGGCGATGACCGAACCGCCGTGCTTCATCGGTCCCGGCGGACGCGGGATCTTCACGCCGGCCTTGGCGAGTTTCTCGCAGGTGCCGTAGATGTCCGGCACGCCGATGGCAAGGTGGCCGAAGGCGGTGCCGAGCTGGTACGGCTCCTTCTGGCCCCAATTGTGGGTGAGCTCGATGACGGCATTGCTGTCCTCGTCGCCATAGCCGACGAAGGCGAGCGTGAACTCGCCCGTGGGATAGTCCTTCCGGCGCAGCAGCTTCATGCCGAGCTTGCTGGTGTAGAAGTCGATCGACTTGTCCAGGTCGAAGACCCGGATCATCGTGTGCAGCAGCTGGCCCGAACCTTCCATGCGCTGAGCTCCCTAGACGTCGCGGATCATGGCGGCGAAATCCGCCTCGGCGACGACCTGGTCGCCGACCTTGGCGACGCCGTTGAACTTCCACACCGGCCCGCGGTTGCGGTCCTTCTTCACTTCCAGGCGCAACTGGTCGCCCGGCATCACCGGACGGCGGAAGCGCGCGTTGTCGACGCTCATGAAATAGACCAGCTTGCCTTCGAAGGCGGCGCCCAGCGTATAGACGACCAGCACGGCGGCGGTCTGCGCCATTGCCTCGATGATCAGCACGCCCGGGAACACCGGGTCGCTCGGGAAATGGCCTTGAAAGATGGCCTCGTTCATCGACACGTTCTTGATGCCGACGCAGCCCTGGTCCGCAACCGCGTTCTCGATCCGGTCGATCATCAGGAACGGGTAGCGATGCGGGATCATCCGCATCACGCCCTTGGCGTCGATGTCGAGCCCCTGCCCGCTGACGCCTTCAACCGCGAGTTGGCTCATTGCGGCCTCGCCCCGACTAGATCTTCACGACCGGCAGTTTGGCATCCAGCGCTTTCATCACTTCCTCGGTGATGTCCCAGTCGGGAGCGCCGAGCACAACGGCGGAGCGATCAATGATCAGCGTCATGCCGCGCTTGTCCGCGACGCCACGGATCACTCCGTCCAGTGTCTTGCGGATCTGGTCGAGCCCGGCCCTGCGCGCCTTGTCGATCTCCTTGCGCTTCGCCTTCGCGTCCTTGCGGAACGCGTTGAACTCCGCCTGCAGCTGATCCATCTGCTTTTTGTAGTCGGCAGGCTGCAGCGTGCTGCGCTGCTGCTCGAGCTGCTGGCTCTTCGCCTGGATGGCGCGCTCCTTCTTCGCGATATCGTCGTTGATCGCCTTGTCCTTCTGCTGCAGCGCCGCGGCGAGGGACTTTCCGGCCTTTGACTGGTTGAAAAGGGTCGGCACGTCCAGGGTGCCGATTACAATCGGAATGTCCTTCGCCGCCGTCTGGGCCATGGCGGAGTGGGTAGGAATGATCGAACCACCGGTGGCGGCCGCGACTACTACGGCAAGAGCCACGATCCAATATCTCATCGAGCGCACGTCTTTGAACTCCAGTATCTGCGGTTTTGTGTTCCGCCTAGAACGTCGTGCCGACGCTGAAGCGGAAAAGCTCGTCCTTGTCGTAGGACTCTTTCAGGATCGGATAGGCCAAATCAACGGCCAGGGGGCCGAATGGCGACACCCAGGTCAGCCCCACGCCCAGCGACATGCGGAGCGACGCATCGTCGTTGAGGTCGATATCGTCCTCAAAATCGGTTCCCGTCAAGGTACCGAAATCACTGAACACCCGCCCGCGGATCGCATATTCCTCCGGCAGGCCCAGGGGGAAAGATGCCTGGACGGTGCCTTCGGCCCGGAATTTGCCGCCCAGCGCGTCATTCGTGTCCGAATCGCGCGGACCGACGCCGCCTGTGGCAAATCCGCGCAAATTCTGGCCACCGAGGAAAAACGCATCCGTCACGCGCACGTCATCGTTCAGGCCGAACATGTAGCCCACCTCGCCGGTGGCGCCGATCGTGATGTCCTTGTTGAAGGAATAGAAATAGCCGCCACCCAAGGTGTTCCGCAGGTAGCGAACGGTGCCGCCGAGGCCGGCCAGATCCTGGCCCAGCGAGACGTAGTAGCCCTCGCGCGGATCGAATTTGCTGTCGCGGCGGTCATAGACGATGTCGTGGCCGATGATCGAACGGACTTCCGAGCCCTCTTCGTCCTTGATCACGTCGGAAACATCGCTGTCGCCGTCGTCCACGCCGTTCACCTTGTCGTACGACACCTGGTAGCTGATCGTGTGCCGCGTGTATTCCGCCAGATCGTAGCCCATGCGCAGGCCGAGGCCGGTGTTCTGTTCCTTGAACGAGCTCTCGCGGCGGTCGAAGCGGCGGTGGAACACGTCGATGCCGGCGGACAGTTCCTTGTCCAGGAAATACGGATCGGTGAAGCTGACGTCGATGGTCGAGCGGCGGCCCGAGATGTTCAGCTGCGCCCGCAGGTCATAGCCCTTGCCCAGCAGGTTGCGCTCGCGCAGGCCGACGTTGCCGAGCGGCCCGTCGACGGTCGAGAAGCCGGCGCCGAAGGACAGCTCGCCGGTCGACTTCTCCGCCACCTTGACCTTGATCACGGTCTTGTCCGGGCTATCGGAGGGCACCGCCTGGATGTCGACGCTCTCGAAGAAGCCGAGGTTCTTCAGCCGCTGCTCGGTCCGCCGCAGCTTCGCCGTGGAGAAGGCGTCGCCCTCGGCGATGCGGAACTCGCGCCGGATGACCTTGTCCTGCGTGCGCACGTTGCCGGAGATGTCGATACGCTCGACATAGACCTTTGGTCCTTCCTGGATGTCGTAGGTCAGGTTCAGGACCTTGTTCTCGGTGTCGCGGTCGATGCGCGGCCGCACGTCGACGAAGGCATAGCCGAGGTTGCCGACGCGGTCGCTGATCGCCTGCACGCTCTCATCCACCAGGTCCGCGTTGTACCAGTCGCCTTCCGAGGTCGTGACGTCGCTGCGCAGCGATTCCGGATCGAGATCCTTCAGCGTGGTCTTGATGTCGACGGTGCCGAGCTTGTAGCGCTCGCCCTCTTCCACCGTGAAGGTGATGAAGAAGGCCTCCTGGTCAGGCGACAGCTCCGCAACCGCCGAGACGACGCGGAAATCGGCGTAGCCGTTGGCGAGATAGAATTTGCGCAGGGCTTCCTTGTCGACCGTCAGGCGGTCGGGATCGTAGGTGTCGTTGGTGCTGAGGAATCGGTAGAAGGCGTATTCCTGGGTCACGATCTCGTCGCGCAGGTCGCTGTCGCTGAACACCTTGTTGCCGACGAAGTCGATGCGGCGGACCTCGGTGACCTCGCCCTCGTTGATCTCGAACACCAGGTTCACGCGGTTCTGGTCGAGCTTGATGATCTTCGGTTCGACGGTCGCGGCGAAGCGGCCGCTGCGGCGATAGAGGTCAAGGATGCGCTTCACGTCGGCCTGGACGCGCGCCTGGGTATAGACCACGCGCGGCCGCAGTTGCACTTCCTGCTGCAAGGCCTCGTCGTCGAGGCGCTTGTTGCCCTCGAAGGCCAGCTTGTTGATGATCGGGTTCTCGGTGACCGTCACCACCAGCGCATCGCTGTCGCGGCGGAAATTGACGTCGGCGAACAGGCCGGTCGCGAACAGGTTCTTCAGGGCCTGGTCGATCCGCTGCGCATCGAAGGGATCGCCGGGATTGATCTGCATGTACGAGCGGACGGTTTCCGGCTCGATGCGCTGGTTGCCCTCGATGCGGATTTCCTGAATCGGATCGCCGGAGGAAATCGACTGCGCCGATGCGGTGGCCATGACGCCGGCGAGGGTGCAAAAAAGCACCCCCACGATCAGCGCAAGCCTTTGAAATAACGCCATATTTTACGCACCGGTCAGGTCACGAGGGCCTTAATATAGTCGATCACGTTCAGATAAACCAAGTCGTTCCACGCCGCAAACAGCATCAGTCCAAGGACAAAGGCGATGCCGATGCGGAAGCCCCATTCCTGCGTGCGCTCGCCGACCGGACGTCCGCGGACCGCTTCGAGGGTGTAGTAGACCAGATGGCCCCCGTCCAACAGCGGGATGGGGAAGAGATTGACCAGGCCCAGATTGACCGAAAGCATGGCGGAGAACATGACCAGGGACCACAGGCTGGCCTGCGCCAGGGCGCCGGCGATGTAGCCGGTGCGGATGATGCCGCCGATCTCATCCGTCGACCTGACCCCGGTCACGATCTGCCAGATGCCCTTCAGCATGACGCCGCTGATCTCGAATACGCGCTTGGAACCCTCGGTCAGCGAATCGACGGGGCCGAGCTCGACGGTGATGGCGGCGGCGCTGGCGCCAATGCCCAGCCGGCCGACCTTGACGTCCTTGCCCAGGAAATCCTTGTCGACGTAGATCTCGGGCTTGGCCACGGTCGTCGCGACCACCCCGTCGCGCTCGTACTGGATGGTGATGGCCTCACCCAGGTTCAGACGGACAAACTCCGCGATCTGGTCGAAGGTCTGGATCTCGGAACCGTCGAGCGACAGGATCCGGTCACCAGCCTTGATGCCCGCCTGCTCCGCCGCCGAGCCCGGCACGACCTTGCCGATGACCGGAACCGCGACCTCCTTGCCGTGGGTCGCGAAGATGAGGGCGAAGATAAACGCGGCGAAAACGAAGTTCGCGGCCGGACCGGCGGCGACGATGGCCATGCGCCGCCACACGCTCTTGTAGTCGAAGGCGACCGCCCGCTCCTCCGCGCTCATGGCATGGCCGGATTCGCCTTCGAACAGGTTGGCGCCCTGGCCGAACATCTTCACGTAGCCGCCCAGCGGAATGGCGCTGAAGCGCCAGCGCGTGCCATGCGCGTCGTTGCGGCCGAACAATTCCGGCCCGAAGCCGATCGAGAAGACCTCCACCCGCACGCCGCACAGGCGCGCGATCGCGTAGTGGCCGAGTTCATGCACGAACACGAGGACCGTGAGCATGAGCAGGAACCAGAACCCGTATGTCGGAACCGTCGTCAGGAATTCCATGGAGGGACTGCCCAGTTCTACGTTGTTGTCTTGTGTCTACTGCGCCGCGTTCCGCCGCCGATGGGCGACGACCTCGGCCGCCCGCCTCCTGGCCTCGGTATCGAGCGCCAGGATCTGGTCCAGCCGCTCGATCTCGCCGCCCGGCAATTCGGTCAACACCTGCTCGCAGATCGCCACGATGTCGGTGAAGCGGACCTGACGATCAAGGAAGGCGGCGACGGCGATCTCGTTAGCCGCGTTCAGTACGGCGGGCGTCCCGCCGCCCGCCTTCAGCGCCTCGCGCGCGACGCGCAGCGCGGGAAAGCGCACCGGATCCGGCGCTTCGAAGGTCAGCTGCTT
>WBZN01000804.1_pt2 | contig 10879 bp, 9 predicted proteins | sample 5204281 | NCBI WGS metagenome assembly WBZN01 (sample SAMN12344347, study PRJNA552823) | activated sludge metagenome | biome: Activated sludge suspended growth; feature: Nitrification reactor; material: Wastewater; isolation source: activated sludge from nitrification reactor of wastewater treatment... | reverse complement strand
GCCGGTCAGCTCCACCTTTTCCTTCTTGGCGATGCCGCTTTCCTCGGCATAGCGGTTGATCTGCCGGGTCAGCGCGCCGCGATAGCCGGCCAGATGCGTGCCGCCGTCGCGCTGCGGGATGTTGTTGGTGAAGCACAGCATGGTCTCGTGATAGGCGTCGGTCCATTCCATCGCCACTTCGACGGTGATGCCGTCCTTCTCGCCGGTGACGACGATCGGCGGCTCATGCAGGGCGTTCTTCGAGCGGTCGAGATAGCGCACGAAGGCCTCGATGCCGCCCTCGTAGTGGAACTCGTTCTGCTTCGGCTCGACGCCGCGCGCATCGGTCAGGATCAGCCGCACGCCGGAATTGAGGAAAGCGAGCTCGCGCAGGCGGTGTTCCAGCGTTGCGTAGTCGAACACCGTCTTGGTGAAGATGGTGGGCGACGGCAGGAAGGTGACCTCGGTGCCGCGCTTGCCGTGGGCGTCGTCGACCGCCTTCAGCGGCGCCTCGGCATCGCCCATGCGGAAGCGCATGAAATGCTCCTTGCCGTCGCGCCAGATCCTGAGGTCGAGATGCTCGGAGAGCGCGTTGACCACGGAGACGCCGACGCCGTGCAGGCCGCCTGAAACCTTGTAGGAATTCTGGTCGAATTTTCCGCCCGCATGCAGCTGGGTCATGATGACCTCGGCCGCCGAGACGCCTTCCTCCTTGTGGATGTCGACCGGGATGCCGCGGCCGTTGTCGCGCACGGTGACCGAGCCGTCGCCGTTCAACTGCACGTCGATGCGGTCGCAGAAGCCGGCCAGCGATTCGTCGATGGCGTTGTCGACCACCTCATAGACCATATGGTGCAGGCCGGACCCGTCATCGGTGTCGCCGATATACATGCCCGGGCGCTTGCGCACCGCATCGAGGCCCTTCAGCACCTTGATCGAATCGGCGCCGTAATCGCTGGTATCCGCGCCGCCGCCGGTGGGGCCATCGGAAGCATGTTCGTCTTGCTTGTCGTCGATCATGTCTGTCACTCAACGTCATATCGGCGCGAAGCGAGGCTCCGCTGCCGGATTGGGAAAAAACGACTCACAGGCTCCGCAGCCGCCCGTCTTCGATCTCGAAGAACTGCGCTGCGCCGGCCAGGGACTGGAACGGCTCGCGCTCCGTCCCGCTGCACCAGGCCTGCAGGCCGAGCGCCAGGATCTCCGCGAACAGCGCTTCGCGCCGCGCGCGGTCCAGATGCGCCACCGCCTCGTCCAGTAGCAGGACCGGCGGCTGGCCGCGCCGCCGGCGGGTCAGCCGCGCCTCGGCCAAGGTGATCGAGAGCAGCAGCGCGCGCTGCTCCCCGGTCGAGCATTCCGCCGCCCGCAGCGGTGCGCCGCCCAGCAGGCGCCCGCGATAGACCACCTCGAGGTCGCTGCGATGGGTGCCCCATTCGGTGACGCCGGCCGCCGCGTCGCTGGTCCGGGCCGCCGCCAGGCGCTCCTTCAGCATGTCCTCGGCGGCCAACGCCGGCCCCTGCTCCAGCCAGGCCTCGACGCTGCCGGCGACGGCGAGACCGGCGCGCGGAAAGGGCGTCTCCACCTCGTCCAGCGCCGTATTCAGGGCCGCCACCGCCTCGCGCCGCGCCGCGGCGATGGCGACCGCCACGGCCGCCATTTCGGCTTCCAGCCCGTCGAGCCAGGCGCGCAGGTCGCTGTCGGAAGCCGCCACCTCGCCGCGCAGCAGGCGCGCACGCTCGCGCATGGCGGTCTCATAGGCGGCGACCCGCCCGGCATGGCTGGCCTCGATGCCGCCGACCAGGCGATCGAGGAAGCGGCGGCGGCTGGAGGCCGCCTCGTCGAACAGCCGGTCCATTGCCGGCACCAGCCATTGCACCGACAGGATCTCGGCGAAATCGGCCTGGCTCCTGGCCGGCGCGCCGTTGATGCGGGCGAGGCGCCGGTCGCGGCCGATCTGCGCCGGCGCCATGGGATCGCGCCCGGTGCCCAGCGCGTAGTCGCCGCCGGGAACGCTGAGCTTCGCGTGCACCGCCCAGGCCATGTTGGCCTGGTTGCCGGGGCCGCGGAAATCGATCTCAGACAGCTTGGCGCGGTTGAGGCCGCTGCCGGGGCCGAGCAGGGAGATTGCCTCCAGCAGGTTGGTCTTGCCGGCGCCATTGGCGCCCAGCAGCACCACCGGCGCGGGGTCGAGGTCGAGCGCGAGGTGGCGATAGTTGCGAAACCGGGTCAGCGCCAGATGGGTGAGAGCGCAAGCTGGCTGTGCGGCCGGATCGCTCCGCCCGCCTGGGATACTCGATGTCAGCAAGCCTGAATCGCGCACCAATCTCGCCAAGCCGTCACACCCGCATCGGCATCAGCACGTACAGCGCCATCGCATCGGCCATGTCGCGCACCAGGGTCGGCGCCACCGCATCGGCCAGCACCATCTGCAGGCCGTCGCCGTCGATCTCGTCGGCCACGTCGAGCAGGTAGCGCGAATTGAAGCCGATCTCGATCGGCGCGCCGTCATATTTCACTTCCAGCTCTTCGACCGCGGTGCCGTTCTCCGCGCTGGTCGCCGAGATGGTCAGGGCGCCGGGTTTCAACGACAGCTTCACCGCACGCGACTTCTCGCTGGAAATCGTCGAGACGCGGTCGATGGCGTCGCGGAATTCGCGGCGGTCGATCTCCAGCACCTTGTCGTTGCCGGTGGGGATGACGCGCTGGTAGTCCGGGAAGGAGCCGTCGATCAGCTTCGAGGTCAGCACCGTGTCGTCGAAGGCGAAGCGCACGCGGGTGTCGGACAGCGACACTTCGACCGCGCCGTCGACCTCCTCCAGCAGCTTCCTGACCTCGCCCACCATCTTGCGCGGCACGATGACGCCGGGAATCTTCTCCGCCCCCTCGGGCAGCGGCATCTCGACCCGCGCCAGGCGATGGCCGTCGGTCGCCACCGCGCGGAGCGCCTGCTGCTTGCCGCTGGAATGGGCGTGCAGGTAGATGCCGTTCAGGTAATAGCGCGTCTCCTCCGTCGAGATGGCGAAGCGCGTGTGGTCGATCAGGCTGCGCAGGTCCACCGCCGAGAGCGGGAAGCGGTGCGGCAGGTCGCCCGAAGCGGTGGAGGGGAAATCCTCCTTGGGCAGGGTCTGCAGGGTGAAGCGCGAGCGGCCGGCCTTGATTGCGACCTGGCCGCCGTCGCCGCCCAGTTCCAGTTGCACCTGCGCCCCTTCGGGCAGCTTGCGCACGATGTCGTAGAGCATATGGGCCGGCACGGTGGCGGCACCCGGCGCCGCGACCTCGGCGGCGGTGTGCTCGACGATCGCCAGGTCCATGTCGGTGGCGGTCAGGCTGACGCGGTCGCCCTTCGCCTCGATCAGGACGTTGCTGAGAATGGGGATGGTGTTGCGGCGTTCGACAACACTCTGGACATGCCCGAGGGACTTCAGCAGCGCCGCCCGTTCGATCGTCAGTTTCATGGTCCTAGCCACCCCCTCGAGATACCTGGTTGCCAGCGCGGGAACCTGTCCGGCGGGCCGGAAACCAGCCCTGCCTGCCGCGCCGCGACCGGTTGACGGGGGCGGGCCGCTGAAGGGCGCCCGGCCGCTCCGGCCGCTCCGGCCGCTGCTTGTTTTCCTTGCTGGAAGGTCCGGAGAAGCCCGGCGGATGGGCCCGAATCAGGGCCGCTTTTCAGCAAGTGGGGGATTATATCAGGACCGGCGGGAAGCAACAGCCAAAACAGCCCTAAAACGGCCGCCCAGGGGCGCCAGGGGCCGGCAAAAGGCCATTTCCGGCCAATTGGATAGCCGGGCTGCCCAAGGCCGTCCCCGGCCCGGCCGGATGACCCGCCTTGGGGCCCGCTTTGGGGGCGGCGCGACTCAGCTGTCCAGCATCCGCCGCAGCAGATCGACGTCCTCGGCGAAGCCGCCATCGGCGGCGCTCAGTTCCTCGACCTTCTTGACCGCGTGCATGACGGTGGTGTGGTCGCGGCCGCCGAACTTGCGGCCGATCTCGGGCAGGGACCTGGTCGTCAGCTGCTTGGCCAGGAACATGGCGATCTGGCGTGGCCGGGCGACCGAGCGGGCCCGGCGCGGCGACTGCATGTCGGCAAGCTTGATGTTGAAATGCTCGGCGACCCGCTTCTGGATCTCCTCGATGGTGACCCGGCGATCATTGGCGCGCAGCAGGTCGCGCAGCAGCTCCTGCGCCGATTCCAGGGTGACGGGCCGGCCGACCAGGGTGGCATGGGCGGTGATGCGGGTCAGCGCGCCTTCGAGCTCGCGCACATTGGACGAGATGCGGTGGGCCAGGAACTCCAGCACCTTGTGCGGGATGGCGACGCCGGATTGCTCGGCCCGCGTCTGCAGGATGCCGAGGCGCAATTCATACGTCGTCGGATGGATGTCGGCGACCAGGCCCCAGCCGAGGCGGGAGCGCATGCGCTCCTCCAGCCCTTCCAGGTCGGATGGCGACTTGTCGGCGGACAGCACCACCTGGCGATTCTGGTCGGCCAGCGCGTTGAAGGTGTGGAAGAACTCTTCCTGGGTCGATTCCTTGCCGATGATGAACTGCACGTCATCAACCATCAGCACGTCGACCGAGCGGAACAGCTCCTTGAACGACATGGTGCTCTTGTTCCGGAGCGCGCGGATGAACTGGTACATGAACTTTTCCGCGGACAGGTAGATCACCTTCTTGTCCGGCTTGCGCGTGCGGATGTGCCAGGCGATGGCGTGCATCAGATGGGTCTTGCCCAGGCCGACGCCGCCATAGAGGAACAGTGGATTGAACGGCACGGTATCGGCATCGGCGACGCGGAGCGCGGCGGCATGGGCCAGCTCGTTCGACTTGCCGACGACGAAATTCTCGAAGGTCAGGCGCGGGTCGAGCGGCGCGGACACGCTTTCGACGCTGTCATCCTCGCGCGCGGCGACGACGTGGGGCGCAGCGGGCGCCGGCGGCGCCGACGGCAATTCCTCCTCGAGCGCGGCGGCCTCGGCCGCCTCCTGCGCCTCGTCCTTGGGCCGGGCGGCGTCGACGATCACCTCGACGGTGCGGATCTCGGGGTTCTCCGACGACCACAGGGCCTTCAGCCGGTCGGCGTAATGCGTCGCCACCCAGTCGCGCATGAAGCGCGACGGCACCGCCACGCGCAGGTCGCAGCCGCGCTTGCCGGCCAGCGTCAGCGGCTTCAGCCACGAACGGAAGGTCGCTTCGCCGAATTCGGCGCGCAGCCGGCCACGCACGCGCGCCCATTGCGCGTTCAACATGGAATCGCTGTTCACGTCCATCATTCCCAACCCCCGATGTTCCGGAATGCGCGTGGTCATTGCTGCACCCAGGGCAGATTGCTGGCCTTCCAGCCGTTGCTCTTGCCGCGATGGCCCTCGGCATCGACGTCGCCCTCGAAGCCGCCGGCGACGTTGAAGCAATGCTCGTAGCCCGCCGCGGTCATGGCGATCGCCGCCGCCCGCGAGCGGGCGCCGCTGCGGCACAGGAAATAGACCGGGGCGGACTTGTCGCCGCCGTCCTTGACCAGCAGCTGCTCGACCTTGGCGACGAACGCGGGATCGACCTGCATCTGCGGATAGACCTGCCAGCTGACGAAGCCGGCCTTCTTGCCCAGGGAACGCAGGTCTGGCACCCCGACGAAGCCCCATTCCGGCTGGGTCCGCACATCGACCAGGGCCGCCTTTGGGTCCTTGGCCAGCCCGTTCCAGGCCTCGCTCGGCGATACGTCACCCGCGTAGCTCATGTCGCCACCTGCCCCACCCGAATATTCATTTTGACTGATCGATTTCCCGCCCACGCAGCGGGCTCAACTTTAGGGCGACCGCCGGCGCGCCAGCTGCGGCAGCGATCGGACCGCCGGATCGACCGCGGAATTCAGGCCGACCCGGTGCCTCTAGGGCACAACCAATAGTCGAAAGACTGTCGCTGCGCAGAACAGACCGAACGGTCGCGCACACGGTTCCGGCGCCCCGGCCACCACGCTGTGGCGGAGCCGCCACAGGAGCGGCGCCTGGTCCGCCAAATCCATCGCTGGGGCATCATGCCGCCGGCTGCCCCAGAGCTAGTCTGAAGAGCCTGCGTTAACGTCTTGATGTGCAGCATATCTTACTGATTTTTTTAAGTTATTGTCCCTAGCCAGACTGCCCTGCTGAGGCACGGCACCCCTGTTTTTCGGCTGGGGATAACTCTAACGCGCGGCTCTCGGCGGGCGCAACAGCTTCGAGTCGCCCAGCGGTGCTTCAAGGATTTTGCTCCCTCACTCTGTTGCACCAGAGACACAGGAATCCGCGGTCCGGGCCCGCAACGCAGAGTGGCGTAATTCCGTACGCAAGGCGCGCAAAAACACATCGCCGTCGAAACCGCCGACGGCGATGCTGAACTGTTGCCGGGACTTAGCCGGGAGAGCTGATGCGTTACCCTAGCGTTACAGCGCCGCGGGCGCTCAGCCGAGGGCCTTCAGGCGCTTGCTCAGGCGCGAGACCTTGCGCGCCACCGTATTGCGGTGCATCACGCCCTTGGCCACGCCGCGCTGCATCTCCGCCTGCGCCGACTGGAGCGCTGCCACGGCCGCGTTCTTGTCGCCGGCGGCGAGCACGGTTTCGACCTTCTTCACTTCGGTCTTGATGCGGCTGACCCGCGCGCGATTGCGCTGCGTCCGCTTCGGGGTCTGGCGGATGCGCTTTTCCGCTGATTTGTGGTGAGCCATGAGAAAATTATCCGTATCGTTCGGCCGTGTTCGGCGGCGGGTTATAGAGCCGGCACCGGGGCGCGTCAACCCGCCGGAAGGGGCCCAAACGGCGCGCCGTGCCGCCCCCTATGGACGAAACCGGCCCCGCGGCGCATATACCAGCCGGCCCGGAAACCGCCGGGCGGCCGGGAGCTGGACGAAGGATCGGGCATGACGGCGCTGCCGTTCCAGAAGATGCATGGGCTGGGCAACGATTTCGTGGTGCTGGACGCCCGCCACCGCGCCATTCCGCTCACCCTCGGGCAGCGGCGCTGGATCGCCGACCGGCGGCGCGGCATCGGCTGCGACCAGCTCATCGTGCTGGAACCGCCGCGCGACCGCCTGGCCGACGTCTTCATGCGCATCCACAACCCCGATGGCGGCGAAGCCGGCGCCTGCGGCAATGCCACGCGCTGCATCGCGGCCAAGGTGATGGCCGAGAAGCACACCAGCCACGCCATCGTCGAGACGGTCTCCGGCCTGCTCGACACCGAGGCGGTCGACGGCGGCCTGGTCTCCGTCGACATGGGCGAAGTGCGGCTGGACTGGCGCGACATCCCCTTGAGCGAGGCCTGCGACACCCTGCATCTGCCGCTCGGCCTGGGGCCGATGAGCGACCCGGTCGGGGTCAATGTCGGCAATCCGCATGCCGTCTTCTTCGTGGCCGATGCGGAAAAGGTCGACGTCGCCACGCTGGGGCCCGTGCTCGAGCGTCACAAGCTGTTCCCCGAGCGGGCCAATATCGAATTCGCGCAGATCCTGTCGCCCGGCCTGGATTCCGTTGGCCGCATCCGCATGCGGGTGTGGGAGCGCGGCGCCGGCATCACCCAGGCCTGCGGCAGCGGCGCCTGTGCGACCCTGGTCGCGGCGGCGCGGCGCAAGCTCACCGGCCGCAGCGCGACCGTCGTGCTGGATGGCGGCGAACTGCTGATCGAGTGGCTGACCGACAACCATGTGCGCATGACCGGCGGCTGGTCCGAGAGCTTCCGCGGCGAGATCGACCTCGACGGCATCGACGCCGCCGCCAGGGAGCGCCACGTTGCCTGAACCGCGCGATCCCCAATTGATCACCTTCGGCTGCCGCCTCAACGCCTTCGAGACCGAGGTGATGCGCGGCCACGCCCGTGCCGCCGGCCTCGACAACGCCATCATCGTCAATACCTGCGCCGTCACCGCGGAGGCCGAACGCCAGGCCCGCCAGGCGATCCGCAAGGCGCGGCGCGAGAATCCGCAGGCCCGCATCATCGCCACCGGCTGCGCGGTGCAGATCGCGCCCGAGCGCTATGCCGCGATGCCGGAGATCGACCACCTGATCGGCAACGAGGAGAAGCTGAAGGCGGAGAGCTTTGTTGGCCTGAGCGGCGTTGACGCGCCGCGCGTCGCGGTCGCCGACATCATGGGGGTCACGGAAACCGCCGGGCACCTGATCACCGGCTATGCCGAGCGCACCCGCGCCTTCGTCGAGATCCAGCAGGGCTGCGACCATCGCTGCACCTTCTGCATCATTCCCTTCGGCCGCGGCAACAACCGCTCGGTGCCGGTGGGCGAAGTGGTCACCCAGGTCCGCGCCCTGGTCGAGAATGGCGTCAAGGAAGTGGTGCTGACCGGCGTCGACATCACCGGCTACGGCGCCGATCTGCCAGGCCAGCCGAAGCTCGGCCAGCTGTGCCGCCGCCTGCTGGCCCTGGTGCCGGATTTGCCGCGCCTGCGCCTCAGCTCCATCGACGTGGTCGAGATCGATGCCGATTTGAAGCGCTTGATCGCCGAAGAGCCGCGCCTGATGCCGCATCTGCACCTCAGCCTGCAGGCCGGCGACGACATGATCCTGAAGCGGATGAAGCGCCGGCACCTGCGGGCCGACGCCATCGCCTTCTGCGCCGAGGCACGCAGCCTGCGCCCGGGCATCGTCTTCGGCGCCGATCTCATCGCCGGCTTCCCGACCGAGACCGAGGCGATGTTCGCCAATACCCTGGCCCTGGTTGAGGCATGCGGCCTCACCTACCTGCACGTCTTCCCGTTCTCCGCGCGGGTGGGGACGCCGGCGGCGAAGATGCCGCAACTCTCCGGCACCATCCGCAAGGAGCGCGCGGCGCGGCTGCGCGCGGCGGGTGCCGCCGCCCTTGGCCGCTATCTCGAAAGCCGCATCGGCGCGCCGACGCGCCTGCTGGTCGAGCGCAACGAGGCGGGCGAGGCCTTCGGCCACAGCGACCATTTCGCCCCGGTGCGCCTGGTGCATGAGGCCGCCGCCGGCGCCATCCTGGACGCGCGGGTGACCGCCGCCACCAACGACCATCTGATCGCCGCCGCATGACCGTCGAGAGTTCGGAGACCGAGAAGCGCGGCTGGTTCCAGCGCCTGAAGAGCGGGCTGGCGCGCAGTTCCGCCAAGCTCGCCGGCGGCATCACCGGCATCTTCACCAAGAAGAAGCTCGACCGCGCGCTGCTGGACGAACTCGAGGAGGCCCTGATCGCCGCCGATCTCGGGCCGGCCACGGCCGCCCGCCTGATCCAGGCGCTGGCCAAGGACCGCTTCGACAAGGAGATCACCGAACACGAAGTGCGCGAGATCTTCGCCGCCGAGATCGCCGCCATCCTGAAACCCGTCGCCAGGCCCCTGGAACTCTCCCAGCGCAAGCCGCATGTGGTGCTGGTGGTGGGCGTCAACGGCTCGGGCAAGACCACCACCATCGGCAAGCTGGCGCAATCCTACAAGAAGGCAGGCAAGAGCGTGATGTTGGCAGCCGGCGACACCTTCCGCGCCGCCGCGGTGGAGCAGCTGAAGATCTGGGGCGAGCGCGCCGGGGTTCCTGTCATCGCGCGCGAAACCGGCTCGGATGCCGCCGGCCTCGCCTATGAGGCCCTGGAGGCCGCGCGCAAGGCCGGCGCCGATCTGCTGCTGATCGACACCGCCGGAAGGCTGCAGAACAAGACCGAGCTGATGGCGGAATTGCAGAAGGTGCTGCGCGTCATCCGCAAGCTCGACGCGGAGGCGCCGCACGACATCCTGCTGGTGCTGGACGCCACCACGGGGCAGAACGCCCATTCCCAGGTCGAGATCTTCAAGGCCATGTGCGACGTCTCCGGCCTGATCGTCACCAAGCTCGACGGCTCGGCCAAGGGTGGCGTCCTGGTGGCCCTGGCGGAGAAATTCAAGCTGCCGGTCCACGCGGTCGGCGTCGGCGAAAGCGCCGAGGATCTGCGCCCCTTCGATGCCGACGCCTTCGCGCGCGGGCTGATGGGATTGTAGCCTCGGCTATTGCTGCGGCGCCGCGATCGCGAAGGATGCGAGATCCGCGGCTATGCCCTCCCCGATGCGGAAGGACCGCGCCAGATCCGTGCCGGTGACCATGATCCCGGCGCGATGGCCGCCGACGTCATAAAGGCTCATGCACAGATGCACCCCCGGCGTGCCCTGTTGGCCACCGCTGCAAAGCGCCAGATGCGGCTTCTCCGCGCCGCTCGAGGGCCGGAACAACAGATGCGTGGGCCCGGGCTCCGACCTGTCAATTCGTTCGCCGATGAGAAGGTCGGGCTGCGCGTAGGAGAAGGTGAATTGCTGCACCAGCCCCGCCTCGTCCATCGGAACTGCGGCGGAAAATCCGCCGTCGGCGGCGGCACCCGCGCCGGCCTTGAGGATGCTCTCCGCAACCAGGGTCATGAAATGATCGAAGCCCTTCCTGCCCGCGGCGCTGTCGGCGACGCCGACCACCGCCGCGCCGATCCAGGCACGCCCCAGCGTCAGATTGGAGCCGTCTCCCGCGGCGGCGTCGCCGGCCCCAGGCCGCGTCACCGGGATTTCGTCGGACCAGGCCATCCAGTCGAAGCCGTCGGCGGTGAAGACATATCGGTCGTTGTCCTGCGGCACGCAAAGCAGCAGTCCGTCGAAGTCGCGGCCCCTGCCACCGAACGGGCATTGGGCGCCGGCATCGACGGACGCGGCTTCGGCGCGTTGCGGGAATCCGGGGAAACCTGCCAGCAGTACGGCGAGAAGCAGGATGCGGATCGGAAAAGCCATATGACCTGCTGATCGATGATTTGGGCCCGCGCATAGTCACGCCGGCACCGGCGGGCCGCAACAGCGATGATGCGCGCCGCGGTGCCCGCGCGAGGAGGCCAAGACCTTTGCGCGGAATCCGCCGCTGCCTTAGATTGAGACCCAGCGCAACCGGGGGAATTCATGGCGAAA
>WBZN01002251.1_pt1 | contig 10886 bp, 11 predicted proteins | sample 5204281 | NCBI WGS metagenome assembly WBZN01 (sample SAMN12344347, study PRJNA552823) | activated sludge metagenome | biome: Activated sludge suspended growth; feature: Nitrification reactor; material: Wastewater; isolation source: activated sludge from nitrification reactor of wastewater... | reverse complement strand
AAGGCGAGACAACAGGAAGCGGAGTGGGGGCGCTCGAATGCCTTCAGCGCGTTGCGTGCTGTAGATCGGCTCAAGCATCTGCATCGTGGGCTGCCATTCAGATGTCGCAAGGGAGACGAGTCTGACGTCGAAATGGGTGATCGGCGCCGATACCAAGATCCCGTTTTCGATGATCCGAAGGGATGCATTCTCTTGTCGAAGCCGCGCCCAGTTCTGCGTGTAACGAAGCGTCGAGCTTGTGGCGAGTGGTGCTGCCGATTCGAGCAACCCGCGCGCTATGACTTCAGCCGGGTCAAGGTTAGCGATCCCGAGCGACCGCTCGAGGTCCCGTCTCCCATTGGGACCGTCGAATACGACATCGGTCACGTCGACAACCTCGAGCGGTGCATCTCCTCGTTGGCGCAGCAACTCGAGTAGACCGGCGTACTCCCGCGCGTCGCGTCGGCTGACGTACGCGACGATGCGATGCTCAGGCGACGCAACCTCCGACCAGAAGCCGTCGATGTTCGCGATCGTCTGGTATGCGTCAGCGCCAAACTGATCCTGCAGCCACCGTGTTCTGGCTTCCCCGTCGGTCCTATCAATCGGGCCGATGCTGAGGTCGTCCATGAGCATCATGACCCCCTCACGGCGAGTGCGATCGAGAACGACTCTAAGACAGCCGGAGGCGGCTTCGCTAAAGACCGCGTGAAGAACCGGAGCGGTGCGCATACCCAATGTTACGTCAGGAATGGTTGAGGACGAGCTAGACTTCGCGACACCGGCACGAACATACGAACAACAACGACGAGCCCGCGCAGTGACCGATCAACGATGCCGGGATGCGAGCTCCGGAACGGATCGAGTACCCTCGTCGCGAGGGGCGGCGCGCGGGTGATCAGCCGAGCGAGACCTTGAACGCGGCCGGCGTGAGCTGCTCGACGGGGAGAGCGAACAGATCGCGGTGGGTACCGAGGCGCTCGAAGGCCCAAGGCAGGTAGGCCTGGCAGGGGACACCGACGGCGCGACAGGTGGCGATGATGCCAAGCAGGACGCAGGCGCGGTGGGCGCCCTCGATGCTGCCGGCAAACAGCATGCTGAGGCGGAGCTTGGCGACGTTCTGAAATTCGCGCTCGGTCGGTGAGTTGTCGATGGGGACGTCCGGATCGTCGACGAAGCGGGTGAGCGCGGCCCAGTGGTTGCGATAGTAGGTGACCGCGGTGCGAAGCGGGTCCGACGGCAACAGCGTGGGCTCGACGGCAGCGAGCCACGTCGCGAAGTCGTTGAGGACGGGTCGGATACGCGCTTGTCGATGCGCGCGGAGTGCGTCGCCGGCGAGACCACGGTTTCGCGCGTCGTCCTCGGCGACGTACATCGCGGAGATGAACGCGCCACCCTCGGAGGCGAACACGGGCTGCGTTACCTCGGCATCTCGGAACTTGCGTCTATCATGGGCATTGCAACCGGCCTCGATGACGCGGCCGGACTGGTAGACCGCGTTGAAGCGGTGCTCGGCGTCGGCGGTGAGCGTGCCGACAAACGACGCGAGCTTGGCGACGACCTCGGCGCTCGCCTTGGTGGGCTCGTACTGGAACACCGCGCGGCTGTCGTCGCGATACAGCTCGAGGTATCCGTCGTGTGCCGCGGGCAGGCCCGGAACGATCACCTTGAGCCCGGTGCCATCGGTCGCCATCCAGGAGCCGGCGAGCAGCTGCTTCCAGTGTACGCCGTCGACGGGCGCGAGCAGATCCGCCGCGCGCTCGACGAAGTTGACGAGCGTGCCCATCGCGAGCGGGATGCCGCGCTCGGCGAGGTCGCGGCGGATGCGATCGAGCGGCGCGAGCAGCTCAAATTTCTGGTGGATGAACCACGCGAGCCAGTCGCAGGTGACCTTGGAGCGCTCGTAGGGCGCGGGCAACGACGCAGGCGTGGTGCGCGCGAGGCAGGTGCGGCAGCGACACGTGGTCCGCTTCACGACGCGGCGGCGCTGATGCTCCTTGACGACGTGCAGCTTTTCCTCGACGACCTCGTCGACGACGTCGAGCTGTGTGCCGCCGCACTGCGCGCACTGCGCTGGACGAAGCGCATGGTCCTCGACGGGCAGGTGTGCCGGCAGCGGCTTGCGCCCGCTTGGCTTGGACGTGCGCGGCGTCTTCGGTGGCTTCTCGGGCAGCGGTGGTGGCGTGGGGCGCTTATCGAACGCGAGCTTGGCGGCACCCTCGAGAGCGATGGGTGCCGTGGCCACAGCTGGAGTCGCTGGCTTGCGCTGCTTGCGCTGTTGGACCACTACAGGGGCTATGAGTGGTCCCGCACCTACGTGACCGAGAAGGCGGCGAAGGCCTGGTTGGACGGAGAGGTGTAGCCGCTTCTCGTCTCGCACCGATCGAAGTCATGATCATCCCGAGCAACGAGGCCGAGCGCTCGATTGGCTGCCCGCTGCGCCCCTTTGGGCCTCACGCGCAACCTGGAGAGCGTCCGGCGCGTGGCGGCTTGGAAGGCACCGCAAAGCAACCCTGCGGGCTCCTACGCTGCCCGCAGCGAAGGCACAAAGAAGTCGACCACTTCCGGCGCGCTCGAAAAGTCCTCGTGCGCGCCCCCGCTACTACTTGCGAACACCTGAGAAGCCCTGGAAGAGCTACCGCTTCCAGGGATTCGACGGTTTCGGGCCTGCATATCGCTCAGAAGGATGTGCGCGCCGAGTTCGCAGCTCGCGAACGGTCTATCGGCGTCCACGCCGCACTTGATGGTGCCGTCCGCCAGGTACCGGCGCAACATCTCGCGCCGCGGTCGACGTCCGTGTCCATGAGCTTCTTGGCGTCCTGGGACAGCGCGATCGTGGCCGAGTCGGCGATGTCGCATGGCGCTCGCACTCAAGCGCTCGGTCGATAGCGCGTGCGCGATGCTTGCCAGCACGTTCGCACCGTCGGCGACTTCCTCGAGACGCAGTTGCCTCTCGGACGCGATGCAAGGCGCGCGGCGACGAAGCAACGACTCGTGCGTCTGCTATGCGCGCCCGAGAACCTCGATTAACATCGCGGTATGGGACGACACGTCCAGTGGCTCGCGGTGCGCGGTGTCCCGATCGACGACATGCTCGCGGCCCTGCGCATCGAGCGCGAACCTGACCCGTCGGGCGGACGCACGCGTTCGTCCTGCTCTCTGCTCGAGCTCGCGAGCGGCTGGAACCTCGTGCTCCTGGACGGCTCGGATGCGAATTTCGGGCGACTCGACTGGCACGCGAAGAGGCTCGCCGCTCGCGGCGGTGACGCCGTCCACTTCTTCTGCAACGACACCTCGATGATCACTGAGATCGGCGGGATGACGAACGGCAGCGCGTGGACGCTCGGGTACGACGGCGAGAACGGCGTCGACCCCGATGAAGTGCGCATTGACGGTGTTCCGCCGTCGTTCGTCGGGGAGATCATCGCGGCGCGCCGCCGCGATCAAGAATCAGATCCGGATCCCGAACCTGCCGATCACCTCTACGACATCGCGCCGTCGATCGGGAAGGTGAGCACCGGCTTTCATCACGATGATGGCGAGGACGTGGAGGGCACCAAGTACGTACTCCGCGTGATTCCCGACGGGATCGTGTTTCAGCGCAAGCTCTCAGCCGCAGGTCTCGCGGACGCACTCGAGCCTTCGCTCGAAGCGGTGCTCGAGGCCCTGAGCGACCTCGATCCCGTGGATCGCCGCTTCGTTCGCCTCGAGGTCAAGAGCCGGCTGCGCGGTCCCAGCTCGCTGTTTGCGAGCTACGAACACGGATCGCTGCGCCTCGAGGCACGAAGCCACGAAGGTCGACACGTGGGCGTGTCCAGGGAAACTGCGAAGGTCGCGTTGGGGGACCTGATCGAGGCCTTCCGCACGTTTTACTCCGATGCGGAGCGCGATTCGCGGATTCGGTGGCAGCGCGTTTGACCAGCGCGGCGCGCCTCGATCGCAGCGCAGAACCTCTCTGCGGCCCATCGGTTGCCAGCCTGGGCGGCTGTTCGGCGCCTGGCAGGCCGAGCCGATCCCTGTCCTCATGGCGCCGTACGAGCATCGCCAGCCCGCCAAGACGCGAAGCTCGCTCGACCTCGCCGTCGCGACCGCGGTGAACGCTGCCGATGGCGGAGAGGCGACGAGCATCACGTTCCCGGGGACCGCGTTCGCCACGCCGCGGCACTACCTGGTGTGGACCCACGGCGCAACGCCGCTGACGAGCCGGCTGTTCACGCCGGTGTTGATCGACGCGGAGACCGGACAGCTGTCCGGCGTCGAGCGCTTGCCGTGGTACCTGCGCGCCCTCGAGGTCTCGAGCCCGCTGCACTTCGGCGACTACGTCGGCTTGCCGCTCAAGGTGATGTGGGCGCGCTCGATCTGATGATGATCTTCCTCCTGGGCTCCGGGATCTATCTGTGGCTCGGCGGCCGACATCGCACCGAGCAGGAGTCCCTGGCGTGAGCTCCTCCAAGCTCGATCCCGAACGAACCTGGTGGCGAGTGTTCCGCACGCCACTCGCGCTCGCGGCATTGACGCTCACAGGCCTGCTGGTCGCGTTCCTCTGAACATGGGCCCCATGGCGATGGTTGGCGTGGGCTGCGCTGGCAACTCCGATCGCGTGCGTGGCAACGTGCGTCCGCGGGCTGGTGCGATCACCGCAGGAGGACTCATGACGTCAACCAAGGGCATACTGCTGGCGGCGATGGGCCGGTTGGTCCTGCGGGACGCGCGCGTCGTGGCGACAAGGGAGCTCGGCGATCGGATGCGCGAGCTGTCGCTCGAAGGCGCGGGCCTGCGCGATGTCCCGTGGACTCCCGGCGACAAGATCCAGGTCGTGCTCCCGAGCCGGGACGTGCGCACGTACACACCGGCATCGTGGGATCTGCGGCGCGGCACGACCGAGCTGATCCTGTTCGCCCACGGTGACAGCCCGGGCGCGGTGTGGAGCCGCGTGGCCGCCATCGGGCACACCTGCCGGTTCGTCGGTCCGCAGCGATCGCTTCGGCGCCAGGCCGGTCGCCCGGCGGTGCTGTTCGGCGACGAGACCAGCTTCGGGCTCGCGGCGGCGCTTGGTCGCGCGGTGCCTGGTGCGAGGCTGGCGTGCGTGTTCGAGGTTGGCTCGCGCGCCGCGATGCAGGCGGTGATAGAAGCGATCGGTCTTGCCGGCCCGATCCTGCTGATCGAACGCACTCCGGACGACGCCCATCTTGCCGAGGTGGCTACCGAGCTCGCACGGCGAGCAAGTGAGCTCCCGGACTCCGAGCTGGTACTCTCGGGGCGCGCCCAATCGATCCAGCGGTTGCGGTCGCATCTGCGCGCGAGCGGCATGGATGGCCGAACCTCGAACAAGCCGTACTGGGCGGTCGGCAAGGTCGGCCTCGACTAGTCGTGCTTCAACCGGTCGGTCGCAGATCCCGACGACACGCGACTGCTCGGCATCGTTGATGCGTGGCTGCCCGCGGTGACAACTACTCGGCCTCCTCATAGCCCGCCCCCGTCCGCCGGAAAATATGGACCGTCGTGTGGTGCAAGGCCTCGCACGGGCTCTCCGCCTCCATGACGACTACCAGCGCGCCCGTCTTGGTCGCGACATCGACCGCGCTGTCGAGGGCGGCCGCGTCGCTGCTCGCGCACGCGGGGTGCGGCAAGAACGGCGTGTACTTCGGGACCGCGCGTTTCACGAGCTCCCACGCGGTGAGCTCGAGCGCGGTCGCTTCACGGCCCTGCGGCAGCTGGACCCAGCTCGGATCTCCGACGGTTCCCGACACCTTGACCACCTCGCGGTCGGCACGCTTGCATGCTGCGGGCGATACCGAAACGCCCGTGAACCCGCGCGCGACGAGCGCCTTCGCCAGTTGCTTCGCTGCATTCGTGCACTCTGCGACAGAGACCGACTCGACGCCGGTTCCCAGCGTGTTGGTCACTTGCAAGGTCATTCGGGCCTCGACGGCGCTCGCGATCGTATAATCGCTCGATAGCTCGGTCACGGCCCGGCTGCCGTGCACACCATGCTGCACGAGGAGCACGGAAGAGCCATCGCGACTCCACGCGAGCAGCGTCGAGGTGTACTCCGTCTGGCCGGCACGCGCGGTGCCCGCGGTCGTGGCTATCAGGCATGTGATGAGACTGCCGAGCCATCGAGTCATGCCTGCGGAAACGCGAGAATCCTCGCAAGTATTCCGTCGGTTCCATCGCGAGGGTGCTCGCTGACGAAGACCGCCGCGATCGGCGCGACGTATTAGTCGGCGACCTGCGTGCGAGCGCCGGAAGTCGGCTTCTTCCCGCGAAGCTATGCGCGCACTTTTTCGTGCGCGCGATGAAGAGGGCTTCGGCCACGGTGCTCGTATGCAGCTCGGCGCCGACACGAGCACCTCCGCCGATTTGATCCGCCGCCGAGCGATCTGTTCGCCGAAGGCACCGTTGTCCGTAGCGAGCGCGTGATGCCCGAGGCGGTGCGCGCCGCCTGTCGATGGGCGCAGGCTGGGCCAGACGTCGTGGTGGTCCCGCAGCGCGACTCCGACGACTAGCGCGCCTCGTCGCTCGTGACGATCGATGCCGGCGGCGGCCCGCGGCGCCCCTTGGCAACGACGTGTTCCCACATCGAGCGTGGCGCCGACGAACGGTCGAGTGACGTATCCGGAGCACCCCGTCCGGGCCGTTCGATCGGGCTCGTTCGTGATCCGGGGATGCGCGCGGCGGTACCCTCGCCGCATGACCACGCGCATCCTGCTCATCCGTCACGGCGCCACGATGCTGTCGGCAGAAGACCGGTTCGCCGGCTCGACGGATGTCGAGCTCTCGGAGGAAGGACGTCGCCAGGCGATGCTGCTCGGCCAGCGGCTGGCAGAGCATCCGCTCGATGCCGTATACGCGAGCCCGATGAAGAGGACCCGCGAGACCGCCGCCCTCGTGTCGGATCACGAGCTCGAGCCGATCGTCGATGCCGGGCTCCGCGAGATCGATCACGGTCGGTGGGAGGGCCTGACCCGCAAGGAGGTCGAGGCGCGGTTCGCACAGGAATACGGCAGCTGGGAGGAGGACCCGTTCACGTTCGCGCCCGAGGGCGGCGAGTCCGGGCTCTCGGTGATGGCACGCGCGCTGCCGGTGGTGCGCGAGATCGTCGTCGCCCACCCGGAGCAGACGGTCGCGATCGTGTCCCACAAGGCGACCATTCGACTGCTGCTGTCGAGCCTGCTCGGCATCGACGCGCGCGGCTACCGCGACCGGCTCGATCAAGCGCCCGCGTGCCTCAACATCCTCGACTTCAAGGACGCGGTGCGCGCACGCCTCATGCTCTACAACGACACGTCGCACTACTCGCAGCACACCCATCGCCCGCGGGGACAGCTCTCGAAATGGTGGGACACCCCCTAGGACGGGCCCCGTCCGCGCGACTCGCGGCCCGAACCCGTCAGCGTCCCGGCATCGGGTAGCGGCAGATCTTGGCCACGGACTCGACGACGTGGCGCTCGAACCCGGGGCGCAACGGGCCGTGATCGGGGACCATCTGCTTGACCATCTGGTTGTACTGACCGCGGTCACACACCTCGCCCTGGAGCGAGCGGCCACCGGAGACGGCGGCGAGCGCCGCGAGATCAATTGTTTCGAACGTCGTCATGGTCATTCCCTGGAATGGAGTGGAGTGGGAACGTTGGATTTGAAGATCACACCGAGTAGTGAACGTGACCGTTGTGTCCACCGATCCCGCGGACGCGATGGCCGTCCTTGAGGAACAGGTTCCGGTGGATCAGCTCGTGCGGATGCGTGGTCCGCGCCCACTTGACGAACGCCTGCATCTGGCGCTCGGTGCCGTAGACGTCGAACGCTCGACCGTCGGTGTGCCGCGAGTGCTTGGCGTGATGCCCCGTGGTCGTCGAGTGGATCGTCAGTCCCATGTCGATCGCGTGCTGCATCGCGCCAAACAACTGGCGGGAGAAGCCGCCGCAGACCTCTGCGAGTGTTCCGGTATCGATCGATTCGAAGACTTGGTCGGACATGATACTTCTTCTTTCGATATCGAGGACGAGCGGTGTGAACATGCTTTTCTGCATGGTCGATGCCGCGCGCTCGCGGGAACGAACCGAAACCCTGGGTAGACAAGCGTGACGCCGCGCGTTCGATTGCCGATCTGCGTCATCCGCGAACACGGCGTTTCCTCGTCGCTGCGGCGAGGTCCGGGGAGCGACGCGCACGTGCCGCGCCGACCTCCATGGCAAGTCGGGTAGCCGGTGGCTACTCGACTCGTCAGCGAACCTGACACAACGACTCGGCGTGGAAGATGATTCCCGCGATCGTCGCGGCCACCCGACGACGTGCCGGGCTACTTCGCGAAGTCGTGCGTTCCGTCGAGCGTGCTCGTCTCGACCGCCGCCACGGCGAAGGGATCGACCAGGTACATCGTGTGGTCGACCACGTAGACGCGACGGGGCCCCGCGCCATCTCCCCCGACCCCGAGCGCGAGGCTCTCGAACGTCTGATCCGTCAGCGAGACCCGGCCGACGCCGTCGCCGTGCATGTGGCTTCGGGCGCCGGCGATGCTCACGATCGCGAAGTACACGAACCCGCCCGCGATCGATGCGTGCATGCACGAGAACTCCGTCGTCGACAGCAGCACGGTCGTGGCCTGGGTCGCCAGGTCCTGGGCCGTGATCACGCAGAGCGGCTGTGGCTGGGGATCGTCGGGCGCGACCATCTCGTAGGCGACCGACGCGCTCCACACGACATGGGCATCGTCGGCGGCCAGCCCGACGGGCACGATCTTGCCCGGGCCGGTGTTCTCGACGGTGCCGATCGTCGTGGCCTCCCCCACGCTCGTCCCGGTCTTCGGAAATCGCGTGACCGTCGCGACGTGGGCTGGCTCGACATATGCCATGTAGAACAGCGAGCTCGTGTTTCCGACCAGGCACTCGCTCATCGACTCGCACGCGAACAGCGGCGACACCGGAAGCAGCGTCGATTGGCCACCCGCGCGTGGCAGCTTCGAGATCCCGAACCCGATGGTACGACCGCCGCCGGCGACCAGCGAAAACGCGCCGCAGCAAGGGTAGTTCGGGTTGTTGACCTCCGCCTTGTTGTCCGGCGTCTGGGACCAGCTCGCGACATAGACCGACGTGTCGTCGGCGACGATCCCCGCCGGCGACTGGTCGCCCGGATTCGAGGGCAGCGTACCGACGGCCGGAGCCACCTGGATGATGTTGGTCGGCGTGATCTCCTTGTATGCCCACACGCCCCGCGATGAGACCCGTGGCGGGGTCAGGCCGTCCGAGATGAACGGAGGATCGAGCGCCTCGGCCCCCGGGGCGGCGGTGTGGAACTTCTGCACGTTCACGGGGTTCTGAGGGGGCTGGCTCCCGCCGTTGTCACAGTTCCGGTTGTCTCGAAAGTACGGGAGCGCGAGCACGTACCCGTCGGTCGCGGGCCCGATCGCGGCGGGGCCGATGTAGCTCGCCACGCTGCACGCCGAGGTCGGGGGCGAGACCGTGTAGAGGATGGTCGCTTTCTCAGGTAGTCCGGGGACCGGGCCATCGCCGAAACACCCTCCGCCGAGCGCGCCGAGCGCGCCGAGCGCGATCGACCATGACGCGATCGCGGTCCATGACCCCGGCGTCACGGCGCTACGACCCGGCTTGCCCATGATGGCATCTTAACGTTGTTGGCCCGGTGACCGCGCGCGGCCGCTGCACGGAACCGAGGTACTTCGAGGGCCCACGTTCCCTCACGCCGTGAATCTGCCGGTTGACTTCTGGATATTATAAAATATTTTTAGGATATGACGAAACGACCCCCACCCGAGCCCGAGGGCGCGCTCTACGTTCGACTTCCCTCCACGGCCGTCGACAAGCTCGATCGCGCGGCCCAGGCGCTCGGTGTCCACAAGAAGGATCTGATCGCGAGGCTGGTCTCGAGGTATGTCGACCCGGACAGCCGGGTTGGCCTCAGCGCGCTGAGTGCGATGTCCCAGCCTCGGCGAGTCACCGACGCGCCAGGTCTGGCGAGCCCGACCCTCGGCGCCTACTCGTTCCAGCCGCATGACCCGCCCGAGGTCATGAACGCAGCGCAGGCGGCGCAGCTCCTGCAACTCGACGAGAAGGTCGTGGTCGAGCTCGCGGAGGCGGGCCAGCTGCCCGGCCGAAAGCTCGGGACCGCGTGGCGGTTCTCGCGCGCTGCGGTGATCGCCTGGCTGGGCACACCCGAGCGGCGCTAGGCGAATATTTCCTGAATATTTCAGCACCGCGGCGGCGTGACCGAGCACGACCGCGCGCGACAACGGCCTGTCGCCGTCACGAGGCCACCGACCGCCGGCGCGATGACGTGCGCGTTGGCGCGAAGCCCCGGGCGCGCATCGCCGACCGGCGCCCGCACTTGCGAGAACTTCGCGCCAGGCCGCCTGTACCATCGAGGATGATGACGTCGCCGAACGACTCGACCGAGGAAGATGGGACGCAGCCCGCGAACAAGGGACGGCGCAACAGCCTCACGCTGACCGACTACACCGTCGGCGAGGTGATCGGCACCGGCGGGATGGGGGAGGTGGTGCTCGCTCATGACCCGCGACTCGGCCGCGAGGTGGCGATCAAGCGGATGCGGGCAGAGGATCCCAGCGACCTCGCGGTCGAGCGATTCCTCCGCGAGGCGAAGATCCAGGCGCGCCTCGATCATCCGACGATCGTGCCGGTCCACGAGCTCGGCCACGACGCCGACGGACGGCCGTACTTCACCATGAAGCGGCTCGCCGGCGAGACCCTCGCCGCGCGGCTCGCTGCCGGAGACCGGATCCAGCCGCTGCTGCGCGCGGTGATCGACGTGTGCCTCGCGATCGATCTCGCGCACACGCGCGGGGTGATCCATCGCGATCTCAAGCCCGCGAACATCATGCTCGGCGAGTACGGAGAGGTCTACGTGCTCGACTGGGGGGTCGCGCGGAT
>WBZN01002250.1_pt1 | contig 10887 bp, 13 predicted proteins | sample 5204281 | NCBI WGS metagenome assembly WBZN01 (sample SAMN12344347, study PRJNA552823) | activated sludge metagenome | biome: Activated sludge suspended growth; feature: Nitrification reactor; material: Wastewater; isolation source: activated sludge from nitrification reactor of wastewater... | reverse complement strand
TTAATCGAGGGCTTAACATCTGTAATTGATCAATTATGGAATGCAATACGTCCAGTAATAGCCGCCTTCCAAGAGATATTTCCGCCAATGACATCACAACGTCTGTACGAGTTGACAAAACAATTTAGTGATTTCATAAAACAATTTAAAGTAGGTGGGGAAACTGTAGACCGAATCAAACGCATATTCAAAGGGATATTTTCCATATTTGATATTGGACGTTCGGTAGTAATGTCTTTACTTACTCAAGTAGCAAAATTGTTTGGATCATTTTCTGGAACTGGATCTGGTATATTGGAGTTCTTTGCTAAGATAGGCGATAAGATCGTTAATTTCAGAAACTCAGCAAAGTCTCTAGACACAATTAGTACCGTATTCGAAAACATATTTAAAGTAATAACGCCAGTAGTTAAGGGTATTGTAGGCTTCTTTGGAGCATTGATTGGTGGGTTAGCATCACTTAAAGGTCCTAATACATCCAGCGCAACAAGTTTCTTAGAGGCTCTTGCTGAGAAGGCTAAAGAATTCGGTAAACTTGGTGGCGTTATTTCAAAGTTACTAGGTTTAATTAAAGCATTTTCTGACAAAGTAACTCCGATCTTAAAGAAGATAGGTTCTTTGATCGGTGAAGCATTCAATAAATTCTTGGACTGGGCTACTGAAGCACTTAATAACTTTGATGTGGATAAGGTTCTTACTTTCTTCAATAAAGGCTTATTTGCTGGCGTTCTATTAGCTATCACTAACTTCATAAAAAATAGTGAGAAGGCGGTAGGTACTGGTATATTTGCAAGCATCCTGTTATCAATTAAGAACTTTATAGATAATGGTGGATCTATTGCCGCTAATGCAGCAGGTATATTAGACAAGGTAAAAGACACTTTAACTGCGTATCAGAAGAGCATTCAAGCGAATACTTTGATGACCATCGCAAAGGCTGTTGGGTTATTAGCGCTATCGATCATCGCTCTAGCATTTGTACCATCTGATAAATTGTTACAAGCTACTGGTGCAATTGCTGGTTTGTTATATGGTTTGATGACTGCTATGTCGTTGATGGATAAGGTAAAACTAGATAAGTCTAAAGTAATTGGTATTACTATAGCAATGGCAGCTCTAGCAGGTGCTTTACTTGTATTTAGTGGAGCAGTGATTATTCTAGGAAATATGAAGCAAGAAAAGTTAATTCAAGGTGTTACCGCAGTTACTACATTGCTTGCAGCATTAACCTTATTCATAAAATTCGTAGATACGTCCAAAGGCTTACTTGGCCTATCTATTGGATTGGGTGCAATAGCTGTATCTATGTTGGTTCTTAGTTTAGCTTTAAAGAGTCTTGGAAATATGGATACTGAACAACTAGCAAAAGGTCTAGTTGCCATGGGCGTATCACTTGGTATATTTGCCCTTACATTATCCTCGATTCCACCAACAATTGGTTTTCAGGCTCTTGGTATTGCTGTATTGGCTGGATCATTATTAATCTTAGCTAAAGCATTAAAAGAAATGGGCAGTATGAGTTGGGACGAAGTAGGAAGAGGTCTAACTACTCTTGGGGTATCATTGGGTGTATTAGTTATAGCTTTAACTGCTATGACTAGTTCTATGGCTGGATCTGCCGCTTTGCTAGTTGCATCAGTTGCAATTGGTGTCTTGGCTGTATCAATGGTAGCGTTATCAAAAATACCTCTTGAAGGAATTGGTATTGCTCTATTAGCTATAGCTGGCGTATTTACGGTTATTGGTTTAGCTGGAGCAGTATTGACACCTGTAGTTCCGACATTGTTGGGATTAGGCGCAGCTATGCTATTGATTGGTGTTGCCGCTTTGGGTATTGGGGTTGGTCTTCTTGCATTTTCTGCTGGATTGACTGCCCTATCTATATCTGGAGCAGCAGGTGCCGCAGCATTAGGTGGTGTTATTGCTGTTATAGTTACATTAATACCAATGATTGCGAAGAAACTATTAGAGGCAGTTCTTGGTATTGTAAATCTATTAGTCGAGAATGCTCCAAAAATAATAGAAGGTTTGGTTACTCTATTTAATATAGTTCTAGACGCAATAGCTGAAGTGTCTCCAAAATTAATATCTACTGGACTGACATTGATAGATAATTTCCTAACAGCCTTAGACGAAAAACTTCCTAGTATAATTGAACATGGTTACGGAATAATTACAGCATTCTTGAGTGGGATTAGAGACAATATTGGTCCGATATCAATTTTAGGAATAGAGATTGTTACTAATTTTATAAATTCTCTTGGTCAAGGTATTCCTCTACTAGCTCAATCTGCTTGGGGATTTATTATTAGTTGGATTGATGGTATTGCAGTTGCTGCCGAAACTAATATTCCAGCTTTAATGGAAGCTGTGCGTAATCTTGGCTTGTCGGTGGTTAAAGGAATAGTTCAAGGATGGACAGATGGTGCTGTTGATCTAATTGTTGGTATTGCTGTACTAGTTATGACTATTGTGGATACTTTTAAAGAAAAATTGGGCATTCATTCGCCATCAACAGTATTCATGGATCTAGCAATGCAGTTAATAACTGGTTTGATTTTAGGTATTACAACTAGTATTGTCAATGTTATTACGACAATAACTGATTTAGCCAACCGAATTGTATCTGGTTTGACTGATAAGTATGGAAGTATGATGTCTGCTGGTCGTGATCTGGTTAGTGGGTTTGCCGATGGTATTAGCGGACAAATCAAAATGGCAGTAGACAGAGCTGGAGAATTGGCGCGTTCTGTTCTGGAAACAATCAGAAATGTACTAGACATGCATTCTCCTTCTCGAGTTCTTACAAACATGGGCAGTCTTGCTGGAAGTAGTTTTGCTGGTGGTATATCAAGTAGTATAACTGGTGTTGTAAAATCTACGGACGATCTTAGTAATAAAGTAGTATCTAGTTTTGGCTATATTGCGTCTAAGGTATCTGACGCATTGAACACTAATATGGACTTTAATCCGTCAATCAGACCAGTTGTAGATCTTACTGATATAGAAAGTAGTGGATCAAAGATACAGGGAATTCTGGATGGAAACGGTTTGAGTGTTGGACTTGCTACGCAAGCGGCGTCAAGTATAGCTAAAGCAAATGCTATAAATGCTGACGGAACGACGTCTGCTAATACGCCAGTAGCTTCACCAGCATCGAATACCTTTATCCAAAATAACTATTCTCCGAAAGAATTGTCTAGGATCGAGATTTACAGACAAACTAAAAATCAATTAATCCAGTTGGGAGGTACTGCATGATAAGATATATTAGAGTTACTACACCTACTGGAGAACTGTTAGAAATCGATTTGAAGAGCCCTGAGAAATCGGGGTTCTTCGTCGATCTTATTGAGGGTGTGGGGCCAACCAAAAGCGATGTTAATCTTAGTGCTTCATTATACAATGATGGATCATATTTTAATTCCTCAAGAATTCTTCATAGAAACATCGTATTTAAATTAGGTTTCAAGGAAACACCAACCGAAAATATAGAACAAATAAGAAACAAAACATATCGATTCTTTCCAATGAATACTAATTTAGATATTCAATTTCAAAGAGAAGATGGATTGGTTGTTGGGACGTCTGGACGAGTAGAAAGTAACGAACCAACCATATTTGCAAAAGATACTGGGACTACAATATCTATTATTTGTCCGGATGCATTTTTCCACGCGGAACAAATGACACAAACTACTTTCAGTGGTATTAGTGGAGGATTCCAATTTCCATTTTCTAACGAGTCATTAACCGAACCACTTATAACATTTTCTGATGTGTACATAAACACTGAAGCAAACGTCTTTTATGGAGGTAATATACCGACTGGTCTTCTTCTTATCGTTAATATTTTAGGACCTGTCAATAATCTTACTATTCATAATGTAACTACTGGTGGTAATATGGCAATTAGTTCCGACAAACTAATGATGTTGACAGGTGATGATTTTAAAGCTGGAGATACATTTATTTTATCTACAGTAAAAGGTAATAAGTTTGTATATTTAGTTCGAGATGGAGCTTATTATAATATACTAAATACTATAGATATTCTTTCCGATTGGTTTATATTACAACGAGGAGATAACGTATTTACGTATAGTGCTAATTCTGGTGTTAGTAATCTTCAATTCTATATAAACCATAGAGTATTATACGAGGGTATATAATATGACTAACTTTATGGTTTTGAATAAAGATCGGATAGCTATAGGTATATTAGATAGTATTGATTCTTTTATATGGAATGAGAACTATAATACTATAGGCGATTTTGAAATACATACAAAATTCACTAATGAGTTATTTTCTATATTAAAAGAAGGTTATTATATAACTCGTTCTGATAGTGACCGAGCTATGATTATAGAGACATGTAATATAAAACCAGATCCAGAAAATGGAGATAAACTTATAGTTACTGGTAGATCTCTAGAATCATTATTAACCAGAAGAATAATTTTGAAGCAACTAATATTTGATATTGGTTTGGAAACGGCGATACAAACAATATTGGATTCGGAAATAATAAGTCCATATTATTCAGAAAGAGCCATACCGAATTTTATATTTGATCTATCCAATGACGAGTATATTGAAGGATTACCATTGATAAGTCAATATTATATGGAGAATGTGTATGACGTAATACGAAATATTTGTGAACAAAACCAAATAGGTTTTAAAATAATATTTAATGCTTCTTATGAGTTTGTATTTCAGTTATATAATGGAGTTGATAGATCTTACGACCAAATAACCAATCCGTATGTTGTATTCTCTACAAATTTTGATAATCTAGTATCTAGTAGTTACTATAAGTCCAGTCAAAGGAAAAAGAATGTATTATTTATTTCTGGTGAGGATGGACTAGTTGATTGGAATCAAGGAAACTATGGAAAATGGGCACAAGTTTGGACGCCTGATATTCCTCAAGGAATAGACAGACGAGAGGCATTTGTCGATGCTAATTATCTACCGAAAACAGATAGCGGCGGTGCTCCAATACCAGATGCTGATTATGTTGCTCAATTGGAACAACGAGGCTATGAAGAATTAAGTCTTAATTCTGAAGTAGAGATTTTTGAAGCAGACATTGATATCACAAAATCATTCCGTTATAGAGTTGATTTCTTTGTAGGCGATATTCTTCAAATAGTTGATAACTATGGTCATGGTGTTAGAGTTCGTCTAACTGGGGTAACCCACTCTGAAAATACTAGTGGCGTTAATATTTATCCAACGTTAAAAACGTTATAAGAAAGGAAATAATATGGCATTAACATACGGATTTTACGATTCGCTATCTGGCGATAGAACTTATAATGCTGCACAAATGTCGAGTCTATTTGATGGAATTATCACCGATGGTATATTCCAATCAGTAGGTTCTGCCCTACAAATTACGGGTATGGCTGGAACTATGAATGTCAGTGTAGGATCGGGACGAGCTTGGTTTAACCATACTTGGACATATAATGATTCAACTATGACATTAACTGTTTCGGCATCAGAAACAGTATTAAATCGTATCGATTCGCTCGTTCTAGAAGTAAACACTGATGTTGGTACTAGAGCAAATAGTATACATATAGTAAAGGGTACTCCTGGTAGTAGTCCAGTTGCACCTACTATGATCGATACATCAACTCAACATCAATACCGTTTAGCTGATATTTATGTTGCTGCTGGAAGTACTCAAATTACAAGTGGCGATATTACTAATTTTATCGGCACAGCAAATACTCCATTTATTACTGGGGTTATCGAATCAATAGATGTAGCTACACTTCTGGCTCAGTACCAATATAATTTTGATGCGTGGTTTGCTAATTTGGTAGATCAATTAGATGGTGTGCAAGTAACAAATTTGCAAAACCAAATAAATACTTTAGACGGAGAGATGGCTAAAACGTTCAACTATAAAATAGTTCCATCTATTACGTCCAATAACTTAGTATTTAGTTTAAAACATATGGATGGTGGAGACGCTTCTTCTATAAAACCAATATATTTTAGAATTGGCGAAACTAGACATTCTCTTACTGGAGCTCTTACGTTTACTAAGAATGCTGGTACCAACTGGTTAAATATGGGTTCTGCTGAGTTTGCTACTTGTGAGGTAGATCTATTCGTCTATGCAATTGAGGAAACTGGTGGCGGTGCTGGATTAAGATTCGGATATTCTCGTATTCCATATGCTACTACAATGGCAGACTTTGTTAATAGTGCCACATCAGAAAAGTATATATTGGGTGACTTCACAGCATTTAATACTACTGACAAAGTAGAAAATATTGGTCGATTCAGAGCTGCTCTATCTGGAGGTGCTGGGTATACCTGGTCCATTCCAAACCAAGTAGTAAAGAACTATCCTATATTTGAAACGGATACTCTTAGATGGTTGCCTCAATTATCATGCAATGGAACAATGACGATCACTAGTCCTACTGCTGTGGTATCTGATTATAGTATATCAAGACGAAAATTAAATTTCTCTGCTCGTCTTACTGGCACATTAGTTACTCCAGCAGCTAGTCAGGTATATTTTACATTACCGTTTTCTTTATTACGTACGGACGGAATGGCTATAGCATCACAACTTTATAATGAAGCAGGAACGGTTGGATTCGGTGGTGCTTTCTGGGTAACTGGAACTCCGCATAAGGCAGCTCTTATCAAATATGATTTCTCTAATCATACACTTGGTGCAGGTGCTTGGGAACCGATTGGCTTTTATTATATTTAAAAAGAAAGGATTTATGGTGTTTATAAAAGATATATAATAGCATCATACACAGTGTTATGACGACAAATATGTACATCGACATTTTACTCCCGATTTTGATATCTGTAATAGCCTCTTCTGGTTTTTGGATATGGTTGGGAAATAGAAATCAAGCAAAATCGCTACAAACAAAGTTACTAATAGGTTTAGCACACGACAGATTGACCAGTTTAGGATTAACCTATATTGGTCGTGGTTGGATAACCCAGGACGAATACGAGAACTTCTACGTATATTTATACAAGCCGTATGAAGATCTTGGTGGAAATGGGTCTGTTAAACGACTGATGGTTGAGGTTGATAAACTTCCTATCAGAAAAGACAAAGCATTCGATAAACTTACAGGAGATACTTTACCATGATTCTTTCAAACAAACTCTACGATATTTTAAAATGGGTGGCGTTAGTTGTATTACCGGCGCTTGCTACGTTCTATCTGGCATTGGCTAATTCATGGGGTTTACCATATCCTACAGAAGTAGCGGCTACGATCGCTGCTGTAGATGTATTCTTGGCGGCGCTTCTTGGCGTATCGACATCCAACTATAAAATTCGTGTTGCCGAATTGGGATTCAATCTCACTCATACATTTGGTACCCCAGATGCTGGTTGGTACTTCCCCAAAGTAGCTTATGATGTTCTTACCTGGGTTGCTCAGATCTTTCTACCTGCCTTGGCTGCGCTATATTTTGCTCTTGCTAATGTTTGGGGTCTTCCATATTCAGCTAGTATTGTTGCCACTATTATGGCTTTGGATACATTTCTTGGTATGCTGTTAGGCTTCAGCACTGCTCAATTCCATAAACAGGTTGCAATTGGATATATGGAAGACTATCCAGCAGGTATTACAAATATTCTGAAGTAGATTAATATGGATCGATATAACTTATCCATATTAAAGATTCCAAATGCCACAGAAACGTTAAAAGATGCTGCTCAATATATGTGGTATCATCTAACCAAGCAATATAATCTATGTATGCAGTTCTGTGTAGCTTTCTGTATGATGGATGAAACTGGTACTGACAATATAGACGATTATTTAGCTTATTGGGAGGCGAAAGCACTATCTTGGTGGAAAACCATATTTAAGTCTAAAGTGGCTAGAACAACTGGTGTCTATGATGTAAAAAAGGCATTCGAAGCGTATGGAGCTGATATAGAGGTTCAAGAAGGCAAAGTAGATTGGATGCTATTGGATCGTAAATTGAAAACGCATCAAGCTCTGGTTGTTGTTCGGATAGACTATAAAGGATATTTGAGAACAACTGGTGTCGGTCATTGGGTCGTATTAGATGCGTTATATTTAGCTGACGAAAACCACGCTATTATTGACATCTATAATCCATATACCAATCACATTGAACCATATAGTCTTAATGAGTTGATGCTTTCGAGTGTTAATTGCAGAACTATGGTATGGGTTAAAAGAATCACTCGCGAGTAATACATATCCTATAATAGAAGAACAAATCTTGAAAAGGAGAAAGTAATGATTGCTCAACCGAAAGAACCACAGAAAGATATTGAATCTGAGATTGAACATATTCTGGCCCGATTAGAAGAATTATCACCGGAATCCGAAGAATACACAAGAGCAGTAAAGAACTTAGATACGTTACATGCATGTCGTTCGTACAAGACGAACACATGGCTTAACTACGAAGTGCTTATACCTGCCGCTGTGAATATACTCGGAATTCTGCTGGTGATTAACTATGAGAGAGTAGGAATTGTTACGTCAAAGGCAATGTCCCTGGTCGGACGGACAAAGTAAGAAATACACTTCAAAATAGGAGTTGTTAACGAAGAAGGGAGATCTAGAAATAGGTCTCTCTTCTTTTGTCGCATATCCTACATCGACTTTAAAAAATTCTCCGCGTGGTCTTTTTGACAAAAGGTCGCAGGATTTACACGGGTTATAATGAGAAGTAATCCGCAAGGATGGCGAGACACTAATGTGGAAGGTTCGAATCCTCCCCCGCTATGGTACGGTCTAAACAACCATTAAGGTAATTATTTTAGTTGGATAATTACGCTTCTTTTATTTTTTCTAAAATTTCAAGGAGGCTTTATGAGATGGCGTATTAAATTAATAACATCTGGTGGTGGTAAGAGAGAAGTAGAATTAGACGCAACGTCTATATCTGATTCACATAGACAGGTGATGGAATCATATCCAGGTTGCACGATTACTGGGAGTGATCTGATACCAGCTAAAATTACAGACATTCGTATATACGACCACGGACATCAGACAACCTGTGATCGGTCGCTTATTTACGATCCGTTTGGAGAGGAGAAATCATGACTGGACCGCTGTGGGATGAAGACGATGAAACCCCAGAAACTGAATCAGAGCCAATAGAAGACGTATCTTCAGATTAGGCTCGCAGAATTTACACGGGTTATAATGAGAAGAGTTAAAAGGTGATCTGTCAATACAGGTCTACATCTAAAAGGTGAAACCCTATAACACTTCTCATTATTTTTGTCCAACTCTTGAAAGGAGAAAACAATGCCAGTAACAAAATGTAAACACTGCTGTCAGGTAATAACGCAAGACGCTATCGGTTTGTGGTTAGACTCTGGGGTTATATTTCAAAGTTTGTGTCTAACATCACCTGATCATATCCATGAGCCGGAGGAAGAAGAAAAGCAACCAACTATATTACAATTCATGGATAATGATGCTGCTGGATATTATCATTTGATGGGTATTCTAAAGTCTAATAATCAGGAGAAACCAGATGCCACTTAAAGTCATTTACGTATCAGTAATATGGATTCCTGGATCTCTCGCTTTCGCTAACAAAAAGAAAAAGGTGTTCGATTCCAATACACAGGGAGAAACCGAAGTAGCTAGTGCTCTTATGGAGGAAAAGGCGTTAAAGTTGAAGCAGCAAACAATGTCCAAAGAGCCACTAGAACATATTATTAAAGATATGTACTACGAGATCTACGATTCTCCAGATGCAAGATATCCTAGAATTACTTCGAGGTAAATATGGCATACTTTTTAGATCTTCTAGATGCATTAAGAAAAGGGGAAGCAGTAAAAATATCAGAATTGGCTAAGGAAATATTAGTCACTGATAAAGACCAATTGAACGAGATCGAGGCGAACGCTTTCGAGAAATTTGCCCCATGTAAAATCACTCCACAAAAAAGTGATCTATACCACAAGCGTTCATATATTGCCAATATTGAATATGGCGATTCGTTCTACACATTTTGAAAAGGAGAATCCACATGTATGAAGAAAAGATTAAAAAAATAGTATATTGGATGGAACATGGACGTCCAGAAGTTGCTGGCTTATTGGCTAGCGAGTTATTTTTGGATGGGGGAAAAATTAATGAAGACGCCAAAAAAGACTTTGAAGATAAAACTGGATATCCAGTTAAGATCACCAAAGTAATGGGTATGCTTGGCGGCTATATTCTCGCAGATAACGAGAAGTGGTATTTTGCATAATCTCTTGAAAGGAGACGTATAATGAATAACACAGATTTTATGAAAGTATTTGCACTTGCACTAATGGCAGCATCATCTGGTAAGAACTCGATCCCGAAGGCTGTGGTAGATCGACATATAGACGATCGTCTGACTCGCGGTAAGACTCGTAAAGGAGCCAAGCATATTCATGGGAAGGTGTTCAAGTCGATTAATATGCTAAAAGGAGTTACTCCTGCTATGTATCGTCATGGACATGCTCGAGCGATGGAGAAAGGCAATCCTAATTATGGACGCCAACTCTACTATTAAACAGATTAGTAATGCTCTTAACCGTAACTCGCCATCGATCCTAACTGGTCTGGCTGTAGCAGGACTGGTAAGTACTGTTGTTCTGGCTGTAAAGGCCACACCAAAAGCAATTCACATAATCCAGATGGAAGAGAAATTCCGCATGGAAGAAGAACATGATAGTAAATATCTTCAACCTGTAGAATTGCTCGACCAAATTGAACTGACCTGGAAGTGTTATATTCCGTCATTAGTTATGGGTATTACTACGGTCACATGCATGGTAGGAGCCAATAAGATCAGTATGCGGCGTAATGCAGCACTTGCCAGCTTATTCTCGATCACAGAAA
>WBZN01002248.1_pt1 | contig 10892 bp, 10 predicted proteins | sample 5204281 | NCBI WGS metagenome assembly WBZN01 (sample SAMN12344347, study PRJNA552823) | activated sludge metagenome | biome: Activated sludge suspended growth; feature: Nitrification reactor; material: Wastewater; isolation source: activated sludge from nitrification reactor of wastewater... | reverse complement strand
AAAGAATTAAAAACACCGCCAGCGATATCATGTGCTTTCCACACAAAACCTCATTCTCATAGAAGCCGCGATCCAGATTTTCCAACTTCTGGCGGATAGTGAGATAAAGCTGATTTTGCGCCTCACCGAGAGGAAGCAACATCTCGCTGAAAGCGGTTTGCGAAGACAACTGCGAAATAGCAGGCAAAACCACAAGCACGAAAAGTGGCATATTTCGCACCGCCGAAAGTGTCAAATGAAGGAAAGCGATACAAAGCAGAAGACGCGGCAAGGAGAGCCGCGTTTTGGACAGTCCCAGACCCAAAAGCAACAAACCGATCAATATTTCAAGGCAGACAGGCTGAAGCTGTCCATGAAAAATCGGCGAAAGAAATTCGCTGGTAACATCCGCAAGACCAGGCGTTCCACGGAAGTAATCGACCAGGTAGGCGTGCAGCTTAAGCCCATAAGGGTTCACAAAGGTGGTAATAGCACAGGCGATAAGCACACCCGAATAAATTTTCAGCTTATCAACGAAGCCGCCAAAGGCAGTTGTTTTCCATGAAAATATGACACCGAAGAGTGCGCTTGCCCAATAAATGCCAGTCAGGGCAAAAGCAAACATAAACGCCGGATGAACATTCACCCAGATCAGAGCAACCAGAGATAGCCGCAGGAGGAGCGCTTTTCCATCCAACTTTCGTTGCCAGAAATCCTCTAACCAGATCGCAAAAAAGTAGACTCCAAAAAAGGTGAAGATGTGAGGACGTGCTAACCAGTGGATAGCAGAAATAATCGAACCAATCAGAACTAGAAAGAAGGCCAGCGGAAAACAGGCTCCTTCTCTTCTGCATCGCTCATAAAGCAGCATCATCAGCGCTGCTACGGAACAGCTCACACAAACCGCGAGTAAGTTTAGATCGCCACCACCCAACCGTACGATTGCCGCCATCAAAGTGTCAGAAAGCCATTCGTAGGCGACCCACGGCTTGTCTGGAAAAGTGTACGAAAGGATGTCCTTAGTTGGAACTCCGTGCTGCAAGACATAGTTGCCGGTGGCGAGATGCCACCCGGTAGAGCCGTCACCGAAAACAAAGGTGGGGCGCAAGAACAATAGAAAGGCAAGCAGTACCATGAACAAGATATCGCCTGGATTAGGTAGAAACCACGAGACAATGCGATCCGCCCGACTCAATTGGCGTGGTTCCGGTTGTTCAATTTTCGCTTGCGACTCTTCTGTCATAAAACAAGCAGCTCACAACTCCACACTTAATTTCGACTCTTCATTTCATTGGAGGCTGCGACAACTGCTGCCACAACTCGCTCCTGATCGGCTTTTGGCATGTCTGGATAAATGGGTAAACTGACAACGGTTTTACACAATTCTTCCGAAACAGGGAAAGACCCTTCCTCAAGATTCAAATATCGGTATGCCTTTTGCAAGTGAATCGGAATAGGATAGTGAATTCCATAAGAGACGTGTGATGCCTGCAGTTGCTTGAGAACAAGAGCACGGTCGGCTGTTCGAATAACATACAAGTGGAAGACCGGCTCACAGCCTTTGATTGCCCTCATGGGTGTAATGCCGTACAGTCCTTCAAACTTTTCCATGTAAAAAGCCGCTATGGCTTGACGTTGTTTGTTGCCGGTATCAAGGTGAGGCAGCTTAACACCGAGAATGGCTGCTTGCACTGAATCCAGCCTGAAATTATGACCAATGATTTCGTGATGATACTTTTGCTCCGAGCCATGATTGCGCAGCAAAGTGACTTTCTCTGCCAGCTTCGCATCGTTGGTGACGACGGCGCCACCATCTCCGGCGGCACCAAGATTTTTTCCGGGGTAGAAACTGAATGCGGCAGCATGTCCGAAAGAACCTACCCGAGCGCCTTCAAAAGTAGCACCATGCCCCTGGCAGGCGTCTTCCAGAACCATAAGGTTGTGAGCAGCAGCAATGGCGAGAACTTTATCAATCTGGGCAGGCTGCCCATACAAATGCACCGGAATGATCACCTTCGTCTTCGGTGTAATTGCCTGCTCGATCAAGTCGGTATCGATGTTAGCCGTGTCGAGCAATGCATCGACGAAACGTGGCTCCGCACCGCAAAAAGAAATGGCTTCGGCCGTGGCAATGAAACTGTTGGCGGCAGTTATGACTTCATCACCGGGACCAACTCCCATGGCGAGCAGAGCTAGATGCAGTGCGGCAGTGCCTGAATTCAAACCGATACAGTGTCCGACATTGCAATAGCGAGCAAAATCATCCTCAAAATCTTTGAGGGCTGGACCCATAATAAAGCTCGACTGCTTGAAGACACTGCTGATCGCATCATCGATCTCTCTTTTCAGTGCCTGATGCTGAACCGACAAATCCAGAAAAGGCACCATTTTTTCGGTAGACACATCTGCCATTTTACGAGTCTCCAGACTGACCGCGACCGCCTGATTCTTCCGCGCCCCCCGAGATGGTGCGAATCAAACGCGAGGGATTACCAGCAACGACCGCGCCTTGCGGAACATCTACTAAGACAACCGCACCTGCCCCTACCACGGCATTGGCACCAATGGTTACGCCACACATGATTACGGCTCCTGAACCGATGGAGGCGCCGGACTTAACCACAGTTTCAATGACAGTCCAGTCCTTCTCCGTCTGCAGGGCACCATCGGCAGTAGCACGAGGAACTCTATCGTTAATAAAAACGACCCCATGCCCTACGAATACTTCGTCTTCAATGGTGACACCTTCGCAAACAAACGTATGACTGGAAATTTTGCATCGCTTTCCAACGAAAGCATTCTTTTGAATCTCAACGAATGGACCGATTTTGGTTTCGTCTCCAATCGAGCAGCCGTACAAGTTTACAAAATCATTGATTACAACGTTCTCGCCAAGCTTGACGCTGGCTGCAATCTTCTGGAGAGGTCCGGGCTGATATGTCATCACTTCTCCGATTTAGTGCTTGCCAAAAACGGTCGTTTTATCGACTCCTCTGCAAGCTCAAGCAATCGAACTACGCGCAATCCTGAATGCCCATCAGTCAACGGAACTTTCTTATTGATGACGCAATCGATGAAATGCAGCGTTTCGTATTTCAACGCTTCTGTCATGTCATAGACGGGAGCTTTCATTTCTCCGTGCCTGTACTGCACAAGAGCCTTATATCGCGCCGTTTCTGTCTCTGGCGGTTTACTTAACAGCTCGATGCCTTTGTCGTAAATCCGCACTTTTTCAATCGGAGTATGGTCGTCGAAGGCAAGCATTTTGCGGGTGCCACCAATCAGCATCTCGCGAATTTTCACGGGCGACAACCAGCTGACGTGGAAGTGAGCAATAAAATCGTCTTCGAACTCCATAGTCATGAAGGCGACGTCTTCAATTCTTGTTTCCGTATGCGACTTTCCAATTGCCTGAATATTTCTTGGAGTTCTGCCGATCAAATAATCAAGCAGAGAAAAATCGTGCGCACCGAGATCCCAAATTACGTTGACATCATTTTGAAACAGCCCGAGATTGATTCGAGTCGAGCTTAAATAAAGCAATGTACCCAGTTCTCCCTCATCAATCAGCTGTTTGATCAACCGAACAGGACCGTGGTAGACGAACGTGTGGTCGACCATGAGGACCAGGCCTCTTTCCGCAGCGATAGCAATCAACTCTTCGCACTGAGCTGATGTTCTGCACATTGGTTTGGAAAGAAGCACATGCTTTCCGGCTTGCAGTGCTTGCCTGGCCAATGCAAAATGCGAGTCGACCGGTGTAGCAATGACAATTGCATCGAGGTTTTTGTCCTCGAGCATCAAAGAGAAATCGGTGATGAAATTGACGAATTTGTATCTGGTTCGGTGACGCTCTAGATTGGCTGGATTCAGGTCGCAAATGTATTTCAGATCAACGTTGTCGATCTCGCTGAAATTGCGAACAAAATTAGGTCCCCAATATCCGTAGCCGACTATGCCTACACTGATTTGCCGCATCGAAAACGCCTTAATTTACCTGACAGCAATCATATCATGTGCATATAGCCTCGGACGGGCACACAGCCAGCCACAACGGCATTAACAACGGCGCCATTGACGACCGTGTACTAACAACCACGGCATTTACAACCACGTCATTCCCGCTGCTTCTCAGCGCCCCCTGGAAGACGAAGCCGTAATTCGTTTGAATGTTCGTTCGCGCCAGTACGAAAATACGTCAATCAAAGATGCGATCACGACTTTTATAGCTCCAGCGCGCGCAACACCGGCTTCACGCGGCAAATACTCGATACTGACTTCCGCAATGCTAAATCCAGCGTCGTTTGCTCTCAACAACAGCTCCGGCATGGCAAAACCTGTGCTTTTACCTTTCATGTCACCGAGTAGCGTTTTGACTACTTTTCGCTTGTAGACCTGAATGAAGCTGTAATCGCGAAGCTTCATGTCAAATAGCAGATGCAGAAGCAAAAGATTTGCGTGTGAAAGAAAGAGCCTGTAAGGCGTATAACCGGGACGTCCTTTTCGGCTCGCCACCACGACATCATGGTTTTCAAGCTGAGGAAGAATAAGCGACAGGTCATTCAAATCGAATGGATAGTCAACGCCGTTGTGAGTAATCAACTCTCCCTTCGCGGCAGCGAAAGCCTTGAGCAGGCTTTCACCCTGGCGAAGATTTTTCTCGTTGTTAATCAGACGAATTCGGCTGTCTGCATCAGCCAACCGTTGCGCAATTGCAGGCGTCAAGTCAGTGCTGGCGTCGTTGACGATGATGATCTCGAAAGTGCTGAAGAACTTCTCCAGCGCCTGAACAGAACGCCTGATCGTGTTCTCGAGACTCTCTTCTTCGTTGTACGCCGGATACACGACCGTAATAGGAATTTTTTGCTCTGATTCGCTCACAGCCGGTGTCGCCACGCTTAACTTCTATCGCCAGGTTGGTAAATGTGTTCCAAAAATGCCAAAAGCAGATCTGTGCATAGATTGTACCCCCGCGGGAACCAAACTAACGGAAAACTCCTCACACCCTGACGCACGCCTTGCTTAACGAAGTTTAACATTCACCATTCGCACCGTGAATGGTGACAGAAAGATCATGGGCACCGCATATGGTTCAAATTGATCGCCACTCTCCCTGGTGGCAACAATTATTAAAAATTGCACAAATCTGGATGAATTTATATATAATCTGCTTATCTGATGGTTCGCATTTGGTGGCAGATCATGGGCAGATTAGTTCAAAAATTTGGCGGAGCAACGGTTGCAGATCTTAATCGCATTCGAAAAGCCGCAGAAATAGCCGTCAAACAAGCCTCAGAGGGAAATGAAGTTGTAGCAGTGGTATCAGCGATGGGGCGCAGTAGCGACCACCTGAAAGCCATGGCAAACGAGCTGACCGACCAACCGAGCGCACGAGAGCTGGATGTCTTATTGTCGACTGGTGAACAAGTTTCAGGCGCTCTAATGACAATGGCAATTCAGTCACTTGGCTACCAGGCGCGCTCGTTCACAGGTGCCCAAGCCGGGATTGTCACAGAGCATCGCCACGGTATGGCTGGAATCAAAGACGTTCATCCTGAGGCAATTGAAGCATCACTCAACCGGGGCGAAATTGCTGTCGTCGCAGGCTTCCAGGGCATGACGGAAACAAGCGAAATTACGACTCTCGGTCCCGGCGGCTCCGATACGACAGCGGTCGCACTGACTGCGGCTCTGTCTGCAGAGAGATGCGACATCTACAGCGACGTCAGAGGCGTGTACACAGCCGATCCGCAAATAGTGAATGACGCTCGTTGTTTACCGGCGCTGAGCTACGAAGAGATGCTCGAAATGACATCGTCAGGCACAGACTTGCTGAGTACAAGCTCACTGGAATTAGCTCTCGATACACATATCCCGATTCGAGTGAGAGCAAGTCACAATCCAGATGATCTGGGCACTCTAATCACACACAAATGGGTAGCGCCAGACTATGCGATCTGTGCTGTGGCAGTTGACCGCAATCACGCTTCGCTGAATCTGACCACCACCACGCCTGGTGCGCAAACGCTCGAAGGCGTGTCCAATCTGTTCACCAGATTGCAAGAGTTGAGCATTTCGACCGACATGATGATGCTGCTGGCGCGGGAAGACGAACCATCACAGGAATTAGCTCTGACAGTAGACCGCAGAGCCATCAATCGAGTCAGAACGATAATCGAGTCGCTGTCCCAGAGCCTGGGCAACCCCAAAGTTACCTTTGACACAACCAGTGCAAGAATTTCAGTAATCGGGCGACACTTGACTTCGCGAGCAGATATCGTAGCTGGCGTCTTTTCGACACTCCACGCCGCTTCCATTCCAGTCCAACTTGTAGCGACAAGTGATATGCGAGTGACGGTACTTTTGCCAGATCAACATGCTGCTGGAGCAGTACGTTTGATACACAATCGGTTCAAGCTCGCCGATTCATCTGCAGCCGCCTTTAACTAGAATCAATTTGCTTCTCGGGACCTATAGCGCCACACTTTTACCAGGTCGTCGCGTATAGTAGTGATCGTAGTCTTCGAGAGATACGCTAATGTCCCCAAATTTTGACAATCTAGTTAACAAAGGCAAGGGCTTCTTAAAACAAGCTGCCGACCAGACAACACGCATTGCGAAAATCGGTAAGCTCAACACGAACGTAATGACCCTCCGCTCTGAGAAAGGTCGTCATCTTCAGACAATCGGGCTGAGAGCATATACGTTGTTCACCGAGAACAACAAAATCGACGGCACCGTTTTGCAAGAAAAGGTACGCGACGAAATTGCCCAGATTGAGCGCATCGAAAGCCGCGTGCGAGAAATCGAAGAAGAAATCGCCGAGCTGCGAGCTAACACACATGTCGATGTCACAGACGTAACTGACGATGACGACGATGATGACGATGATTCAGCCGAACATGCAAAAGGCTCAGAAGACAAAGGCGTAGACAGTAAAAGCGAAAAATAAAAGTCGAGACGAGAACTAGAGAATGACTGGAAAAAAAACTTGGAGAATTGCTTTAGCGACGTGCGTTTTTTCAGTGTCAAACTTTCCGGCGCTGGCAGACGCAATCTCGCCTGCAATTAAAGCCGACGGAAAGCAATATTCGCGAGACGCAGCAAATACAGCTTATTTTGGAACTGGAATATCTGGACGTTTGACAGAAGCATCGAACCTTCGTTTTGAAGGTGAGCAAGAGACAGCTGCAGCGAACTATGACGTGGCACTGAAGAAGTTGCAGAAGGCAGTGCAGCTGGATCCTGCCGACCCAACCGGACATATCCTGCTCGCTCGAGCGCTGTCAGCGAAGGTGCGCTCCTCATCACGTCCCGACGAGAAGTTGATCGCCAAGGCAATCGAAGAATGGAAATTGATCTGGCATCACGATGCTGATTTGCTCGAACAAGTTGAAGGTCGCAGAGAAACACACTCTCTACAGAAACTGGCTAAAGCCGTGGCAAAGTACAACCAGGAACACCCTGCACAATCACAAGTAGCAACCAAAGAGAATGCCGAGAAGCTCTAGCAGGCTCCTCGGAAGGGAGACTTCTAGGTGATGGTGATTACTCACGTGGGCAATTACCGGTATGCTAGTACAAGTACAAGGTCTCACTGTTGGTTTGACTAGTAATAGCGAATTTGACCGCACAGGTAGACTGGGGTGCAAGTTAATCTTCGGAGGAGACAATCATGGGTTGGCTCGACAATTTATTCAAGCCCAGGGCGCAGCCAAAAGAAGAGGCGAATCGTTCAACATTGATGATGGAACGATTGAAAGCTCGACGTGGTCAGGAAACTGGAAAGTGGTTGGCTTTGATGGAAGATGCCTCGAGGGAAGCGCCTGCGCCAACCGGACCGGCATCGACCATCGAAGATGTGGATAAGCGCGAGGTCTTGGATGAAGCCCCATATAGTCCTCCACTGGCGGCGCAATTCGCGCCGATGTCAACTGTCAGCGGCGCTTCCAATGCACCAACCGTCGAACAACAAGAAGAAAATCGAACCGTCGCGGGCGTGCAAATGCTGTTTGCCGAGTTTAAGAAACAATCCGATGAATACAATGCCAGTGCAGAAACACAATTGATGCTGACTGTGAACCAACCGAAGTTTACTTTTGAGGCACCAAATTACGAGGATGCTTCAAGCCAGAGCCCAAAAATCAGTATCTTCAAAGGGCATGTCGTAGCGCAGCACTGGGCGATGCTCGTACAAGGCTATGAGGAGAAGATCGATGTATACGTCATCGCGGCAGACGAAATTCTCAACTTTACCTTGAATGACATAAGAAAATTTGGAATAAGCCCTTACATGACGGTCGAGTCTTCGATAGTAGATGATCGCCGCGTTTGGAACATTGGAGGTATTCCGATTTCACTCGAAACAATTCCTCTCTTATCGAAAGAGCTACTCGGCGATCTGATTCGCGTTGCAACTGGAACGATGAATGAATCTGAGTTGTTTACCGACCTCAAAACAAAGTTGAAGCTAGGTGAGACTGTGGCACAGGGCTATTCATCCACCACTCCAAACAGTTAACATCATCAACTATTGTTTGAATACAGGCTCGGCTTTCGCTCTTAGCTTTTGCTGCCGGCTTTCGCTTTCCCTTCAGACCTGGCGGCGGATTTTCCGTGCACTGGTGTCAGCCACTTATGGTACTTCTCGTTCTCGCCACGACAGATCGAGATGTATGTATCTTTGACCTGATTAGAGATCGAACCCGCTTTACCGTCACCGATTTTACGCTTATCGACTTCGGTGATAGGAGCTATTTGAGCACCTGTTCCGCAGAAGAACAGCTCATCGGCGGTGTAAAGCTCGCTTCTGTCGATCTGGCGTGAAACAGTCTGCAAGCCCAACTCACGTTCTGCAAGTTCCATGATGCTACTGCGGGTGATACCTTCCAGAATGTTCTCTGTGGTCGGTGTCGTGATCAGCTGACCGCGCTTAACCATAAACAAGTTCATTGCGCTGCCTTCAGAAACGTGTCCGTTCTCTGACAACACAATGCACTCATCGAAACCTGCCATGACTGCGTCTGTCTTGGCCAGAGCGGTGTTGGCGTAAGCGCCGACTATTTTGGCTCTTGCAGGAATAGCATTATCTTCGACGCGGCGCCAGCTCGATACTTGCACCTTCAGTCCCTCGGCTCCATGAAAATAATCGCCGAACGGTACGGTGAACATGCACACGTCGCTTGGATTATTATCGAGACTTGGTCCAACTCGATGCGCCGTCTTGTAAGCAGCTGGTCTGATATAAGTGTCTGTAGTCGGTGCGTTTCTCTTGAGCAACTCAACAACCACGTTGCACAATTCGTCGACCGAATATTTAGTTTCCAAATACATGATCTTCATGCTGTCAGTCATGCGCTCGAAGTGTTCGCGCAAACGGAAGATGTACAACTCCTCTTCTCTGGCATTCCAGTAAGCTCTGATGCCTTCAAAGACAGCAGTTCCGTACATGAAAGAATGATTCATTATGTTGATGTTGGCTTCTTCGATCGGTACAAAGTTACCTTTGAAATATGCCAACGACTTGGTGTTAGTTTCCATTTTGCCTCACGGAGAGAGTTTAGTGGTTTCGGACATTTTGGGACAGGAATTCCCTGGAGCAATCATCCTCCAAACATCAATCAGGAATCAGGTTTCTTGCTATCGCAAAAACGAATGCGATCGACGACTGCTTGCCGTTGACCAGCATCGGGCTTAAGCTCCAAAAATCTGCTGAATGCTTTTGAGGCGTTTTCCCACTCTTGATCGCTTTCACAGACAGTGCCCAGTTCATACCAGGCGTCTGCTAAGGTCGGTTCCAGCTGAACAGCGGTGCGATACTCAGCTTTCGCTTCACTGTATTTGGTCAATCGCTTCAAACATTTACCAATACCAAGATGGCACTGCCCTGAGTTCGGATACTTTGCTGCCTGCTTTTGAAAAAAAGCCAGTGCAGTTTCGGTATTACCCATGGTGAGCTGGTTGTATCCGCTGCTCAGAGCTTTATCCCAATCAGTCGGCTCTTTAGCGAACGATGGCAGACTGAAACAGCCTGCCATCGTAATTGTGATTGGAATAAGAACTGCGCCGCGGAGTCTGGAATTAAATGAGAAGGTCATTTTATTCATCCTCTCCGGTTTATGGTCCTTATTTAGTTTTCTTTGGTGCCAACACTGTTCCGGTTGCGCTGATGGAGCGAATCGGAGCGATATCGCCGCCGGGGACTGGTTGAACAACAATCGCCGAGACATCAGTCGTAACCTTAGTTACGTTATCTCCGACTTTCACACCAGAGCCTTTGGTGATGCTGCCCGTAGAGTTGTCGGCTTCAACACTGCTCAATTTGATAATTGCGATCGTGTTGGTCAGCTCTTTCAGAACCTTACCGCTGGTCGGGTCTTTAATCGTCTTGTAAGCACGCTGTACCTGAAGATTGTCTCCACTAGCGAGTCCGTTCACTTTGCCGAGGTTGACGATCACTTGCGTTCCTGTTACGTCAGCAATTTTTCCGGCGACGTTCTGTGCGGCCAGCGACTGATTGTCTGGAATTTTGGCGGCGAGAGCGTCTAGCTGTGAACCGAGAGAATCAACTGCCTGGAGAGTCGCTTCACCAGCGATTGAGCTGGCGAAATCAGACGAACCCATGTCGAAGCCGGCACCGCCACCAAACAACGACATGCCTTTACGCAGGGATTCGCCGGTTCCATGGACTGAGCCAAGAATTTCGCCGGTTGTTACGTCGATAATACGAGCATCTACAGCCACTTTGACTGTGCTCTTATGGCTGCTTGCGCCGCCGAACATGCTCAAGTATCCACCGTAAGGCACATAACCCAGAGCACCAACTGCGCCACTAGCGCTGACCGATTTGTTCTCAAAACCGAATTGTGTGACGGTTCCGACAACCATCGCATCGATACTCAACAATTTACCGA
>WBZN01002246.1_pt1 | contig 10903 bp, 10 predicted proteins | sample 5204281 | NCBI WGS metagenome assembly WBZN01 (sample SAMN12344347, study PRJNA552823) | activated sludge metagenome | biome: Activated sludge suspended growth; feature: Nitrification reactor; material: Wastewater; isolation source: activated sludge from nitrification reactor of wastewater... | reverse complement strand
ACCAGCGGTTGTGGGGCACGAGCCCGATGCTGTCGGCACGGCTCACCGGGTCCCTGCGCGCGGGCGATCTCGCGCGCGCCGGCGGGTTCGGCCTCGGCGGGGTACCGCCGCAGGACGTCGCGATGTCGATCGTGAACAGCACGCGTGCCGGGGTCACCGGCTATCTCCGCGGGTTCCCGGCGCGCACGGTCGTCGGCAATCAGTTCCATCTGCTCAACCTCGAGTACCGCCAGGAGCTGTGGCGGATCGAGCACGGGCTCGCCACGTTGCCCGTCTACCTCCGGCGGATGCACCTCGCGTTGCTCTCGGATACCGGCACCGCGTTCGACACCACGTTCGACGCCGCGAAGAGCCTGCGCGCGTCGGCGGGCGCCGCGCTGCGGCTCGACATGTTCTTCGGCTATTTCGTCCCGGGCACGTTCGAGCTCGGCTACGCGCACGGGCTCACCGCCGGCGGTACGGGGGAGACCTGGTTCCTGCTTACGGGCAGCATATGAGCCAGCGCGAGGTCGCCGGAGATGTCGCGATCGAGGTCACCCGGCAGCTCGCCGAGCCGGTCCGCGCCCTCCGGGATCGGCTCGGCCTCGTGGTCGATCACCTGGAGCGCCACGTGGCGACCTCGACCGGTCCCACGCCGTATCCGTGGCGTTCGCTGCAGACGCTCCGCCAGGACCTCGCGGCCGCTTATCTCGAGGCGACCACGCTCGCGCGCCGGCTCGACGAGCTCGATCGTGCGCTCGAGGACGGGGCGACCGGGTGGTTCGATCTCGTCGCCGCGGTCGATCTCGGCTTGCGGCTCGCGGGGCATCACCTGGCCGCGGGGATCGAGCTCTTGATCGATCTCGGCAACACCCCGCCGGTGCGCGGCATCGCTGGCACCCTCGCGCTGCTCGTGGCGCAGCTCGTGGCGATCTGTGCGAAGTCAGCCCGCGACCTCCCGGGCAGCTCGCTCAGCGTGCGCTGCTCCGCGGAGGGCGGCTGGGCCGTCGTGCAGATCGTCGACAACGGCGCGGGCAGCGACCGTGTTCCTGCGCTCGGTGACCTGGCCCGCGAGGTCCTCGCGCCGTGGGGCGCGACGGTCGATGCGGCGTCGGAGCCGGGGCAGGGCTGCGCGTTCGAGATCCGGCTGATGCACGTCCCGGCATGATCGCGGGAACGTGAGGAGTGCGACAGGCCCGATGACCGCGTCGTCAGCGAGCGCGTGCGCGTTCTCCTCGGACGCCACGAGCAGGACCAGCGGAGGTAGATGGCAGCAGGGCCACTACGGTAGCCACTGTGTGCACTCGGTCGGCGCGTCGTTTTGCAGGAAGCCCTCCGCGCGTCCGAGCCAATAGGCAGCCAGATAGTCCACGCCGGGGAAGACCTGCGTGGGAACGCCGGGGTCCGACTGCTGCCAGGGTTGGCGCTGCCATTCGAAGTCGCCGATCACCCGGTTAGCGACGTCGATGGCAGCCTGCGCATTGCCCGGACAGCTCGAATTCTCTGGGAAGCTGTTGCTGACCGCGACATGCACGCGCGGCGGCGGTTGGAACTGGGACAGCTGATGATTGCCCATCGCCACCGCGGCCGAAGCGCCAGCGTCCGCTCCGTGCTGGACGGCCGCATAGATGTACGCAAACCACGGGTTCTTGTCGTTGATGACCCCCGACTGCCACATGTTTTGCTGGAGGATCCCCTGAATGATGGCCTGACGGCCCGGGTCGCTGTCCAGCCGCGCCAGGTTGAACATCGGTTCGAATACGATGTTGTTCCCGAAGTAGCCCTTGCCGCAGTTGGCGGAATAAAACCAGGTTCGAGCGGTCTGCAACCAGCTGTCGACGTTGGCGAGGAAGAAGGCCTGGATGGTGTCGTGATCCGCCGCCCAGGCTGGCCGATCGGCGGTCACGTGGAGGGCAACTTCAAACGCTGACGTCAGCTGGATCGCCGCGGCTGGCTGCGGGTAGACGCCGTACGCAGAGGGCATGAAGTCGAGGAGGCCGGTGATCACTTGCTCCGACGAGACGCCGCTGGTGGTGAGATTGATGGCGAGGGGCTCCCACGGCGTCTTGACGATGTACTGCTCCTGGATCGACACGAGGCACGGGAACCCGTTGATCGTCGGGCAGAGCGTGCGGGTGATCATGAGCTGTTTGACAAACGTCGTCATGTCCGCTCGGATCAAGTCGCGAATCGACTCGTCGGTGAGCACATCGTAGGCCGCGGCGTAGCCCAGCATCGCTCCTTCGTATTGGTCCCGGCTCACCGCGCCCATCCAGACATAGCTCTGACCATCGTAGAAGCCGTTCGAATGGTTCGGCTGCGTCGTATCCTGGGTGATGCTCGAGAGCAGGACCGCCGAGCTGTTCGAGGGAGCGGCATACCGGGCAAGCCACCCCGGGCTCTGCGGGGCCACGTTCCACATCATGTGGATCGTCTGAACCAGCGCGGTCATGTTGGCGAGCGCGTCCGGTGAACCCGTGGCCTTGTATCGCCAGGCCTCGGCGGCGAGATACGTGCCCGTGAAGAGCGCGGAGTCTCCAAGGTCCTGGTACTGCAAGACCGTCTGCAGATCGGGAGCGGTGAAGAACAGGCCGGCGACCTGTCCCGCGGGAAGGCAAGCCTGCCTGAGGTATGAGTTATAGAGTCGGGACCGATCTTCCATGCCGCCACCCGCGGCGACCACCGATCCGAGCGACACGTCGAGGAGCTTGCAGGTGAGCGTGCCGCCACCCGTTGTCTTCGTCTCCCCGAGGTTGCAAGCGTCCACGCAGGAACTGACGCAGGAACCGTCGAGGCAGGAGGTGTCTGCGGGGCAGGGACGCGAGGTCCAGCTGCCGTTGCTGCAGGACTCGAGCGTTCCGAGATCGGCGCAAGACGGGCTTGCTCCGCCGCAGTCTCCCGCATCCGGGACGGCGCTCGTATCCGGGACGGCACCCGCATCCGGAATGGCACCCGCATCGTGTCGCCCGCACCCCGCGAGAAGCGCTACGGCCAAGATCAGACGAGGCGTTCCCCACGGAGAACTTCTTTCACCGTGATCCTGGACGAGCGTAAACCGCTGTGGGTCGGAGGGGCGCATGACGACGTTCTATCATCGTCGGCGAAGATCCTGCTTGGAGCGAGTCAACGCCCCGCGGTGTGACCGGACCACGCCTCGTAGTCGGCGATCCGCCGTGACAGCACCGCGACGTCTTCGCCGAGCGCGGCCCGGCTCTCGGCGGCGACGACCAGCAGGCCCATCGCGGCCTGCAGCAGTCGGCCACCGGTCAGCGGAAGGTTCGCCCCGCGAAGCGCGTACTCGCGGACCTCGGTGATCCGGAACGCGACCTGGCCGACCTGCAGGTAATCACCCCGCAGGTAGACGACGTCGCTGCCGACGAGCAGCGCGTGCTCGATCTCGCGGCGCGCCGAGGCCTCGCCCTTGCCTTCGGCCTGGGCACGCATCCGGCGCTTCGCATCCTCGTAGACCTCGGGGCGCGTGATCGGCGCGTCGCGGGTGTACGGCGCGAGCTGCTCGGCGATGCCTTTGGCTGCCTCCGGACCGTCGGCGACGTGGAGCGCGACCTCGAGGTCTCCGAGCGCGAGCAACAGATCGCGGCTGCGCGAACGCCGGCGTGCCTCGCTGAACCGCTCGTGCGCGAGGTACGCGAGCCCGGCGCACGCGAACACGCCGCCGGGCACCAGCGACAGCGCGGCCGCGGCGACACCCGCGGTCGCGACTCCCGACCAGACCAGCGGCGCGGTCGGTGAGCGACCGATCAGCTCGACGCGATCGAGCAGGCGGGCATCGAGGCGGATGATCGGATTGCCGGGCGGCGCGATCACCAGCCAGGCACCATCGACACCGATCCCGCTGCGTGGCAAAAGCCGCGTGCGGTCGATCGCGGTGGGGACAGCTTCCATGCGGCGCCTAGCCCAGCTCGACGACGCCGACCTCGGCGAGGTGGGCGAACGCGAGCAGGGCCTCGGCCTCTCGCACGGTGGCCGAGCGAATCAGCGACAGCAAGTCCCATCGACCATCGACCCGCCTCGCGAGCTCGATCTCCGCGTCGGTCAGACCGTGCTGGTCGCCGAACTCGGGGTCGATCTCGCGAATCCGCTTTGGCACCCGGTGCCGCGACAGCAGCAGCTTGGCTAGCTCGGCGACGCGCGCGCGCTCGATCTGCGAGAACGTCCTGCGAACTTCGGCGTCGCTTGGATCCTGGTGAAGCGCCTGGGTCGCCATCGCAAGCGCGCCGGCTCGATCGCCCTGGCGCAGGCGGCCGCGAGCACCGGCCGCGAGCTCGACCGCGGAGTTCGTCCGTTCGCGGTGCCTGCGGTCCACGGTCAAGAGCCCGGTCTCGGCCATCTTGGCGAGCGCGTCATAGGTCGCGAAGCGCTCGCCCGAGAACGTCGCGGCGATGTCGGCCGCGGTGTGGCGATCTCCGGCGAGGGCCCAGAGCCGGGCGGTGTCGATCATCATTCCGTCGTGGGAGCGTGGTGGCTCGGCGGTCGGCGGGATGTAGAACGTCACGTCGTCCCCTCCGAGAATCCCCATGATCTCGGCCATTCGCGCCGCGCGACGGCGGGCCACCGTGAGGCAGATGTCGATCTCGAGCTGGGCGTTGACCCCCGTCGAGGGGGCGGTCGCGCGGGGAATCAAATCGAACGAGCCATCGGTCCAAGTAACGACGTCCGTGACCGCCTCGCGAGTCTTCGTGGCCAGGATATCGATCAAGTCGAGCTCCGTGATCAACCCCGACATCAGCAGCACCTTGCCGAGTGGCACGCCGGTCTCGGCGCGCGCCTCGAGCGCGTCGGCGAGCGCGCGCTCGGCGACCAGGCCGCTGCGCACGAGGATCACGCCGAGCTGCTCGTCGCGGCGGTTCGAGCTCGCCCACACGATCGCGCCGCTCTCGACCACGATGCTCCGCACGATCCCCCGGCGCTCGAACGTGATCGGCGCGGAGAGCTTGCGCCGAGCGACCCACTCGAGGACGTCTTCGGCGGCCATCGTGCTGAGCGCACCACGCACCGACATGCCTTTGAGCATAGCGGAGAATCGGCTATCGTGCGGGTGATGGCCGACGGACCCAAGCCGCCCGATCGTGGCGGCATCACGCTCCACCCCCGCACCGTCATCGTGGGCGGTGTGATCGCGGCGCTCGGCATCGCGATGCTCTCCATGTTCCTGTGGATGGTCCCCGGTGCCGCGGCCCGGGAGGCGAAGGCGGCCTGCCGTGGTCTCCACGGCGACGAGCCCCTGGCGCCCGCCCTGTGCCCCGGCGGACAGCCGTGCACGATGGGCGAAACGGGCGTCCGCGCGCCCGACTTCACCGCCCTCGATCATGAGGGCAAGCCGGTCAAGCTGTCCGATTTCCGCGGCAAGGTCGTCCTGCTCAACTTCTGGGCCTCGTGGTGCGGGGTGTGCAGGACCGAGAAGCCGACGATCCGCGGGATGGCCGAGAACCTCAGCAGCAAGGACTTCGTGGTGGTCACGCTCGCCTCGGACAAGAGCTGGAGCAACGTCCTGATCGCGCTCGTCGAGGCGCTCGCGCCCGGCGTGCGGGTGCCGGAAGGCGACGTGCAGCTCCCGGCCGCGCTGGAGGTCTACCAGCGTGCGCTGCCGAAGGGCATCCCGTTCAAGGTGTTCCTCGACCCGCCGGCCGGGGACAGCACGATCGGTCAGATCACCGCATCGTGGGGCATCAAGGCGGTCCCCGAGAGCGCGCTGATCGATCGCAACGGCAACATCCGCGCGTACTTCGTCAACAAGCGCGACTGGGAGTCGTCGGTCGCGGAGACCTGCCTGAGGTCGGTGATCGACGAGTGATCGAGGCGTCGTCGGCGCGGGTGGCCGATGACCCGAGCCGCGCAGGGGTGATACGCTCGGCGCCGATGGCGCGGGTGCTCGTGATCGACGACGAACCGGACGTGGTCCGGCTGATCCTCAAGGTGCTGTCCGGACGCGGCCACATCGTTCAGGTCGCACGCGATGGCGCGAGCGCGCTGCAGCGCGTGAAGCACGAGCCACCCGACGTGATCTTGCTCGATAGTGATCTGCCGAAGATCGATGGCGCCGAGGTGTGTCGGCGGATCAAGACCGACCATTCGACGACCCAGATCCCGGTCGTGATGATGACGTCGTCCTACATCGATATCTACGACGTCTGTGCCGAAGACGGTCCCGAGGCATTCGTGGTCCGGCCGTTCGTGCGCGAAGTGCTCGCGAACGTCGTCGAGCGGGCCCTGTTCCGGCGCTAGGACACCGGCGAGCATGTCCGCACGCGTTCCCTTCACGATCCTGACCGGCTGGCTCGGCGCCGGCAAGACCACCGCGCTCAATCGGATGCTCGGGGCGCAGCATGGCAAGCGCATCGCGGTGCTCGTCAACGAGCTCGGTCGGATCGCGATCGACACCCAGCTGATCATCACCCGCGGCAGCGACGTGCTCGAGCTCGCGGGCGGCTGCGTGTGCTGCAAGATGGATATCCGCAACGATCTGTGGGACGGGATCGGCGACATCGTCGCGCGGTCGTCGCCGGACTGCGTCGTGCTCGAGACCACGGGCATCGCCGAGCCCGCCGCGATCCTCGATGGCCTGGTCCGCGTGCCCGATGCGGTGCGCGACCGGATCCTGCCCGCAGGGGTGATCTGCGTCGTCGATGCCCAGGCCGGCGGCGAGGCGATCATGACGCGCGACGAGGCACGCGCGCAGGCGGCGGCGGCGGACCGGATCCTGCTCGCGAAGCTCGACGTCGCGTCGGCGGACGCCGTGCGCCGCTGCCACGAGATCCTCGATGACATCGCTCCGCATGCGGAGCGCGCGAGCTTTCCAGGCGATGAGGCGGGCGCGCGGGCGATGACCGCCTGGGTGATCGAGCCACGCAAGCTGCGTGCGTGGAGCGAGCGCGCCCCGGCGACCGCATCGCACGATGGGGGGGCTCATCCACATCATCATGGCAATCAGCTCGTCGCGGTCGTGTTCACCGATGCCGTGCCCCTCGTCGCTGAACGCGTGCTCGCGGTGATCGACCGCCTGGGCGCGCGGCTCGTTCGTGCGAAGGGCTTCGTGCATGTCGCCGGAGACGATCGCAAGGGGTTCATGGAGCGTGCTGGCATTCGCACCGAGCTGCGGTACCTCGAGCCGTGGGGCGACGCAGCGCGGAAGACTGAGCTGGTGCTGATCGGCGACGGCCTCGATGAAGCGACCGTGCAGCGCGCGTTGTGGGCGTGCCGCGCGGCGCCTTAGGCGACGACCCTGCGCGCGTTCGGGCGTCGTCGCGAGCCGCGACCGTGCGGCGCGATCCGCCGACTCGTTCGCCGCGGGCCGAGCGCTGCCGTCATGCTGCGCGCGCGCGAGTCACCGCCACGCGGCGTGCCGGACCTGGTTGAGCGCGGCCTCGCCAGCGAGCATGCCGGCGTCATCGGCATCATGGATCGCGAGGCCGACCAGGTTGCCGCCGGCGGGCGCTTCACCGAACGCCGCGTCGACGGCGATCCAGGCCCGGCCGGTCCAGCTCACCGCCCAGCGATGGCGCACGAGCCGGGCACCGTCGACACGCAGCCCCGTGACGACGCGGGTCGGGATCGCACGCCGCTCCGCGAGCGCGGCGTAGGCGAGGGCGAACGTGGTGCAATCACCGGCGGTCGCGACCGCCGCATCGCGCCGGGACGTGGCACCTGCCCGCAGATCGGGCGAGATCCGCGCGCGCACGTTCGCGACGAGGGCGATGATCTCGCGGCTGCGATCCGGGCCGGGCGGTCCGTGGGGCAGGCCACCGGTGAGCGCCGGGGATAACTCGAGCTCGAGCCCGGCGCGCGCGGGCGCCTGAGCTTGGCCCGGAACCGCCGGCAGCGCGAGGTCGCCGTCGAGCGAGATCCGGTGACTTCGGGCACCCGTGAGCGGCACCGAGGTCGCCGCGATCAGATCGACGGGCGCGAACGCGGCCGCGGCCTGGGCGACGGTCGCCCGCCGCTCGATCACGCCCGCTCCGTCGACGATGCGCCCGGGCGCTCCGTCGCTCGCGAGATCGATCGTGGCCTCGACCCCGGCGCTCGTGGCATCGAGCACCAGCCGGGCGACGAGCCGCGCCGCTGCCACCTGCTCGACCCGGCCATGCGCGACCACGAAGCCGCGCGCCGGCAAGAACACCGCGCCGTCGTACGCGCCGTCGCGCCGGATCAGGAGCGGCAGGAGCTCGGCGGGGACCGCGTCCCCATCGATCCGCGCGGTGTCTCGATCGACGGTGACCTGCCAGCCGCGGTGATCGCGCAGCGCCTCGCCGTGACGCGTCGCCGTGGCGCGCTCGGTCCAGATCACGCGCGACGGGACCAGCGCGGGATCGGCGAGGACCTCGATCGTGGTCGTCATCGCGATCGGCGCGTCGCCCCGCAGGAACCGCAGCGTCTCGGCGCGCCGCAGGATCACCCCGGATCGCGACCACCGCTCGGTTTCCACGGCGGTTCCGACCTGCGCGCCGCCGAACCAGATCGTGTAGTGCCGCTCCGCGTCGGTCGGCGTGTCGCTCGGCGCGTCAGGTGGATGTGCTATCGGGTGGGCACACGCCGCGATCAGGACAACCACGGCTGTGCGCACAAGATGATCGTAGCCACCTCTCCACCACGAGCGCAAACTCGTCGCATGTCCGCGCCGTGGGTGGTGATCGGCTGCGGTTACACGGGGACGCGGCTGGCGCGCGAGCTGGTCGGCCAGGGCGTCGACGTGACGGTCACGCGCCGCGATCGCGATGCCGTGATCGAGCGATCATCCAAGCTCGGAGCGCGCGGCGTCTGCGTCGATCTCGCGGACCCGGCTTCGCTCGCCGGCGTCATCCCACCCGACGCGGTCATCGTGTGTCTGGCCCCGCCCGGCCGCGATCCGGCTGGCGAGCTCGGCGCGCTCGTCGCGGCTGCGGCGCACGCGCAGCGGATCGTCTACGTGTCGTCGACGGGCGTCTACCCCGCGGCCGCGGGGGCGTGGGTCGACGAGAGCTGGCCGCTCGCGCCGGTCACGCCATCGGGTAGGGCACGGGTCGCCGCCGAGGCCGCGCTTGCAGCGTCGCGTGTCCCGTGGGTCGCGCTGCGCGCCGCGGGGATCCACGGTCCAGGGCGCGGGCTCGTCGACCGGATCCGGTCCGGGACCTATCGCATCGTGGGAGACGGGAGCTCGCATGTCAGCCGGATCCATGTCGTCGATCTCGTCGCGGCGATCCTCCGCGCGGGCGCGCTCGATGTCACGGGCGCGGTCAACGTCGCCGACGATGATCCGGCCCCGATCGGGGTGGTCGCCGATACGATCGCGGCGCAGCTCGGAGCCCCACGTCCACCGCGAGCTCCCGTCGACACGGTGTCGGCCGAGGTCGCCGGGATGCTGACGGCCGATCGAAAGATCTCGAACACGCGGATGAAGCGCGAGCTCGGGGTCACCCTTCGCTATCCGAGCTGGCGCGATGCGCTCCAGGCCGGCGCCGACGTCGCCTGATCACACGGAGGGAGCACCGCCCGCAGCATCACCGAGGCCGGCGCCGACGTCGCCCGACCAGCAGCGCGCCCGCCATCAGCATCGTTCCAACGGGAGCGTCCTCGCCGGCCTGACAGCACCCGGTCTTGTTCGCTGTCGTGGTGGCGCCAGCGACCCCTGCAGGGCGGGCCGGAACCGCGGGACACGAGCCGGGCCCGATCGCTCCGAACTGCGCCTGGAGCGCCGGCCACTGCGGGGCGCACAGGTCGTGCTCCTTGGTGCCCGCCGGGCATGCGAGTGGCCCGGCGAGCTCGGAGAACCGGAACAGCGGGTGCCAGCTGCCACCATCGGTCGAGCGACCCACGGCCATCAGATCCGGTGACCAGTTGGCACCGCAGCCGACGAGCGAGCCATCGCCGCGCTGACCGAGGCAGCCGAGCTGCGGGGTCGTGACCGGGTGCCCCAGCGTGCTTCCGAGCGGGACGAAGGCGGTGCCGTCCGCGGTCGACTCGAACGATCCTCCGGTGCGGGTCGCGACGACGACTCCGCTCGCGCGGAACACCACATCGCGGATCGGATCCGTGGTCTCGAGCACCTGGTCGAACGAGCGGCCCCCATCGGTCGAGCGATAGAGCCGGTCTCCGGAAGGCGGATTCGCGCCGGAGGAGGTCATGAGCACGACGTCGGGATTCGCCGGGTCGATCGCGACCACGTAGAGCAGCGGCGTCGAGCCATAGCGTACCGTCGGGTGGGGCGCTCGTGCACCGAACAGCGGCACCTCGGTCCACGTCGTGCCTCCGTCGTTGCTGCGGAACAGGTGCGCGCGGGCCTCGGGCGCGACTTGATAGCCGGTGACATAGATCCGCTGTGGATCGGAGCGCGCGACCTTGACGCTCTTGTACCAGACCGTCGGCGATGGCAGCCCCATCGGCGCGAACGTGATGCCATTGTCGCGCGAGCGATACACGTTGTTGGGTTTCGCGCTCTCGGCGGTCGCGACCCACACATCACCGTTCGACGCGATGTCGATCGCATCGATCCAGATGTCCGCGATCCGCCCCGCGTCCCCGGGCCGCCGCTCGGCCGTCGCCATGGCCCAGTCACAGCCACCATCGCGGCTGACGCGCAATCCGGTGAACGTCGTCGCGAAGATCGTTCCATCCGCGGCGATCGCGTACTTCGGATCGAACTCACCGCCGTATCCGATCGCTTTCTCGCACACCCAGCGAAACGAGCAACCGTCATCGAGCGTCACGAGCAGTCCGAACGTCGTGCGTACGAGCATCGCGTGATCGTCGCCGGGGCGCACGTAGATGCCGTTGGTGAGCGGTGGGCGCCCGTTCGCGCGCGCGACCCCGAGGGCGAGCACGCAGGTGGCCAGGATCGCAGCGAGCCGCACGTCGCTCGATGGCTTCCTCTCCGGCCGCACCGGGCGACTATAGTCCGGTGGGAGCCCGAACGGTCACGCGCGACGCCAGCGCC
>WBZN01000742.1_pt1 | contig 10905 bp, 6 predicted proteins | sample 5204281 | NCBI WGS metagenome assembly WBZN01 (sample SAMN12344347, study PRJNA552823) | activated sludge metagenome | biome: Activated sludge suspended growth; feature: Nitrification reactor; material: Wastewater; isolation source: activated sludge from nitrification reactor of wastewater treatment... | reverse complement strand
CAGCACGGCAGCTTGGGCGGATTCGGACAAGGCCGAGTTTTCACTCCATTTGTTCCAGAATGGCTTGCCGATTGCGGATGCCGAATTATCGATACGCAGCGAGTCGTATGAAAAAACAACGGCGAAGCTGATTTTTGAAACTATTCCGTCGACCTATTCCTGGAAGCCAGGCGGCGATGCTCCTTTGAAAACCAACTCCAATGGCAGTATTGCCGGAAAATTGCCTCCGGGAGTGTATCAATTTGTCCTCAAAACCCGTCAGCAGGATTTTACTTTCGATTTACCGTTGCGTTCGGCAGAAAATGTACAGATTCTGGTGACTTTTTACTCTAGCAAGAAAAAGCCCTTGCTCAATATCGAAAGTTCCCTGGCGGGGACGCAGGCCGGATCTAGCGGCGCTGCCAAAGCCGATGATCGTATCCAGGGCGAGGGGACGCTGGCGGTGCAGGTCGTATCGGCAGAAACCGGGAAACCGGTCAGGGATGCTCAGGTTTTTCTCAGTGGCACCCAGAGCAAGCTGCGGACCGATGATCAAGGACGGATCACGACAACCGTACCGGCAGGCAGTTATAGTGTTTCATTGTTACACAGCGCTTTCAGCAGCCAGACGCAGGATGAAGTCAAGATCGAACCGGCGCAAACAACTGAACTGAGTTTCAAGTTGACGCCGGCTGGTGTGGAACTGGCCGAGTATGTGGTGCTGGAACCGCACCTGGCTGGTACCGTGGCTTCAATCATCGAAGAGCAACGCACGGCGACATCCGTTTCAACTGTGTTGGGCGCGGAGCAGTTCAGCCGGGCCGGGGACAGCGATGCAGCCAGTGCGCTGCGCAGGGCATCGGGATTGACACTGGTGGGCGGGCAGTACATTTTCATTCGCGGTTTGGGTGAGCGATTCTCAACCACACTGGTGAACGGTGCGGCTGTCCCCAGTCCAGATCCGACGCGACGTGTTGTGCCCATGGATCTTTTTCCAACCAGTATTCTGGAAAGTGTGCTGGTGCAGAAAACGTATTCTCCGGAACGTCCAGCGGAATTTGCCGGCGGCACGGTGGAACTGCGCACACGAGGTATTCCCGATGCTTTCTTTTTTAATCTGAATCTGCAAGTTGGCGCCAATGACAATACGACTTTCCAGGATGGACTGACTTACAAGGGTGGTGGCGCGGATTTCACCAGCTACGATGACGGCGCACGTGACATGCCGGAAACACTGGCTCAGGCCACCCAGAATGGCAACTTGCAGCCGGCTTCGGCGTTTAATCCCAACGGGGTGACGCCAGGGCAACTGGAGAAACTGGGGGAAGATTTATCAGGTGGCTGGGATGTGAATCGCAAGTCGCGTCCGCCCGATTCCGGTTTTCAGGCATCGGTGGGTGACAGTTTTACCTGGGGTGATTTCAGGTTGGGCTATATCGGCGCAGCTGGCTGGAAGCGGGAATTCAGAAAACAGAATGAAGTTAATCGTGAGTTTGCATCCGAAAAACTGATCAATACGCAGGATCTGGATGTGCAGCGTTCATTGCAGGAGGTGGCCATAACGGGTTATGCGGCAACCGAACTGGAATACAAGGATACCCACAAGTTATTTGCCAGAACCATGTTTTTGCGCCAGTCGGTTGATGAAGCCAGGATTTCACAGGGATTTGTCGATGCGGAGACGACAAATGTCCGAAGATCCCGGTTGCGGTTTTTTTCCAATCAATTGCTGATGAACCAATTTGGTGGAGAACACCGATTCGACTGGCTGAAGGATTTTTCCATCAACTGGCTCTACACTGATGCCACGGCCAATCGCGACGAGCCCAAGACCCGGGATTACCGTTACGATGTCAGCCAGCAGACCGGTCAGTACATTTTTTCTCAACGTGTAGACAGTAACGTCATTTCGTATTCTGATCTGGTCGACAAGGATCAGAGCTGGCGGGTGGATGGCAAATTACCCTTGCAGCCCACGATAGAGCACAAATTGACCCTCAGCGGTGGACTCATTGCGCAAAGCAAGAGCCGCGATGCCAGTTCACAACGCTTCAGTTACTATCGCTTTGGTCCAGATGCATCGAATACGGGTATTACCTCGCAGCCATCGCTGGAGAGCATCCTGCGGCCACAGTATATCGGTGCCAATGGTTTCCAGCTACGCGATGTGACACGCAAGAGCGATCAATATACGGCGACTCAGGATTTGTTTTCATATTATGGGAAAATTGACTGGACCCTGTATGACCGGTTGAATATTACTGGTGGATTGCGCTGGGAGGATAACGATCAGCAGGTGCATACTTTTTTGCGAAGCCAACCGACAACCGCTCGACTAAACAAGTTGGACATGCTGCCATCGGTAGTCGCAACCCTGCATCTGACCGACAAGCAGCAGCTGCGTGCGGGCTTCAGCCAAACCCTGTCGCGGCCGGATTTCAGGGAACTGTCATCCGCTCCCTTTTTTGACATGAATACCAATCAGGAAACGGTCGGTAACCCTGAACTGAAACAGACAGCGATCACCAATTGGGATTTGCGCTGGGAATATTACTTGTCGCCGACGGAAAATATCTTTGCCGGTTTTTTCTGGAAAGATCTGACCAGTCCAATCGAGTTGGTGGCGCAACCGGGTACGGGTGCCCTGAACACGTATCAGAACGCGGATAAGGCCAATGTGTTTGGATTTGAGTGGGAAGTGTTGAAAAAACTCGATTTCGTGCATCCACAGCTACAGAATTTTTATGTCGGAGGCAACTATACCTGGTCACATTCCAATGTGCAGTTGACGGCACAGAATCTGATCGCCCAAACCACCAATAACCGGCCACTGCAAGGTCATTCCGAGCATATCGTGAATTTCCAGCTCGGTTACGACAATCCCAAATGGAAAACGCAGGCGACACTGCTGTATAACGTGTCGAGCAAGCGCATCATGGCCGCCGGGGTGCAAACGGCACCGGACAAGTATGAACAGCCCGTGCATCAACTGGATTTCGTATTCAGTCAGAATCTGTACAAAGGCTTGTCTATGCAGGCTTCGGTGCAGAACATGCTGGACGACGATATTCGTATCACACAGGGCGATGAAGTGGCACGCAGGTATCGCCGCGGGCGCTTTTACAATCTAAGTCTGCGGTTGGCGTTTTGATACCGGATGGCTCAGTGTAGTTTTCTATTCATAATTTATCGTGAAGTTTGATGGATCGATGTCTCGAGGTCATAACCCTCTGAAATAATGATTTCGCTTTATTCAGCCTGTATTAACGTTCGCTGATCTATAGTCATACTCGTCAGTGGGGGAAATTCAACGAGAACGTTAAGAAAGGATCTGATCATGAAAAAGTTACTGTGTGCTGTCATTGTTATCCTGCTGCTGTGTGGATTTCGTGCGCCGAACGGCAATATCATTTCCAAGGGTGAAATGTCGGATAAATTACTGCTGAATTTGGGGCAACCCCATGTTCGTACTGATCTGGGACTGATACAGACACGCGCATTTGGCGGGTTGATGTATGTCAAGCGAGAGATATGGACTTACCGTATCGATGACTATAACTACCGTTTTGTCATACAAAATGGACAGATCGTGGATGAACACTGGACACGGTTCTGAATTGTACGTGTCGATCCAGTCATGATCGTTCCGGATGCCATGCCTGTTATGCCATAACGTGGGGTGCAGCATGCATCCGGGATACCCTTCCGTTCTACAGTTTTGACTCTGACGAGACTGGGATTGCAAGGACGTGACATGTAAACTCAATGTAGTGGATTTGACATCAGTCTGTCATATCGCTGTCATACCTGCCTGTTAGATTGACTCACCCTTATATACACAGGAGGTGGGTAAATCATGTATCAACTAGAATATTTAAAAAAACAATTCATCACGACGTCTGCCATTTTATTTAGCAGCATCGCTTTCAACGCATATGCGGCCACGGCTACATTCGATCCTGCAACTGGCATTGTCGATCTTCCCGTTGTGGAAGTACTAGGAGGAGGCTCATCGGCTTTTTATAAAGCACAATTACAACTGAACGGAAACGAACTGCAACTGATTTCTGCTGAATCGATTGCAGCAGTAACAGGACAACGCAATGTCTATGATTCTGACACCAGTGCAGTGCATGTAGCCTCGGTAACCGTTGGTGCTGACGATTTCTACGCTAAGCTCAGACTCGTACCAGGATCCAATCCCATGCGCTTCACCGTGGATCAATTGGTCAGTAATGCATTCCAGGGTTGCCCGAGCTTTGCACAACCAGGACCGATTGCCAATTCCTGCAGCTTGAGCGGTACGATTACAACTGATGTCACGCTGACCAAGAATGTCGAGTGGGTATTGAATGGCCCGGTTTATGTTGGGGGCGATAACACCCAGAGTGCGACACTGACCATCAATCCCGGAACCAAAATTGTGGGAGTTGGTGGGCAAGGTGATCAGGCGGCTTATCTGTGGGTCAGACGAGGTTCAAAAATCATGTCAGAAGGCACACCGGATAATCCTGTCGTCATGACGGGGCCGAGTGAACTGGCTGCAGGAGAGTGGGGCGGTTTCCTCATTTCAGGTAATGCACCGGTGAATGGCTGCAATGAAAGCACCCCCTTGTGTGAAGTACCATTTGAGGCGATTGTCAGTGAGACATACGGTGGAAATAATCCAGCCGATAATAGTGGGGTGATTAAATATACCCAGGTTCGTTTTGCCGGAACTGCCGTGCGTCCGGATGAAGAGCTCAATGGTGTTACGTTCAATGGTGTGGGCTCAGGAACGCTTATTGATTATTTGCAAGTACACGAAGGCCTGGATGATGGTATAGAAGTATTTGGCGGTACCGTACAGATGAAACATCTGGTAGTAACCAATGCCCAGGATGATTCGCTGGATTGGACCAACGGCTGGCAAGGACGTGTGCAGTTTGCGTTGTTGAAACAATCGGCACTGATTGGCGATCGTGGTATTGAAGCGGATAACAATGAGAAAAACCAGGATAGCATTCCACGTGCACAACCGATTTTGTCAAATATCACCGTGCTAGGTCGTAGTGGAGACTCTGCATCCCAGAGCGTGCTTCTGCGCCGTGGAACGGGTGCGAACATCTGGAATTCTGTGTTTACCGGTTCACCCGTTTGTCTGATGATCGATAGCCCATCGACCTATGCCAATGCGGATACCAACCCTGACAGTCTGAAGATTAGTAATTCTTTCGTTAATTGTTCAACCAACTTTCAGGATGGTGAAGGTGTCACTTTTACTGTTGAAAGCTGGTTTTCATCCGAACCGACCAACAAAGCCGGAGATCCGTTGCTGACCGGTTATCTGCCTGCTTCTGGGTCACCGCTGACTTTGGGTGGTACAGCGGTAAGCGATCCGTTCTTTACTCCTGTTGATTATGCAGGTGCGTTCAAGGACGCCAACAGCGATTGGACCAAGGAATGGACTTTCAACGTTAATTAATCAGTACTGTTGCAATCAGCTTCTTTACTTTTAAATAGGTAAGGAAGCTTTCTAGGTTGGTACGATGAATGCGCACAGACAAAATTTGGTGAATTTGACTGTTGACTTGTCCCTACTTGATAGATTTGGGGTTGTTATCTTCTGTCGATCACATTATGTTTTCTGCTAAAGGAGAAGAGATATGTCGCAAAGCTACAAATGTATTTACTCGATAGGATTACGCTATAAATATATATGAACTTATCTTTCTTAAACCTTCTGCCATAATTCTTTCTGTTAGCGTATTAAGCTCATTCCCCTCGATTAATCAAAATAATTAGTCATTTATATTCATACTAAAATGAGATAATTTATAAATTAAAAACTAATCTTGTAATTTTGTAAATTTAGTATAAAATTATTGTGAAATTTTTGTGAATAAGCATTTTGATCATTAAATCGATTTAGATTGCATTTTTTATGAATTTTTTACAATTTGTTGTTTGGGCAGTGGATTAGTAATTCTTTTTTTGATGATTGAATCAATCGTAACAGCAAAAAAATTTTTGTTTAGAAATGATTGATTTATTTAATCAAAGCAAAGAAATAAATGTGACTAATTTGATAAATTTCCGACATCAAAATATCAGTATTAAAATTTCCCTTTCGGAGCGTTGCTAACTGTTTGAGAGCACAGTTAGAGGGCCAAGTCACTAAATAGTGAGCTTGGCCATTTTTTTATGCCACAGTTAACACTACCTTTCCGATCGGCCTTCCGGTTTCAAGATAATCTTGTGCGGTTGCGGCCTGATTCAGCTTGAAATTTTGAGCAATTGAAACAACCAATTTCTGTTGATCAAATAATGTTGCACATTGCTGCAAAATATATCCCTGATGAATTTGGGCGGACTTTAAGTCCAACATCACGGGACTTAACATTAATTCCAGGCTAAAGCGCGTATTACGTTTGCGTGCTTCACTCCAGTTTGTTTCAGTTGTGGGTTGTAAAATAGTCACTACATCGCCATAGGGCTTGACGCAATTGAAGCAATTTTGTAGTACTGTTGTTCCGACAGTATCAAAAGCGATATCTACACCTTGGCCATGAGTCCATTCCAGAACTTCGGACGTGACATCTTGTTTGGTGTAATCGATGACTTTGTCCGCTCCAATACTTTTTACAAATTCAGCCTTAGAGTCATTACTGACGGTCGTGATCACACGATTATCAAACAACTTTGCCAGTTGAATGGCTGCATGACCAACACCGCCAGCGCCAGCATGAATTAATACTGATTTTCCGCTTGTCATGTTAGCCCGATCAAAAAGGGCTTCCCAAGCCGTTATAAAAACCAGTGGTGCTGCGGCAGCCTCCACAAAGGAAAGAGATCGCGGTTTAAGTGCCAATAAGCTGGCTTCAACCACAACATACTCTGCGTAAGTACCTTGACGACCATTAAATCCTGGTTGAGAAAAATATACTTCATCGCCCAAGTTGAAGTGTTTTACTTTATTACCAAGAGCACAGATAATTCCGGCGCCATCACAACCAGGGATGGCAGGAAGTGAGACAGGAAAGCGATCAGGAGTCGTACGGATTTTAATATCAATTGGATTGATTCCAGCTGCTTTCAATTGAACAATTACTTGTTCATCACCACATTCACTTGGGGTAGGCCAGTTTGTGTAAGTGAGTACTCCGGTTGTTCCAGCTTGATTGAATGAAATGGCATGCATGGTTTATTGAAATAATTGGGTTAATAAGAAGGTGAAGTTCAAGTTTCATGATCTGTATGTTTCTACCTTACGAGATAGCACAAGTTTAAGGTCTATTCTAATCAGGATTTGAGGTTAGGCGCAAAGACTGGAAAGTACAGAAAGACATTAAGTTGAAGCAAACGAAATTCCTCGCACCATGTGTAGCAGAATTCCCATGGTAAAATAGAAACCATATCAAAACGACTTTATTATGAATCCAACTGCCATAACAGCCATATCGCCACTTGATGGACGATATCACTCGAAAACTGCGCCTCTATCCCAATATTTCAGTGAATTTGCACTAATATTTTTTCGCGTGAAGATTGAGGTGGCTTGGTTAAGGGCGCTGAGCGATGAGCCCGGTATTACCGAAATTCGACCTTTTAGCGATGCAACTAGAAATCAGCTTGAGAAGCTGGTCAATGATTTCTCAATAAAAGATGCAGAAGACATCAAAGCCATCGAAGCTACTACCAATCATGATGTGAAGGCTGTTGAATATTGGCTGAAACAAGTATTGGCCGGCAATTCCGAGATTGCAGAGGCAAGCGAATTCATACACTTCGCATGTACATCCGAAGATATCAACAATCTTTCGCATGGTTTGATGCTCAAATCCAGTATGAATCAGGTCATGCTGCCTGCCTTGAATAAAATTATTGCGAAGCTAGTCGAACTGGCACACCAGTTTGCAGACATGCCCATGCTGGCGCGAACACATGGTCAACCTGCAACGCCGACCACCATGGGTAAAGAACTAGCCAATTTTGTTTATCGTTTGCAACGAAGCAGGATGCAATTATTGTCGATTCCAATCCTGGGTAAACTCAATGGCGCGGTTGGAAATTACAATGCTCACCGTTCCGCTTATCCCGATGTCGATTGGGAAGCATTTGCGCAGCATTTTGTGGAAAAACTGGGTTTGCAATTTAATCCTTATACGACGCAGATTGAATCGCATGATGCCATGGCTGAGATATTCAATGCCTATGCGCGAATCAATACGATTCTGGTGGATCTTACCCGCGATATCTGGGGGTATATTGCACTAGGGTATTTCAAGCAAAAAACCGTGGCAAATGAAGTGGGTTCTTCTACCATGCCGCACAAAGTCAATCCAATTGATTTTGAAAATGCAGAAGGCAATCTGGGTATAGCCAATGCACTGTTAACGCATTTAGCTGAGAAATTGCCGATTTCCCGCTGGCAAAGGGATCTAACGGATTCCACTGTCCTGCGTAATATGGGAGTGGCTTTAGGACATAGCTTGCTGGCCTATGATTCCTGTTCCAAAGGACTGAACAAGCTGGAAATCAATTCCGCACAACTAGCCGCGGATCTCGATAGTGCTTGGGAAGTCCTGGCAGAGCCAATTCAGACTGTCATGCGGCGTTATGGTGTTGACAATCCGTATGAGCAGTTGAAGGCACTGACGAGAGGCAAGGGCGGCATGACCAAAGAAGCCATTCAAACATTCGTATCCGGTTTACCGATTCCTGAAGAAGCAAAACAACGGTTACTTGAACTGACACCTCGAAGCTATATCGGTAAAGCGACAGAATTGGCCGCAAGAATCCGTGATTGAATCAGTTTTTGCTATCATTATTAAAATTATTCTTCATACTAATTAATGATTTAGTTGAGATGGTTGCGTTTTTGAGGATAAGGGGCTTGAAATTTGTCTACTCGTCCCAATTTTCGTCCCAATAATTATCAGGAGGAACGATGCAAAAACCAGAAAATCCCCAGCAACAGTCAGCTAACCAGACAATCGACAATGAAGCGGTGCAAAGTGATGCCAAAGCAGCTGGCATATCCAATGACAGCACCATCCAGACCCATATCGAATCTGATTCGCACCCCAATCTGGAGCATCTGCTCAAGGAAGCCGAGATAAGAGCAGCTGAGCATCATGATGCGTGGATGCGTGCTAAAGCAGAAGCGGACAATATCCGCAAACGCGCGCAACTCGATGTCGCCAATGCACATAAATTTGCCATTGAAAATTTTTCCACGGCCTTGCTGACGGTCATGGATAGTCTGGATGCAGCATTGATGGTCGAGAATGCAAGCCTAGAGAACTACAAGAGTGGTGTGGAGTTGACGCAAAAGCAGTTGATCGGTGCGTTTGAAAAATTCGGAATCACGATAATCGATCCCAAAGGGGACAAATTCGATCCGCATCAACATCAGGCCATGTGCATGGTTGACTCCGATCTTGCGCCCAATACTGTGGTGCAGGTCATGCAAAAAGGCTATAAGTTGCATGACCGGATCATACGACCGGCTCTGGTTTCGGTTTCTAAAGCCCAAGGCACTTGATTTTTTTCTGGTTAACCCCATTATCTGCACATTGAATAGAATTACATTTTAAAAGGATCAAAACATGGCAAAAATTATCGGTATCGATCTGGGTACGACCAATTCCTGTATCGCAGTTATGGAAAGCGGCAATCCAAAAGTCGTGGAGAACTCGGAAGGTACGCGTACAACGCCCTCCATCGTGGCTTATACCGAAGATAATGAAATCCTGGTCGGTGCTTCGGCTAAACGTCAGGCTATTACCAATCCCAAAAACACCTTGTTTGCGGTCAAACGGTTGATCGGACGTCGATTCGATGAAGATATGGTGCAGCGGGATATCAAAATGGTGCCTTACGGTATCGTCAAAGCGGACAACAATGATGCGTGGGTAGAAGTGCGTGGCAAAAAAATCGCGCCACCAGAAGTGTCGGCTCAAGTATTGATGAAGATGAAAAAAACAGCAGAGGATTATTTGGGTGAAACCGTAACCGAGGCTGTCATTACCGTACCTGCGTATTTTAACGATTCGCAGCGTCAGGCCACCAAGGATGCCGGGCGTATTGCCGGTCTGGAGGTAAAGCGGATCATTAATGAACCTACAGCTGCGGCATTGGCTTTTGGGCTGGATAAAAAAGAGGGTGACCGCAAGATTGCTGTCTATGACTTGGGTGGTGGTACCTTTGATATTTCCATCATTGAAATTGCCGAAGTCGAGGGTGAACACCAATTCGAAGTGCTGGCCACCAATGGTGACACCTTCCTTGGTGGTGAGGATTTTGATTCGCGCGTTATCGAGTACCTGGTTGATGAATTCAAGAAAGAGACCGGTATTGATCTGAAGAAAGATATGTTGGCTCTGCAACGTCTGAAAGATGCTGCTGAGAAAACGAAAATCGAATTGTCTTCGAGCCAGCAGACCGAGGTCAATCTGCCTTATATCACGGCAGATGCGTCGGGACCCAAGCACTTGGCTGTGAAGATTACACGGGCCAAACTGGAAAGTCTGGTCGAGGATCTGATTGAGCGTACCGCTGGACCTTGCAGAACTGCGATAAAGGATGCTGGTTTGACAGCTTCGGAAATCGATGATGTGATTCTGGTCGGTGGTCAGACTCGTATGCCCAAGGTGCAGGATAAAGTAAAAGAGATCTTTGGCAAGGAGCCGCGAAAGGATGTCAATCCAGATGAGGCAGTTGCTGTTGGTGCAGCGATTCAGGGTGGGGTTCTAAAGGGTGATGTCAAAGATGTGTTGTTGCTTGATGTGACACCGCTGTCACTGGGTATCGAAACGCTGGGTGGAGTGATGACCAAGCTGATCCAGAAAAATACTACGATCCCGACCAAAGCACAGCAGGTGTTTTCAACGGCTGATGATAGCCACACAGCGGTGACGATTCATGTATTGCAGGGTGAGCGAG
>WBZN01002241.1_pt1 | contig 10914 bp, 9 predicted proteins | sample 5204281 | NCBI WGS metagenome assembly WBZN01 (sample SAMN12344347, study PRJNA552823) | activated sludge metagenome | biome: Activated sludge suspended growth; feature: Nitrification reactor; material: Wastewater; isolation source: activated sludge from nitrification reactor of wastewater treatment... | reverse complement strand
CGGGCACCGGCGCACCGGTCATGATGCGCACGACCTCACCGGGGGCGAGGGCCGCGCCCGGCGCGTCGCCGGCGGCAATCGTCGAGCGAACCAGGTGCTCCCGCTCGAGCGGCAACTCGCCGGCCAACGCATAGCCGTCCATGGCCGAGACGTCGCTCGGGGGCACGTCCACGGTGGCGCGCGGGCTCGTGGCGAGCACTCGCCCGAGCGCCTCTTGGCGCGCCACGTTCTCGCTCGGCAGCACGCGCAGCCAGGGTTCCAGAAGCTGCCAGGCCTGTTCCACGGTGTGCATCGATCGTCCTCCCGGCGTACGTCGGTCTGCGCCGGCGTGCTCTCACGGCGCGCCCGGTCCGCGCGACGGCGGCCCGGAGCGTCGGGATCGGCGCGAGGCCCGATGCTATACTTCGCGACTCTGAGCGCGCCCTGATCGCGCTCCCCAAGACTGCCAGTGGCCGTGGAAAAAGTGTTTCAGTTCCGGGGGGACCTGCGTCAGACGTCCTTGCCGGAGATCTTCTTCAAGATCCACCATTTCGCCGTACCGGGCGTAATGGAAGCTTCCCGTCAAGGTGTGGAGAAGAGAATCTTCCTGCGCTCCGGCACGGTGGTGCATGCCTCCTCGTCGGATCGCGCGGACTCGCTCGGCGCGTTCCTGCGGCGCACGGGCCGCCTCTCACAGGAGGACTATCAGTCCACCATGCAGGATCGCGCGGCGACCGGCAATCGCTACGGCGCGGTGCTGATCGAGCGCGCCCTGTTCTCGCCGGCACAGGTGTTCGACCTCATCCGGGAGCAGATCGAGGCCATCCTCTGGAGCCTGTTCACCTGGGAGGAGGGCGACGTGGCGTTCCGGATCTCGGAGTTCCCCGACGACGAGATGGTGCGGCTTCACTTGCCGATTCGCCATGTCATCGTCGAGGGCATCAAGCGTTCGCCGAGCGCCAAGGCGCTGCTGCAGAAGCTCGGCAATCGCGACACGGTGTTCGAGCCCTGCTTCAAGTCCGAGGAGCTGATCGAGATCGGCTTGAACGCCAACGAGTACAAGCTGCTCACCATGATCAACGGCAAGCGCTCGCTGTTCGAGGTCTGCACCAACGGACCGCTGGCGCCGCCGGAGAATGCCAAGTTGGTGTATGCCTTCCAGACGCTGAACCTCGTTCGCCGCTCGGAAACGGGCAAGGCGATCAAGATCAAGCTCAAGACCGAAGGAGACCTGCTCGGCCGCTAGAGTCCGCGGCCCTGCTTCATCATGCCTCTCTACGAATACCAGTGCACGAAATGCGGCCATCGCGTCGAAGTGATCCAGCGCTTCGACGACCCGCCGCTCGCCGTCTGCGAGAACTGCGGCGGCGAAATGAAGAAGCTGCTCTCGGCGCCGGCCTTCCACCTCAAGGGCTCGGGCTGGTACGCCACCGACTATGCCGGCAAGAAGAGCGGCGGCACCGACGGCGGCGAGAGCAAGAAGCCCGGCGGCTCGGCGGCGAAGGACGACGGCGCGTCGTCGTCCTCCGCGAGCACGAGCGAGTCGAAGAGCGACGCCAAGCCGGCGGCTCCGTCCGCCGGCGGCGACTCCTCGCCCGCGCCGGCGGCGCCGGCGAAGAAGGACGGCGGCGACTGATTCTCGACGGTACGTCCGCGTCGTGACGGTCGCGGGCGACCGATAGCCCTGCCGGAAATACCTCCCGCTGGCCGACGTTTCTTCAGTGCGTCATGTCCGCGAGGCACAGAACACTGCGATAGGCGCAGAGCGCATGGATCAACGGCGCTTCGTCGACGAGGATCCTGGCCCTCGCGGTCTCTCCGAGGAGCTGGATCATGTAGCTCTGCTCGCCGTTCCCCTGCCGATCGACGAACGGATAGCGCAGGGTTGCCGGCACCGCCAGATCCGGGGCGGCCGCGATGTCGTCGTTCGTGACGAACGGCGCGTAGAACATCAAGTGCGGCATGGACATGGTGTGAACCTGCATGTCCGGCGGTCCGCCCGCCCGCATGACCGGCGAGACCATGTACGACAAACCGGGCTTCTCCGGGGCTCGATAGGTCTTCGCCTGATAGCGCTTCTCGATCTCCGCCTTCACCGCGGGAGCGCTCATTCCCTGTGCGCGCAGCGCCGCCGCGTCCATGATCACCTGCAGATACGTCCTCGTGCCGACGGCGTCGTAGCACAGCGGTATGTAGATGTCATCGCGGAAGTCGGCCATTTCCCAGGCGGTGCGCTCGACGATGCAGGTCACGCCGCTCGCTCCCTGGTGAGACAGGTGGTAGCCGCTCCGGGGATCGAGGACGTAAACCGTCGCCCGGTCGCGCAGTCCTTTGGGCGCCGCGCTCAACGCGAACTGCGATTCGAGCTGTGCCGGCATCGGCTGCAGCGCCGCCGCCGTCGCCCGACCTCGCGATGCCGCGGTCATGCCGATGAGGGTCAGTGCAAATAGCGCGGGAAGGCTTCGTGCGTTCATGGCTCTCTCTCCTTCGTCTGACTGCCGTGAGTCCCTCCGGTCGGCACGCCACGTGCCGGCCGCAGACGAATCTAGAGCCGGGTCGCGAAGGAATGAGAGTGACAAGTGTGGCGGGATTGCCAGGGCCCGGAAGCTGGAGCCACGGAAAATGGGGACAGGCACCGAATTGTCGATTCGTGCCTGTCCCCATTTTTCGAGCACCGTCTCCGGCGCGAAGCGGCCCGGCTTTGCCCCCGTCCCGGCCCAACGGTCGGGGTGCGCTAAAATTCACCGATGACCGAGCCCATGCCCGCTGCCGTCCTGGCCGGTGTCGACGAGACCCTCCGGCGCCACGGGCGGGTCGCGCTCTGCCACATCGTGCGGGCCGAGGGTTCGACTCCCGGCAAACCGTCCTGGAAACTGCTGGTGCGACCGGACGGCACGACAGTGGGCAATCTCGGCGGCGGGGCGTTCGAGGCGCTGGTGAAGACCGACGCCAAGGCGCTGCTCGCCGCGCCCGACGCGAAGCCCGAGGTCAAGCGCTACTACTTCACCGAGGACGCGGTGCGCGGCCAGGCGACCGGCATGGTGTGCGGCGGCATGGCCGAGGTGTTCCTCGAGGTGCTGGTCGCGGCGCCGCTGCTGGTGCTCTGCGGCGGCGGGCCGGTGGCGCAGGCGGTGGCCCAGGGTGCCGGCCTCGCCGGATTCGAGTTGTTGGTGGTCGAGGATCGCGCCGAGTTCCTGCGCCCCGAGCTCTTCCCCCCCGCGACCCGCACCGCGCGGCTCGGTCGCGACTACGGCGAGGACTTCCTCGCGCCGTACCTGGCGCGCGAGATCCACGTCGCCGTGCTCACGCGCTGCTGGGAGACCGACACCGCGGCGCTCGCCGCCGTCTTGCGGCAGCAGCCCGAGCGCCTGCGCTATCTCGGCTTGATGGGCAGCCGGCGCAAGATCGCGCGCGTGCGCCAGGAGCTCGCGGCGCGAGGCCTCGGCGAGCGCCTGACGAGTCTGCGTGCCCCGATCGGCCTGCCCATCGGCGGCGACACGCCGGGCGAGATCGCGCTGTCGATCCTCGCCGAGCTGGTGGCGGAGAGGCACCGCCAGAGTGGGCAACCTTCAACAAGGCACAAGTCAGACACCGTAGAAAGCAATCTCGCGCATGCCTAAGAAGTTCGCTCCCGTCTCGACCCTGCTTCCCGAAAGCTTCTCACCCCGACGTGCGATCGCCGGCGCGCTCCTGCTGGCGTGCACCGGCGCGTTCGGGGCCGCGGCCGCCCAAGCGGTCACGTGGCATCGCGCGCCGATTTTCGGCGGCGACATCCGCAGCCTGGCCATCGACCCGCGCGACGCCGACGTGGTGCTGGCCGGCTCGTCGGCGGGGCAGGTCTATCTTTCGCGCGACGGCGGCCGCACCTGGGGCGATGCCGGCGCCGAGCTGCCGCTGCCCGGCTGGGTGGTGGCGTCCCTGCACTTCGACGTCAACCGCGCCGGGCGCGTGTGGGCGAGCCTGTGGGGGTTGTGGGGCGGCGGGCTCGTGACCTACAGCGACGACCTCGGCATCACCTGGGTCCAGCCGCACGCGCCGTTCACCGAGCACCAGATCTACGCTCTGGCCACGGTGCCGGGCGCGCCCGGCCGTCTGTACGCGGGCACCCGCGCGGGAGTGCTCACCTCGGGTGACGACGGTGTCAGCTGGTCGCTCGCGACCGCGGGGCATCCGGAGATCGTGAACGTGTCGAGCTTGTACGTCGATCCGCTGCATCCGGCGTCGATCCTTGCCGGTACTTGGCGGCGCGCGTATCGCAGCGACGATGGCGGCGCGACCTGGCGCGGCGTGTTCACCGGCATGGTGGAAGACACCGAGGTCTTCAGCCTGAACCCGGTGCAGTGGAACCCGGGCGAGATCTGGGCCTCGACCTGCGGCTGGGTGTATCAGACGCGGGACGGCGGCGAGCACTGGACCCGTTTCCAGAAGGGTCTGGACGAGAAGCGCACGCCGGCATTTCGCGTGCTCGCCGATGGGCGCCTCATGGCGGGCACCGTGTCCGGAGCCTTCGTGTCGTCGGACGCCGGGCAGTCGTGGACGCGGGCCACGCCGGCCAACCTCTCGATCCTGTCGATCGCGCAGTCCCCGGCCCGCCCGCAGCGCCTGCTGCTCGGCACCGAGGGCGGCGGCGTCTGGCGTTCCGAGGACGGCGGCGCCACGTTCGCGGCCGCGAATCGCGGTCTCTACAACGTGCGCGTCATGGCGCTGGTGAAGAACGGCCCCGAGATCCTCGCCGGCGTGAATCATGCCGGCCCGGCGTCGGGCGTTTACAGCTCGTTCGACCGCGCCACCAGCTTTTCGTTCGCGCCCACGAGCCTGCCGACGCTGCTCGATCTGACGGTTTCCTCGGGCAGGATCTACGCCGGTACCGAGCAGGGGCTCTTCCAACGCGACGCGGGTTCCTGGAAGCAGGTCGCGAAGCTCGGCACGAGCCGCGTCGAGCAGGTGCTCGCGACTTCCGATCGCTTGGTGGTGCGCGCGCCGAAAGGATTCTTCGAGCTGCACGGCAAGGACTTCGCGCCGGTCGCCTACAAGCACGGCGCGCCGCGCTCGGCCGCGCTGTTCGATGGCGCGCTCTGGGTGACGGACCAGACGGGGCTCTATCGCCTGGACGGCAAGAGCAACCACACCATCGCGACACCGGTGACCGGCGGCAGGCTCGCGCGGCTCGGCGACGAGTTGCTGCTGGCGAGTAGCCAGGGGGCGTGGACGCGGCGGGGCCTGGAGGGTGACTGGACTTCGGTCGCCGCTGGGCTCACCCGAGCCTTCGAGACCGGCGATCCGTCGCACCCGGCGGTGCTGGTCAACGGCGACCGCGCGGCGCTGTGGAACGCCGGCACCAGGGCGGCCGAGAAGCTCGAGCTGCCGTTCCCGGCTCGCGATCTGGCCACGGCGCTGATCGACGGCGGCGTTCTCTATCTGGGTTCTTCGGGGCACGGGTTGTGGTCGGGGGCGTTGGAGTCGGTTCCGGCGCACTGACGACGTGCCCGCGCCCGGTCGGAGCCGCCGGCGTGCGTGGCGCGACGACGCCGCGGCACGAGGCTGATCGATCCCGAGATCAAGCGCGTCCCGGAACGGCTGCCGCTGCGTGCATCGCAACGGGGGTTGGGTCGGAAAGCGCCCACCGGCCACGCTCAGTCTGACGGCCGCCCGCGCGTGGTGGTGAGCGCTCTCGTGACAGACTCGGCCCAGCCACCCCGGGGTGTCGAGCCCCGTCACATCGCCGAACCATGCGTCGCTTCGCCGCCAGCCCTCTTGTCGTCGGCAGCCTGATGGCCGCCGCGCTGGTGGGGCTGTTCGTCGGCGCCGGTGCGTACACCTTCGTCGCGGCGCGCGGCGCTTCCTACCTTTCGGACGATCCGGCCGTCTGCGTGAACTGTCACATCATGCGCGAGCAGTACGACGGCTGGCGCCACGCGTCGCATCACGCGGTGGCGACCTGCAACGACTGCCACCTTCCGCACGACAACGTTCTCCACAAGTACTTCGTCAAGGCGAGCAACGGCTACCACCACTCGAAGGCGTTCACGCTGCAGGATTTTGCCGAGCCCATCCGGATCAAGCCCGGCAACGCCAAGGTCCTCGAGGCCAACTGCCTGCGCTGTCATGGCATGCTGACCAGCGCGATCACCGAACACGGCACGCTGGGCGTGCCCACGGATCCGACACAGAAGGCAGACCTCTACGGCTGCGCGCGCTGCCATCAGGCCGTGGGCCACGGCCCTACGCGCTGAGCGCGCACGAGCGGAGCTCCCATGAGCGACTCCAAAGTACCCTTCCTTTCCCGCACCGGTGTCCGCCTCGTTCTCGTGGCGCTCGGCGCCGCCCTCGGCACGGCGCTCGTCCTGGCGTTGCTGGTCAACATCGGTACGCGCAAGGAGGAGGCCCGACAGACGAGCTTCCGCGTGGTGGAGCTCGACGAGAAGACGATCGATCCCGCCGAGTGGGGCAAGAACTTTCCGCGCCAGTACGACGCCTACCTGCGCACCGCCGAGAACTACGGCACGAAGTACGGCGGCGCCGGCAGCGAGGGCGCGCCGATCAGCAAGATCGGCGAGGACCCGCGGCTCGAGACGATCTTCGACGGCTACGCCTTCGCGCTCGACTACAACCAGCGCCGCGGTCATGCCTACATGCTCGACGACCAGCGGGTCACCAAGCGCGTCACCGAGCGCCCGCAGCCCGGTTCGTGCATCCACTGTCACGCCTCCAACACCCTCGCCTATCGCACGGCCGGCCTCAAGAACGGCGCTGCCGGCACGCTCGACGACGCCTTCAGCAGTGTTCACGGGCAAGAGCAGCTCATGAAGGGCTTCGAGGTCGTGGGGAAGCTGCCGTACAAGGAAGCGACCCAGCTGGTCGAGCATCCGGTCGCCTGCATCGACTGTCACGACCCCAAGGGCATGCAGCTTCGGGTCACCAAGCCGGGGTTCATCCGCGGCATCGCGGCCCTCGCAGCGAGCGATGAGCCGGTGCCCCATCTGCCGAGCATCGAGACCTGGCGCCGTGGCGACCGCAAGGACCCCTACGACGCCAATCGCAATGCGTCGCGCCAGGAGCTGCGCTCGTTCGTCTGCGGTCAGTGTCACGTCGAGTACTACTGCGGCCCCAAGACGACGCTCTTCTTCCCCTGGAACAAGGGGCTCAAGGTCGAGCAGATCGAGGCCTACTACGATCAGTACAAGTTCCCCGACGGCCACCGCTTCTACGATTGGAAGCACGCGGGCACGGGCGCCGAGGTGATCAAGGCGCAGCACCCGGAGTTCGAGCTCTGGAGCCAGGGCGTGCACGCGCGGAGCGGCGTCGCCTGCGCCGACTGCCACATGCCGTACGTGCGGGAAGGCGCGATCAAGATCAGTGACCACCACGTGCGGAGCCCCCTGCTCGACATCTCGCGCGCCTGTCAGACGTGCCATCGCTTCCCGGAGGAAGAGATGAAGGCACGCGTCGAGGCGATCCAGGACCGCAATCACGCTCTGCTCGGACGCGCCGAGGATGCGATCGTCGCGCTGATCGCGGACATCGAGACGGCGAAGAAAGCCGGCCTCGACGACGCCTCGCTGCAGGACGTCTTCGAGCTGCAACGCAAGGCGCAATGGCGAGCCGACTTCATCAATGCCGAGAACAGCATGGGATTCCACGCCCCGCAGGAGGCGGCGCGCATTCTGGGGGAGGCGATCGACTACGGCCGGCAGGGCCAGATCCTGCTCCGCGACCTGCGGCGCCCCACCGCGCCACCAGCAAGGTGAAGACGTAGCGTCGTGACGTGGGCACCGCAGTTGGAGCCCGCCGCAGCGATCGCGCCGCGCCTCCTGAGCGCGCGCGCCTCGCGATCGTGGCCGCTCGCCTCGGCGGCCCTGATCGCCAGCGCCAACGCGCGCGCCGTCTCGCGATTCGCCAGGTTCTCCTGTGCGAGCTCCCAGGCGCGGCCGGCGTCGCGGCCGGCGCCGAGGAAGAACTCCGCGGCATGGTCCGCGAACGCCAACCGATGCCGCGCCAGCAGCGACTCGAACCGCGCCTGCGCGTGCGCGATCTCGCGCCTGCCGCGTTCTGAGTCCCCCAGCCGGTCGTGAAGTTGTCCCAGCAGAGCGAGCGCTTGCGGCTCGTCACTTGCCGCGACGACCGGCTCCAAGAGCCGCATTGCCGCTGCCGCGTCGCCGCGTGCCGCTTCGATCTCGGCCAAATGAATGGCGGCGCCCACGAACTGCGGCAGATAGCCGAGTGCCCTCGCATAGTGCTCTGCTCCACGCGAAAGATCCTTGGCCTGCTCGGTCCACATCAACCCGCGCGCGAAGTAGACCCAGGCGTAGGGTAAGGGCAACGTCGTGTCCAGATCGGCCAACGCCGCCGCGTACAGTCCGTCGGCGTCGGCGAAGCGGCCGGTCGCGGCGTACGCGCCGGCCAGTGCGCAGCGGGCCGCAAAGCCTGGATGGAGAGTCAATTTGCGTTCGAGCCGCGGCGCGACTTCCGATGCGTGGCCGGTCGCGACCAGAATCGAGCTGCGCTGCAGGTCGGTTTCGTCCGCGCTGGCGCCCAGACGCTCGGCGGCATCGAGATCGGCCAGAGCATCCGCGAACCGGTGCACCGCCGCTCGTGTCTGAGCGCGTCGCAAGAGATCGCCGCGGGACGCGGAGCGACCCTCGGTGATCGCGCTGGCGCGATCCAATGCCTCGTAGTCGCCGAGGAAGCGTGCCCTGAGCAGCAACGGTTCCACGGCGTCCGCTTGGTCGCCGACCTGCGCGATCTGTTGGTCGAAATTCACGATCGCGATCGCCCCGTTCGTCGTCGCAACCATGGGCTCGTCGATCTGGGTGCCGACGGACGCGCCACAGGTAGCGAAGAGCGCCGCGAGCCACCATACCCACGGGCCACCGATTCTCACGGCGCCGCCAGGAAGGGGAAGTCGATCGTCGAATGCGCTCGGTCGGGCTGCTTCAGGCCGTCGTCGATGCCGGTGAGCGTGCCGCCGCTCAGGAGCGATCGAAAGATGTTGCCGGCGTCGTAATTGGGAGTGCGGCCCCCGCAGTCGCCGCCGGAAAGCCCCGGCGTCGCGAGATCGGTGAGCTCGACGGCAAGGAACTGGGTGCACACCGCCGACTTGGTGTTGACCCACAGGCGATCGTCCGCGAGCACCTTGGCGAGCGCGTGATAGCGCGCGGGCGGCCTGCCGGCCAGCCACTGGTCGCCGCAGCGACCGTCGAGGCCGTCGTAGAGCGCCAGCGTGTCCTCGATGTAAGGAGTGAACTGCGCCCAGTCGCTCCGCGGGACGCGGTTGTACCGTTCTTTGCGTTGGGCGCTCACCGCATCGGGTTCGAGGGGACCCCCGACGAGCGCGTTCTTGATGAGCGGACGCGCGGTGCGCTCGATCTGCTCGCCGAGCGCAGGTACTGCCGGAGCTCTCCCGTGGTCACTTCCCGGGCGCGCCGGGGCCGCGTGCGGCGACTTGTGGACCGCGCCCCACACCGCGAGCAGTCTGCCGCCGCCGTCGACGACGTCGAGATCGATCGCGAGCACCAAGGCCGACGTGTTCCAGCCGGCCAGGAAGTTCTTCGCCGCTCCGCCCTCGGTGTGCCGCCACGCGTCGAGAATCCCCCGCGTCGTCGTCTCGTCGAAGTGCGGGCAGCCGTCGGGCTCGACCGTGGCGCCGTGCTGAAGCGCCGCAGCGGCGACCGCGTAGGCGGCGCGCGTCCCCCTGACGTTGTTGAAGAACGGATCGTTGCGCAGGCCGGCAAAGACGCGGAAGCGCTTCTTCCTGCCTTCGAGGCCCTCCGAGTGGCTCGCGTCGCCGCGCACGTAGTCGTCGTCGCCGACCCAGCATTCGAGGGTCTGCGCGGCATCGAATCGGCACACGACCGGTGTCGTCGCGGTCGTCTTGCCGAAGTGCTTCCCGCTGTCGACGTGGAACACGTATTGGAGCTGGTCGGAGAACTGGCGGGCGACGATATCCATCACCAGATTCAGTCGTCGCCCGTCCCCTGACGTCCAGGCGAAGATGTCGCCGATGTCGGCCGCCGGATCGGCGATCACCGCGGGCGTGTCGAGATGATCGGACGCATCGACGCGCTGCGGTGGCCATGCGATGAGCAGCGCGGCGACGATGAGCGACCCGCGGCGCCGGCGATTCGGTTTCCATACGCGCATTCACGTTCTCCTCGATGGAAGGTGCGGCCAGGGTCGACCAGGAGGACCGCCTACTGTGCCTGCCCTGGCAGCGCTAGGTTTCACAGTTCGCCTGCACGGGCCTCGGTCTGACCGAGGGGAGCCCAGGAGCTGCGTTGCGACGAAGTAGGCCAGAGAGATCTGCGGGGTCGCTATCGGGATCTTTAGCGTTCGTCGCCGCCGGCGTCGGTGCAGGGCAAAGGTACTGCGACCCCGCGGCTCGCGGATGGCTGTCGGTGGAGTGACGCCGACCGGGCTCATGCGTGAGCGAGAAGCGCGGCCGCCAGCCGGCCGCCGAGTGGGCGCGATCCGTGCGTCGGGTTCGCGCGCACGACAGTCGCTAAAGAATTCGATAGCGGCGAACGCGCCGGAGGTGGCCTACTCGCTCCGCTCGCCAGTCGATGGCCGAGCTTCTTGGAGGAGTCATGGTCGCGAGATTGCGCTCGGCACCCGGGTTCGTAGGCACTTCGATGGCTGTGGTGGTCGGGGCCTGCCTGATTGCCCTGCTCCTGGGGAGCGGGCCCGCCGAGGCGGGCACGCCCAACGTGGCGGCGGAGCGCCTCGAACGCTGGAACGAGATCGGCAGGAAGTTGATCGCGATCGCCGAGGACCTCTCGGAGGACAAGTACGCGTACAAGCCGCACCCCGAAGCTCGATCGTTCGTCGATCAACTGCTGCATGCCGCGGGCGCCATGGCCTCGTTCAACGACCTGGTCGCGGGCCGGCGCGAGCGGTATCCGTGCGATCCGACCGGAAAGGAGCTCCGGACGAAAGCCG
>WBZN01001194.1_pt1 | contig 10916 bp, 13 predicted proteins | sample 5204281 | NCBI WGS metagenome assembly WBZN01 (sample SAMN12344347, study PRJNA552823) | activated sludge metagenome | biome: Activated sludge suspended growth; feature: Nitrification reactor; material: Wastewater; isolation source: activated sludge from nitrification reactor of wastewater... | reverse complement strand
CGAGGCGCGCGTGCTGCGCGACCAGGTGCTCGACCGGCTCGTGCTCGAGGCCATCCAGGAGCAGCGCGCCGAGCGCGCCGGCATCTCGGTCTCCGACGAGCAGGTCAACGCGGCGATGCAGGACATCGCCAAGCGCAACAACGTGCCCTTCGACCAGCTGCCCGCCAAGCTCGCGGCCGAGGGCATCGTGTACGCCGACTACCGCGGCAACCTGCGCAAGGAGATCCAGCGCCAGATCCTGCGCGCGCGCGACGTGGTCCAGCGCATCAACATCTCGCCGCGCGAGCTCGACCAGTACATCGAGCGCCAGAAGAACTCCGGCAACTCGCGCGCCGAGTACAACGTCTCGCACATCCTGGTGGCCGTCGCGCAGGATGCCAATCCCGAGCAGCTCGCGGCCGCGCGCCACAAGATCGAGGACATGCAGGCCCGCGCGCGCAAGGGCGAGTCGTTCCGCGACCTCGCCGTCGGCGGCTCCGACAGCCAGACCGCGCTCGAGGGCGGCGCGCTCGGCTGGCTCAAGGGCTCGGCGCTGCCGACCTTCCTCGCCGACGTCGTGCCGCGCATGAAGCCGGGCGACACCAGCGACGTGCTGCAGACCGGCAGCGGCTTCCACATCGTGCGCCTCAACGAGGTGCGCGAGGGCGGCGAACGCCAGATCATCAAGCAGGTGCACCTGCGGCACATCCTGCTCAAGACCAACGAGGTGCAGGACAACGCCACCGTGCGCGCCAAGCTCACGGCGATGCGCGAGCAGGTGCTGGCCGGCACGGCCGATTTCGCGGTGCTCGCCAAGGCCAGCTCCGCCGACCCGGGCTCCGCCGTCGACGGCGGCGACCTCGGCTGGCAGACGCTCGACACCTTCGTGCCCGAGTTCTCGCGCACGGCCGACGCGCTCGCCGAGAACGAGATCAGCCAGCCGTTCCAGTCGCCGTTCGGCTGGCACATCGTGCAGATGCTGGGCCGGCGCGACTTCGACAACACGGCCACCGCCGAGCGCGAGCAGGCCTACGAGCAGCTGCGCGACAGCCGCGTCGACGAATCCACCGAGATCTGGCTGCAGCAGCTGCGCGACGAGGCCTACGTCGAGCTGCGGCCCTGAGAAGATGGGACCCGGGCCGATGGCCGCTGGCACGGCTGCGCCGCTGGCGCTGACCTGCGGCGAGCCGGCCGGCATCGGTCCCGATCTCTGCCTGGCGGCGGCCCGCTCGCCGCGTGACCATTTCCTCGTATGCCTTGCCGACCGCGGCTGCCTCGGGCAGCGCGCGCAGGCGCTGGGGCTGCCGGTGCGCCTGGTGGACTACCGGCCCGGCGAGCCCTGCACGCGCGCCGCCGGCGAGCTCAGCGTGCTGCACGTGCCGCTGGCCGTGCCCGCGGTGGCGGGCAGTCTCGACGCGCGCAACGGCGCGCAGGTCGTGGCGCTGATCGACCGCGCCGTCGACGGCTGCCTGTCCGGCGAGTTCGCGGGGCTGGTGACGGCGCCCGTGCAGAAGAGCCTCATCAACGAGGCGGGCATCGCGTTCACCGGGCACACCGAGCACATCGCGCGCCGTTGCGGCGCGCCGCTCCCCGTGATGATGCTGGTGGCAGGCACGCTGCGGGTCGCGCTGGCGACCACGCACCTGCCGCTGCGCGCCGTGCCCGATGCGCTCGACACCGGCGGGCTGCTGGAGCTGCTGCGCATCCTCGACCACGACCTGCGCGCGCACTTCGGCATCGTGCGGCCGCGCATCGCCGTCTGCGGGCTCAACCCGCACGCCGGCGAGTCGGGCCACCTCGGTGACGAGGAGCTGCGCGTGATCGGCCCCGCGATCGCCCGGGCTCGCGCCGCCGGCATCGACGCGACCGGCCCGTGGCCGGCCGATACGCTGTTCGTGCCGCGCCACTTCGAGGGCGTGGACGCGGTGCTGGCGATGTACCACGACCAGGGCCTGCCCGTGCTCAAGCACGCGGGCTTCGGCGCCGCCGTCAACGTGACGCTCGGCCTGCCGATCGTGCGCACGAGCGTCGACCACGGCACGGCGCTCGACCTGGCCGGCACGGGCCGCGCCGACGCGGGCAGCCTCGCCGCCGCCATCGCCCTCGCCGCACGGCTCGCCGGCAGCGGACGGCCCGCCGGCGCCGCGCGCTGATGCGCGCCCGCAAGCGCTTCGGCCAGAACTTCCTGCACGATCCGTTCGTGATCGAGCGCATCGTGGCGGCCATCCGCCCGCAAACGGGCGAGGCGCTCATCGAGATCGGGCCGGGGCACGGCGCGCTCACGCGCCCGCTGCTGGACGCCGCCGGCCGGCTCGAGGTGGTCGAGATCGACCGCGACCTGGCAGCCCGCCTGCGCGGCGAGTTCGAAGGCGACGGGCGCTTCGTCCTGCACGAGGCGGACGCGCTGCGCTTCGATTTCGCCGCACGCGCCGCGGCGCTCGGCTCGCCCTTGCGCGTGGTCGGCAACCTGCCCTACAACATCTCCACGCCGCTACTGTTCCACCTGCTCGGGGCGGCGCACGCGATCCGCGACATGCACTTCATGCTGCAGAAGGAAGTGGTCGACCGCATCGTGGCAGGGCCCGGCAGCGGATCCTACGGGCGGCTGGGCGTGATGCTGGCGCCGCGCGTGCGCGCCGAGCGCGTGCTGGAGGTCGGGCCCGGCGCGTTCCGGCCCGCGCCGCGCGTGTGGTCGGCCGTGGTGCGCCTGGAGGTGGTGCCCGAACCGCCCGCCTGGGCCCTGCTGCCCGAGTACGCCGCCGTGGTCACGGCGGCCTTCGGGCAGAGGCGCAAGACGCTGCGCAACGCGTTGCGCCTGCTGCTCGACGAGGCCGCGATCGGGGCCGCCGGCGTCGACCCGGGGGCGCGCGCCGAGACCCTGGCGCCCGCGGCGTTCGGCGCGCTGGCGCAGGCCGCGGCCGCTGTGCTTCACTAGCGGCGAACGGAGGGCCCATGTCCTATCGCGAAATACTCCTGGCGCGCGACCTCGGGGAGCAGAGCGAATCCATTGCGCGGCGCTGCCTGGCGCTGGCCAAGGGCTGGGGGGCCGAGGTACGGCTTCTGCACGTGGTCCCGTTCATGCCGGTCGAGCCCATGAACGAATCGCTGGTGCCCGCGGTGCAGCTCGACATGGCGCTTGTGGAGAAGGCGAAGGGCCAGCTGCTCGGGCTCGCGGCCAGCCTGGGCGTGCCCGCCGCGCGCTGCAACGTGGTCACCGGCAGCGTCAAGGCCGAGATCCTGCGGGCCGCGCGCGACCAGCAGTGCGACCTGGTGGTGCTCGGCGCGCGCGAGCGCCACGGCCTGTCGATCCTCGTCAACCGCACCGAAGACACCGTGCTGCACGGCGCGTCCTGCGACGTGCTGGTGCTGCGCACCCGCTAGGCACGCGGGCAGGCGCATGGACAAGGCCCCGCACCACATCGACGTCAAGGTCGAGACCCGCTTCCTCGAGGAGCAGTCCGATCCCGCCGAGGGCCGCTATGCCTTCGCCTACACCATCACGATCCACAACGACGGCCGCGTGCCTGCGCGGCTGCTCAGGCGCCACTGGCTGATCACCGACGCCAACGGCCACGTGCAGGAGGTGCGCGGCGACGGCGTCGTGGGCGAGCAGCCGCACCTCAAGCCCGGCCAGGGCTTCCGCTACTCGAGCGGCGCGGTGATCGAGACGCCCGTCGGCAGCATGCAGGGCAGCTACCAGATGCTGGCCGACGACGGCGAGCAGTTCGACGCGCCGATCGCGGCGTTCCGCCTGGCCATGCCGGGCGTGCTGAACTGAACCAGCGCCGGGCGGGCTGACGTGGCGCGCTGGGCGATCGGCGACGTGCAGGGCTGCGACGCGCAGCTCGGCGAACTGCTCGGCCGCATCCGCTTCAACGAGGCGCGCGACCACCTGTGGTTCACCGGCGACCTCGTGAACCGCGGCCCCGATTCGCTCGCCGTCCTGCGGCGCGTGCGCGCGCTGGCCGCCAACGCGGTGGTCGTGCTCGGCAACCACGACCTGCACCTGCTGGCCGTCGCGTGGGTGCGCGGCCACCGGCTGCGCGCCGGCGACACGCTCGAGGCCGTGCTGGCGGCGCCCGACCGCGAGGCGCTGCTCGACTGGCTGCTGGAGCGGCCGCTGGCCCACCACGACGTGGCGCGCAACGACCTGTTGGTGCACGCGGGCCTCGTCCCGCAGTGGCACGCCGCGCAGGCGGCGCGGCTCGCGGGCGAGGTGTCGGCCGCGCTGCGCGCGGATCCGCACGGCCTGCTGGCCGCGATGTACGGCAACGAGCCCGATGCCTGGGATGACTCGCTCGCGGGCAACGACCGGCTGCGCTTCATCATCAACGTGCTCACGCGGCTGCGCGTGTGCACGGCCGCCGGCCGCATCGACCTGCGGCAGAAGGGCCCGCCGGGGGACGCACGCGCGCCGTGGATGCCGTGGTTCGACGTGCCGGGCCGCGCGAGCGGCGCGACGCGCGTCGTGTTCGGCCACTGGTCAGCGCTGGGGCTGCGCAGGGCGCCGCGGCTGCTGGCGCTGGACACCGGCTGCGTCTGGGGCGGCTCGCTGACCGCCGTCGACCTGGACGACCCGGAGCGCGCACCGGTGCAGGTGCGCGGCAGCCCGTCAGGGCCCGTACTTGAGGGTGAGTGAGGGCGTGCTGCTGCTGTAGAGGCGCGGCGGCACCTGCAGGAGCGCGCTGCCACCGTCGGCCGGCACCGCCAGCACGATGCGCTGGTCGCCCTGCACCTCGAGGTGGCCGAAGCTGCCGGCACGCACCTGGAAGGCCAGCCGGATCGGCCAGTCGTGCCCGGGCGCGCGCCGCAGCGTCAGCGTGCCCTCGCCCGCGTAGGCGCCCAGGTCGGCCTGCAGCGTGTTGCGCACCCAGGCCTGCGGCAGGCCCTGCTCGCCGCCTTCGAGGACCAGCTCCTGCGCGGGCGGCTCGGCCGGCGCCTGCCTGTGCTGCCAGGGCATGTGCGGCATGTGCCAGTGGCTCGGCGACGCGCGCCCCAGGTGGGAGCAGGCTGCCAGGAACAGCATGGCGGACAGGCTGGCGACCGGAAGGGCCCGGCGCAGAGGGGCGTGGCAATGCTTGCGTGCGGGCACGATTGACTCCATGCAGCCCGGGGGCGCCTGCCCCCGGAGGGGGCCCGGCCTCGCGGCGGCGCCCCCGATATGCGTACCATACGCGAGCCCGCCAGCCCGGCGTAGCTGTCGGGAAACATCGACACGGAAGGCCCCATGACCCGCCTGCAGACCATCGATTTCCGCCGCTGGATCGACGAGAACCGGCACCTGCTGAAGCCGCCGGTGGGCAACAAGGTGGTGTACCGGGACACCGAGTTCATCATCATGGTGGTCGGCGGCCCGAATTCCCGCCGCGATTTCCACGTCGACCCGGCCGAGGAGTTCTTCTACCAGCTCGAGGGCGACATCGTGCTGCGCATCGTCGAGGACGGCCGGCCACGCGACCTGCCGATCCGCGCCGGGGAGATCCTGCTGCTGCCGCCGAACGTGCCGCACTCGCCGCGCCGGCCCGCCAACACGGTCGGCCTGGTGATCGAGCGCAGGCGCCGGCCGGGCGAGGTCGACGGGCTGCAGTGGTACTGCGACGCCTGCGGCCACCTGCTGCACGAGGAGTCCTTCCCGCTCACCGACATCGAGACGCAGCTGGAGCCCGCGTTCGCGCGCTTCTACGGCAACGAGTCGCTGCGCACCTGCCGCCGCTGCGGCACCGTCATGCCCGCCACGCCGGGCAGCTGATGAGGCCGACCGCCCTGCAGGCCGCGAGCGTCGAGGTCGCCGGCCAGCGCTTCGAGTACGACGCCGCGCGGCCCGTGTCTCTGGCGCTGCCGCTCGACTTCCACGGCAGCGACCCGCGCTGGTTCGGCGCGCCCGAGGCGCGCGCCGAACCGCTGGTGGCGGGCGCGTTCAGCGGCCGCGTCGCCAGCGGCGCGAGCTGCAATGCCAGCACGCTGCGGCTCACGCCCCACTGCAACGGCACGCACACGGAGTGCGTGGGCCACCTCGTGATCGAGCCGCTGTCCGCGCGCGACGTGGTGCCGGGCGGGCTCCTGCCGGCGCTGCTGCTCGACATCGAGCCGCAGCCGCCCGGCGGCGAGGCGAGCCGGCCGGCGCCGCGCGACGGCGACCTGCTGTTCACGCGCGCCGCGCTGCTCGCCGCCTGGCCGGGCCCGCTGCTCGCCGGCGGCGTGCAGCTGCCGGCCGCGCCGCGCGCGCTGGTGCTGCGCACGCGCGGCCCGCGCGCCGCCGCCGCGGGTGGCCGTGGCCCGGGCCACGCCGCAGGCGCCGCTGCGCACGCGCTGCCTCCGTACCTGTCGCTCGAGGCCGCGGCGCTGCTGGTGGAGCGCGGCATCGAGCACCTCGTGCTCGAGCTGCCGTCGCTCGATCGCCTCGAGGACGCCGGCGAGCTGGCCGCGCACCGCGCGTTCTTCGGCCTGCCGCCGCACGGCCGCGCGCTGGCCGATGCCACGCGCGCGCACTGCACTGTCACCGAGCTGGCGCACGTGCCGCCGACGCTGCACGCGGGCTTCGGGCTGCTCATCCTGCAGGTGCCCGCCCTGGGCGGCGACGCCGTGCCGTCGCGCCCGCTGTGGCACGCCGTGCTGGCGCCATGAGCGCAGCGGCCGGCACCGTGCTTGCGCGGCTGCGCGAGCGGGCCGCCGCGCTCGACGCAGCCGATCCGCTGGCCGCGATGCGCGCGCGCTTCGCGCTGCCGCGCGCCGCCGACGGGCGCGAGCTCGCCTACCTGTGCGGCCACTCCCTCGGGCTCGCACCGCGCGCGGCGCGCGAGCGCGTGCTCGAGGAACTCGACGACTGGGAGCGGCTCGGCGTGCTCGGCCACGAGGAGGCGCGGCGCGGCTGGATCGGCTACGCCGAGCGCCTGCAGGCTCCGCTGGCCGCGCTGGTCGGCGCCTCGCCCTCCGAAGTGGTGGCGATGAACTCGCTCAGCATCAACCTGCACCTGCTGCTGGCCGGCTTCTACCGCCCGCGCGGGGAACGCAACCGCATCGTCATCGAGGCCGGCGCCTTTCCGTCCGACAGGCACGTGGTGCGCTCGCAGATCGCCTGGCACGGGCTGGATCCCGACGAGTGCCTGGTCGAGGTCGCGCCGGAACCGGGCGGCGACCTCGTCGACGAGCAGGCGCTGGCCGCGCGCATCGCTGCAGAGGGCGGGCGGCTCGCGCTCGTGCTCTGGCCCGGCGTGCAGTACCGCACCGGCCAGTGCTTCGCGCTGGCCCCGATCGTGCAGGCGGCGCACGCCGTGGGCGCGCGCGCGGGCTTCGACCTCGCGCATTCGGCCGGCAACGTCGAGCTCTCGCTGCACGACAGCGGCGCGGATTTCGCCGCCTGGTGCAGCTACAAGTACCTCAATGCCGGCCCCGGCGCGATCGGCTGCGCCTTCGTGCACGAGCGCCATGCGCGCGACGCCTCGCTGCCGCGGCTGTCCGGCTGGTGGTCGCACGAGGCCGCCACGCGCTTCGGGATGGGCCCGCGGCTCGCGCTGGCGCCCGGCGCCGACGGCTGGCAGGTGAGCAACCCGCCGATCCTGTCGGCGGCGCCGCTGCTCGCATCGCTCGCGCTGTTCGGCGAGGCCGGCATGCCGGCGCTCAGGGCCAAGTCGCTCGCGCTCACGGGCCTGCTGGCCGAGGCGGTGCAGGCGCTGTGCGGCGGCGAAGTCGCGCTGGTCACGCCGGCCGATCCGCAGCGGCGCGGTTGCCAGCTGTCGCTGCGCGTGGCCGGCGGGCCGGCGCGCGCGCGCGCGGCCTGGGCGTCGCTGCTGCCGCGCGGCGTGGTGGCCGACTGGCGCGAGCCGGATACGATCCGCATCGCGCCCGTGCCGCTGTACAACCGCTTCGCCGACGCGCTGGCCGCGGCAGAGGCCCTGGCGGCGGCCGTCGCGGCATGAGCCGCCCGGTGCTCACCATCGCCGGGGCGGGCCCGGTCGGCAGCCTGCTGGCCCTGCTGCTCGCCCGCCAGGGCCGCGCGGTGCGGCTGCTCGAGCGGCGCAGCGACCCGCGCAGCGGCCCGCAGGAGCGCGGCCGCTCGATCAACCTTGCGCTGGCGGCGCGCGGCATCGGCCCGTTGCGCGCGGCCGGCGTGCTGGCGCGCGTGCAGCCGCAGCTCGTCGAGATGCGCGGCCGGGCCCTGCACGAGCCGGGCGGCGGCGAGCGCTTCCAGCCCTACGGCCAGAACGAGGGCGAGGTGATCTACGCGATCGAGCGCTCGCGCCTCAACAACGTGCTCCTGGATGCCGTGGAGGCGCAGCCCGGCGTCACGCTGCAGTTCGGCGCCCGGTGCCTCGGCGCAGACGTCGCGGCCCGCCGCCTGCGCTGGCGCGACCAGGCGAGCGGTCAGGTGCGCGAGGAGCGCTACGACGTGCTGCTCGCCACCGACGGCGCCGGCTCCGCGCTGCGCGGCTCGCTGGTCGACGCCGGCCACGCGGGCGCCTCCGAGGAACCGCTTGCGCACGACTACCGCGAGTTCGCGGTCCCGGCGCTGGCGGGAGGCCGGTACGCGCTCGAGCCGCATGCGCTGCACATCTGGCCGCGCGGCGACTTCATGCTGATCGCGTTGCCCAACCCGGACGGCAGCTTCACGGCCACGCTGTTCCTGGCGCGCGAGCCGCTGCCGGGTGCGGCCGCGGACGCGCCCTGCTTCGCGCGGCTCGCCGATGCCGCGGCGGCGCGCGCGCTGTTCCAGGCGCAGTTCCCGGATGCGCTGGCGCTGCTGCCCGATTTCGAGGCGCAGTGGCTGGCGCATCCGCAGTCGCGGCTCGCGACGCTGCGCTGCTGGCCCTGGCACCAGGGCGAGCTGCTGCTGGTCGGCGATGCCGCGCACGCCATCGTTCCTTTCCACGGGCAGGGCATGAACTGCGGCTTCGAGGACTGCGCCGTGCTCGCGGACATGCTGGCCGCGCTCCCGGCGGATGCCGGCGGCGCGGCGATCGCCGCGACTTTCCCCGCCTTCGAGCGCGCGCGCCGGCCCAACACCGATGCGATTGCCGCCATGGCGATCGAGAACTACGAGGAGATGCGCGCGCGGGTGCTGGCGCCCGGTTTCGCGCGCCGCAGGCAACTGGCCGCCGGGCTCGAGCGCGCGTTCCCGGGCCGGTTCATCCCGCGCTACTCGATGGTGATGTTCCACGCGCAGATCCCGTACGCCGAGGCGCTGCGGCGCGGCGCGCTGCAGGAATCGCTGCTCGACGCGCTGCTGGCCCACGACGGGGCGAACCGGGGCGAAGCCGCGGCGGACACCAACAGGGACGCCGATGCGGACGCCGCTGCCTTGGCGGCGCTGGCCGCCTCGCCGCTGGCCGCGAACCTGCTGGCCGACGCCGGGCTGTGAGCGGCTCGCGCCCGGCCGCGCGACTGGCGGTGCACGTGCAGCCGCGCGCCTCGCGCAGCGAGATCGTCGGCGAGCATGGCGGCGCGCTCAAGGTGCGGCTGGCGGCGCCGCCAGTCGACAACGCCGCCAACGAGGCGCTGGTGGCCTTCATTGCCGGCGCGCTCGGCGTGCCGCGCCGCCAGGTGCGGCTGGTGGCGGGCGCCACGAACCGGCGCAAGCTGCTCGAGATCGACGGCATGGACGCCGCCACGCTGGCGGCGCGCATCGCCGCCGCCACGAGCGCGCCTCAGCCCGGCAGGCGCTCGTAGCGCACGAAGCTGAGCGGCCAGGCGTGCCGCGCATCGGCCGGATGCTCCTCGCGCGCGGCCTCGCGCCAGGCAGCGCCGTCGACATCCGGGAAGTGCACGTCTCCCTCGACCGTCGCGTGCACCAGCGTGAGCTCGAGCGCGTCGGCGAACGGCAAGGCCGCGCGGTACAGCCCGGCGCCGCCGATCACGCACACCTCGGGCGCCTGCGCGCAGCGGGCGAGCGCCTCGCCGAGGCTGGCCACCGGTTCCATGCCCGCCACCGGCGAGGCCGCCTGGCTCGTGAGCACGAGGTTGCGCCGCCCCGGCAGCGGGCGGCCGATGGATTCGGCCGTGCGCCGGCCCATCAGCACGGGCTTGCCGAGCGTGAGGGCCTTGAAGCGCTTCAGGTCATCGGGCAGGTGCCAGGGCAACGCGCCGTCGCGGCCGATCACGCCGTTGGCGGCCACGGCCGCCAGCAGCACCAGGCGCGGGCGCGCCGCTGTCGTGCCCATGCGCGCGCCGTTCCTACAGTTCGACCTGCGTGGCCAGCACGATCACGCGCTTCTCGGGCATGCGGAAGAACTCGGCCGCCTGCGTGCTGCGGCGCTGCATCCACGCGAAGAATCGGCGGCGCATGCCGGAGTAGCCGGCGCGCGGCCGCGGCTTGACCAGGTGCCAGCCGACGAAGAAGGAACAGTCCTGGGCGAAAAGCTTGAGGCCGCGGCTGCGGCACTGCTTGAGCGCCTCGTTCACATCGGGGGTCTCCATGAAGCCGAAGCGGGCGGTCACGTGGTACACGCCCTCGCGCAGCGTCTCGATGCGCACGCGGTCGGCGGGATCCTGGCGCGGAGTGCGCACGAACTCGAGGAACATGAACACGATGCGCTCGTGCACGACGTGGTTGTGCTCGACGTTGCGCAGCATCGCGGTGGGCACGAAGCGCGACTCGCTCACGAGGAACACCGCCGTGCCCGGCACGCGCGGCAGGCCCTCCATCACGGAGTCGAGCTGCGACAGCGGCACCGCCATCTCGCGCAGCGCGGCGCGCAGGTGCCGGCGGCCCGAGCGCCAGGTCATGAACACGCCGTACAGCATCAGCGCCAGCAGCAGCGGCACCCACGCGCCCTGCAGGAACTTGGTGAGGTTGGCGACGGTGTACAGCAGGTCGATCAGCAGCAGCACGCCGAAGGTGGCGCCCACCTGCCAGGCGGGCCAGCGCCACCGGGAACTGGCCAACACCATGCCGAGCAGCGTCGTGATGCCCATGGTGCCCGCGACCGCCGCGCCATAGGCGC
>WBZN01001041.1_pt2 | contig 10918 bp, 11 predicted proteins | sample 5204281 | NCBI WGS metagenome assembly WBZN01 (sample SAMN12344347, study PRJNA552823) | activated sludge metagenome | biome: Activated sludge suspended growth; feature: Nitrification reactor; material: Wastewater; isolation source: activated sludge from nitrification reactor of wastewater... | reverse complement strand
CGCGGCGGCACGAAATTGTCAACATCTTATCCGTCATTAAAGGAACTGCGAAGGAGGCATAGGCCATGGCGCTTCTGATCACCGATGAGTGTATTTCCTGCGGGGCATGCCTGCCAGAATGTCCCAATGAAGCCATTTTCGAAACGCGAAGCGATGCTGAAGGCAAGGGCAACCACGTCGGAGACGGGCAAGGAGTCGGTGATAATATTTACGTCATCACTCATGATCGTTGCACCGAGTGCGTCGGGCACTTTGACGAGCCGCAATGTGCGGCTGTCTGCCCGGTGGACAACTGTTGCATTGCCGATCCGGCCTATCCGGAGGCGACTGACGTATTGCTGGAGAAAGCCAAATCGTTGAATCCGGACAAAGAAATTGATCCGGCCAAAGTTTGGAGCGGCGTCCGCAACTAATTAGATTTCGGCACATGTGCGCGGCGCCACGAAGGCTCCTCCGGGAGCCTTCGCTGTTTGGGCTACGAAGCAGCGGTGCAACAACGGAGACATCCCTGGCTTTCGGCAGTCGACCGCTGTAGACTTTAAGAGAACTGTCGCCTGCGCAGGCCACCTCATCCCCTCACGCGGCCCCGCGACATTCATCCATTGACTACCCTCTCGACGGGAGGTACACATGAAATGCTTCTCTCGCCTCGCGTTCTTAGCCGTCCTGGTCATCGCTCCGCTGCCCTCCCAGGCCATGACCGACATGGGCGATATCGGCACCATCATCGAAAGGTTCGTCACAAAACAATTCCCTGATGCAGCCAGTCATTTCTGGATCGTGAACGACACCCAACAAGACGGCGACGAAATGATCGTGGATATGAATGCTATCGTGACAGACCGACGGCAGACACCGCCGACGGAGAATCGCTTCCTGCTGTTGATCGTGGAAGGGCGACTTCAAGGCATTCAAAACATTCCGCTGGATACTGCGGCAGAATGTCAAAAAGAGCAGGAAGTCTAGGCGAGTCTGTTTCGTACCACCTTCCGCGCCAGATACAACAACGCCCCGTCTGCATCACTGCAAACGGGGCGTTGCAATTCCTCCCTTTATGGGGCGGATTACTTGATCATGACAAGCTTGCCACCGACGTGAGCCGGGTGCAAATGGCAGCGATAGGTCAGCGTGTTTCCCTGCGTCGCATTGAACATGTCGCTGGTCGGTACACCGATGTACTTGGTTTCGCCCGGCTTCAGCACAACTTCAGCCTTCATCACAAACGGAGAAGCCGCGTTGACCGGATCGGTCATTTGAAATCCATGCTCGCTCGAAGAGTTATTCGTCACCTTCAGCACGACCGGACGTCCCGGGCGAATTTTAAAATCGATCACCGTCACCGGCGGATACCAGGCCTTCAAGCTCCCGATCTCCACAGCGTACAATTCCGCATCCACAATTAATTCTTTAAACGGCTGACCGACCACGGAGCCGGTATCCAAATCGCCGACCTCGACACCGCCAGCTTGCAACGCGTATGCGCCGGATGCCCCAGCCATTAACATGACCAGGCCAAAGAATACTGCTACCATCGTCTTGCCCATGACCTACCTCCTTAAAGAGATTAAGAAGAGATGCGATTAGGTTGGTGAATAATGACCGCCGCGCTCTGAACCTCTGCTAGACACCGCGCCCCGGAGGCTAGCACACACTGCTCGGAAATGTCCTAAATAAAAGGCTGATGAGGGAAACCTTATAGCATAGGGATTAAAAAGGAAGCAAGAAAGTTCTTGGACCGTCAGCGGGCATCTCCAGGCGGGAAATTTTCTGAGAATCCTGAGCAACAATCCGTCATTCAGCACGGCATTTCAAATGCTTACGGCAACGCGCTGCCATCCGGTGGCATTTCGACCACATGGGATCCGATCAGTAGATCATACGGTGTGTAGTCATCCGTCAGCGTCAGGCCAGGCGACCATGGCGTGGTCCGTCGAGCCGCCAGCAAGGGTATCGCTTCGGGGGGTAATCGCCGGGCTTCGACCTGCGTTTGAATACGCTTCACGAATTCGTCATACGACATCGTATCGATCGGGCCGCCGCCAAAGAAAATAAGATTCTCCGCCGTCGTCTGATGGGCACGCCACGGCCCCTTCACTCCGAACGATTCAATGGAGGGAAACGAGCTCTTCAACGTCTGCACGACTGCACTCGCACGCTGCAGATCGCCTCCTTCTCCTGAAGAGGCCAGATTGAGAGCCAACACACCGCTGGGATTCAGCTTGCCGCGCAACTCTGAAAAGAACTCGACCGTGGTCAAATGGAAGGGAATGAGATGCCGGGCAAACGCGTCGACCCAAATCACGTCATAGGTCGCCTTTGTATCGCGCAGAAACACGCGGGCATCTTTCACGGACACATGGTGATTGGCGGGAGGATGGTATTCGAAATACTGTTCCGCCATTCGCACGACGACGGGATCAAATTCGACGACATCCAATTCCAACTCAGGCCAGACTTGAGCGAGCCACTTCGCCAACGACCCACCGCCGTGTCCCAAAATGAGCCCTCGTTTGGGCTCCGGAGCCAGCGCAACCGCCGCTACCATGAGTTGGCTATAGGGAAGAAACAGGGCCGTGGGATCCGACCGCCACATCACCGCATGCCAGGTACGGTCGAGGACCAGATAGCGAAACAGATCATCGTCGCGCACACGGACTTGCTGATAGGGACTATCCTCCTGATACACCAATCCCGCAACTGGAGGGGCCTGACCGAACAATTGCCATCCCAGCATGAGCGCGCCGGTCATGAACAAACCAGTCAATTTCGTGACCTTCCCGCTGCCTTGTCGCAACCATAGCAACCCCAGCGCCAGTTGAATCATCCCCAGCGTGGCCACAAGGGTCTGCGTTCCCAACCAAGAAAGGAGAAAAAACGCGGTTCCCCAGGTCCCCGCCAAGCTGCCGACGGTGGATAACGCAATCATGCTGCCGGTACGGCGCCCGAGGTATCCCATGTCCACGACGGCCAACCGAAGCAATGCGGGCATCACTCCGCTCAAGCCGAACGCCGGAGGAGCCAGCAACACACATGCCGCGAGGCTTGGGCCCCATCGCGGATCCTCGACCATTTTGGCGACTTTGAAAATGGCGCCCTGCCCCATCCAGGACATCAATAACGTCCAGGCGCCGGATCCAAGGAGAAGCCAAGCCAGGACCGCCGCAACGCGATACCGATCCGAGGCCCAGCCGCCGAAGGCATAGCCCGAACTCATGGCCGCCAGAATGATCCCGATCAATGCCCCCCACACGAAGAGGGAATTTCCGAACACAGGAGCCAGCAAGCGGCTGCCTAAAATTTCAAGCGCCATCACGATAGCGCCGGTCACGAGCGCCGTAATGAGCAAAAAGAGCCGGGAAATGGGAACGGAAGCAGGTCTTTGTGCCATCATCGACAAAAGACCGCGGGACACAGTGAGGAGACGCATCGGCAGCGGGTGTGGGACCACACCATTTTACAAGGTCCCCCAATTTTTGAAATATCGGAGCAGATCGCGCACCGAAATCATTCCGACCACACGCCCTTCTTCGGTAATCACCAGATGCCGAATTCCTCGTTCGGCCATCACATCACTCGCCTCATGCGCGGATTGGGCGATATCGATCGTCATGATCGGGGCGCTCATCACCGAGCGAACCGTCACCTGCTCGGACGCCGCTCCGCTGGCCATGGCTTTGCGGACAAGATCGGCCTCGCTGACAATCCCCACGTAGTCGCCATGATCAGCAACGAGCAGCGCCCCGACCCGGGCATCACGCAATTGCTGCGCGACAACCAATAACGAATCATCCGGGCGCACCGTCTTCGTGATGGGACGCATCATCATGGCCAACGGTCGTTGGATGGGCCCGCCTGCAACCACCACGCATCTTCTCCTGCAAAGAGGGCCGAATTCTACTCAAGTACGCCACAATCTGCAATTCATCCCGCGCTGCGTCATTTGGCACGAACCGCAAAAACCTGCGAGAAGATTGCTCGCTTTGGCAGGCGTTGCTATACTACCGACTCTACACGAATTCTCACCCACGGTTCTCGGCTTTTCTTAAAGAGGAGATGCATCCATGCATATCAGCGTGATTGGAACGGGCTATGTCGGCTTAGTCACCGGGGCCTGCTTCGCAGAATTCGGCGTGAACGTCACCTGTATGGACACGGACGCGCGACGGATTGCCAAACTCGAAAAGGGGGAAGTGCCATTTTTTGAGCCCGGCATCACCGAACTCGTTGCCAAAGGCATCAAGGAAGACCGGCTCCATTTCACGACTGATGTCGCCAAGGCCGTCGACAAAGCCCTTGTCATCTTCATCGCCGTCGGAACGCCTCCGAAATCGGACGGGTCAGCCGACTTATCGTACGTGGAAGAGGTGGGACGCGGGATCGCGAAGAATATGACCGGGTACAAGGTCATCGTCACCAAATCGACTGTCCCCGTCGGCACCGGCGAAAAATTGCGCGAAGTGATTAAAGCCAACCAAACCGGCCGATTCCGGTTCGACATCGTGTCCAATCCGGAATTCCTGCGGGAGGGCTCCGCCATTGAAGATTTTATGCGCCCCAACCGCGTGGTCATCGGCGCGGACAGCGAGCAGGCCGTCGCGATCATGAAAGACCTGTATCGCCCCCTCTACTTGCTCGAAACGCCGATCGTGGTCACCGACATTCCAACCGCTGAGATGATCAAATATGCCTCCAACGCATTTCTCGCCGTCAAAATTTCATTTATCAACGAAATTGCAACCGTGTGCGAAAAGGTGGGAGCGGACGTCCAGTTGGTGTCCAAGGGCATGGGGCTCGACAACCGCATCGGCAACAAATTTCTGCATGCCGGACCCGGGTTCGGTGGATCCTGCTTTCCGAAAGACCTCGCGGCCCTGGTCCAGACCGGTGAACGCGTCGGGTATCCGTTTCAGATTGCCGGCGCTGCAGCCAAGGTGAACTACGAACAGCACTTGCGAATGGTCGAGAAGGTCAAGGATGCGTGCGGAGGGGTCAAAGGGAAAACGCTCGGCGTGTTGGGCCTCTCCTTCAAACCCAACACGAACGATATGCGGGAAGCGCCCTCGTTGACGATCTTGAGCGAGTTGATGAAGGAAGGCGCCAAGATCCGCGCATACGACCCGGCCTCGATGGAAGAATCGGTGAAACTGCTACCAGGGATGGTCCCCTGCCAGGACACGTATGACGTTGCGGAAGGGGCCGACGGCCTCATTGTCATGACTGAATGGAACCAGTTCAGAAATCTCGATTTCGAGCGGCTCAAGAAGGCGATGCGGGAGCCGTTGCTGCTGGACCTTCGCAACACCTACGAGTCGGACCGGGTCGTCCCCTACGGCTTCCGCCACGTCTCAGTCGGTCGTCCCACCAAGAATCCGGCCGCCTAACCGGCGGCCGGGCGGCCACCGCTAGCTGAGCAGTTTTGCCGGTTCTGGCTGTGCCCCTTCTTTTGCCTTCGGCTTGTAACCCATCCGGTCGAGCACCTTCATGATCTTGGTTTTCAAGCGGTCGTCTGCCTCCGCCAGCGCCGTGGCGAGAGGCTCGACCGCCGGCTTGCCGATCTTCCGGATAATTTCCGTCGCCGACTGACGCACATCGTCTTCCTCGGCCACCAGCAGCGGCACGAGCGGGGGAACAGCCGACCCGCCGATCTTAATCAACGAATCATAGGCCCGCTGCCGCACATCGCCCACTTCATCGGTGAGGGCTTCGACCAGAGGCACCACCGCGCGCGGGTCCTTCAAGTCGCCCAGGACTTCCGCCGCATATTTACGGTTGAGCCAGTGCGAATCCTTCAAATCGATCAGCATCGCGTCGGCTTTGGCGGCGTTCGGATCTTTCGCGCGAATCCGGAAGCTCTTGGCCACTCGCTTGCCGCCTTCTTCCACCACACGAATCGTGGCCCCGTCGCCCGGCTTGATCTTGAGGAACTCTTCGAGGGCTTCTTCCCCGACATCCAACACAACCGTTTTCCCGTCATAGGCCAACAGTTCGACTTCCAACTGTTTTGCCTCCGGATTGACGGCCACGACCCGCTCCGTCACCAGGTTGAATCCGTCTTTCTTGGGGCCGCCCTTCGGTCCGATTTGAATCAGTTTTACCGGTGCTTCTTCTGCCATAGTAGAGTTCCTTTATCGGGTTATGACGAGGTCGCCTGTTTCCATCCCAAACTTGCGAGAACACCTTCGACGGTCTCTTGCACCATCGTATTTTCATCTTCCAAAAGAGGGAGCAGCGGCTCGATGGCCTGCTTGGCCCCGAGTCGCGCCAACGATTCAGCGGCGTTCCGGCGGACGAGCCAGTCCTCATCCTGCAGGGACTGGATCAAAGCCTCGGCGCTGCGCGGGTCGCCGATCTTTCCGAGCGCCTCTGCCGCATGACGCCGAACCATCCAATTGGGTCCCAAAAGACCGCCGATCAATGCATCGACCGCCCTGGTGTCGCCGATTTTCTTCAACACCCTCGCAACATCTTCACGCACCGTGCCGTCACCCAGCGCGTCAATCAATCCAGGCGTCGCCCGGGAGTCGCCGATACGCTCCAGTGCCCACACCGCCGCGGTCCGGACGGCTCCATCCTTATCCTTGAGCGCCGCCATCAGGGGATCGACGGCGCGGGGATCGCGGAACCGTCCGAGCGCGTTCGCGGCCTGTTCGCGGATCGCCCATTCATCGTCTCGTAAAGCCTCCAACAGCTGATCGAACGCAACGGGGCCGATGCGTACGACCGCCGTCGCGGCCGCTTCACGAATGACCACGTCCTCGTCCGCCATCAGGCCGATCAATTGAGGAACGGCCTCAATCCCCATCTGTCCGAGACTCGCCATCGCATGGTCCCGCAACGCCTCATTGTCGTCGCGCAACGCCGCTATCAATTGTGCAATTCGCTCGGCATCACTCATGATCGTCCGCTTCCTCCTGCCCGACCGGCTGTTCACCCTCGAGTGCCGCAAGTTTGTCCGCAATAAGGCCGGCGCTGTACGACACGATGCCGTCCCGATCGCTTCGCAACCGGTTGAACAGCTCGTTATACGGACGCAAGACCTCGACATCTTTGATTTTCGCCAGCGCCTCGATGGCCATCACTCGCAAGGGCCGGATCGGGATCGCTTCAATATACAATTGTGCCGGACGCGGATCGCCAATCAGCCCTAGCGACTTCACGGCGTACTCCTTCACTCCGGTATCCTTATCCTTCTGCAGCCGTTTCATCAACGGTTCCACCGCGCGCACGTCGCCGATTTTCCCAAGCAAATCCGCGGCGGCTTCACGGATGAGCCAATCGTCGTCCTCAAGATACTCGATGAGAATCTCAACCGCAGGCCGCCCGATCCCCAGGAGATCCATCACCGTTGCCATGCGGGCTTCCTCGCGTTCGCTCGCGCCCTCCACATCACGCAACGCATTAAACGTCGCATCGATCCGTTCCCGGATGGCGCTCAGCTTCTTCAATGTCCGCACGGCGATTTCGCGGACCGCTGGGGAGGCCATGGCGTCGATCAATCCATCGGCTGAACGCGGGTCGAGCAGATGTTCGAGAATGGTCGCGGCCGTCGTTTGCGCCTCCGCAGCCGGGTGGCTCAACATTTCACACAACGGCGTGATCGCATTGGGAATCACGCCCAAGAGCTGCCGAACGCGATGACGCACATCCTCATCGGGCGACTCGTGAAGATTGCGCACCAACCCCGCCGCAGTGTTGTCGTCCAAATTGCCGGCCATCTGCTCAAGCGAGGCAAATGCGGCCTGCCGCACCGTCTCTTCAGGATCCCGAATCAACGTGACCAGCGCAACGCCCGCAGCCGGATCTTTGATGCGCGCCAACATCGCCGCCGCTTCCACACGAAGAGGCACATCGCCTGTCCGCAGCGCCTGCGTCAAGGCGTGGACCGCCCGAGGACCGCCGGCCAGGCAAGCCGCCGTGGCTCGCATCCGCCGCCACTCTTCCTCGTGCGTCAACTCGGAGACTAAGGTATCGATCGACTCTTTGGACATCGTAAAAGAATTGCGCAGATCGAGATTGTGTTACTTGCCTAGGCTGAAGCGCGTTTCCGAAACCGCGCCCTCGCTCGATCAGCACAGGATCATGTTTAGACTCGCCCGGCGCGCCACCCGACCGCCGTGAGCGTTTCCCGAACGTGATACCGGATATTTTCATCCTGCTCGTTCGCCAGCATGGGCAGGAGAGACGGGATCACCGCCGGTCCGAATTTCGTCAGGGCCGTAGCGGCTTCCGACCGGGTAATGGTATTCCGCAAGGCCACGATGAGCGAAGGAATCGCCACCGCATCGGCGATCATCCCTAATGCACGGGCCGCCATCCCCATCGTGGCCATCTCGTCCGTCCAGCCTTCGGCGCAGGGTGTGGCCGAACTTCTCGGCTCACCCAGTGGTACCCCCTCAACAACCCGCCGCAAAATCGGCACCACCCGTCGATCGCCAATATGGCCGAGTGCTTCCACGGCCAAGAGCCGTAACCCTGGCTCCTTCATCACCGCCACCAGATAATCCACCGCGCGCCCGTCTCGAATCACGCCCAGCGCCCGGACCACATCTTCGCGAATCGCCGAGTCCCGTTCATTGAACAAGGTCCGCAACAAGGGCTCGACGGAGTCCGGCGATTTCAACTTCCCCAATGCCTCTACCGCATGGAGGCGCACCAGCCAGTCATCATGCTGCAGGGCCTCAATCAAACCGGCCATCGCGGCAACGCCAATGGCGGCCAGCGCACTGGAAGCCTCCTCGCGGACGGCCTTAACCTTGTCTTGCAGCAACGGCATCAAGGCAGGAACCGCGTCCGGGTCGCCGATCCGTCCCAAGCCCTTTGCCGCGTGCATGCGCACAATCCAATCGCGACTGCCCAGGGCTTGCATGAGCGGCGCCAAGACTCGCGCATCAGCCAGGGAAGCCAGAATGGCCGATGCCGCTTCTTGCACCTGCAAGGCTGGATCGGTCAAACAGCCCGCCAAGGCTGGAACCGAGACGGATCCGAGCGATGAAAGGGCCCCGACTGCAGCTTCGCGGACCGCGCGATCGGTATCGCGCAGCGCGTTCGTCAGCGGCAGTACGGCCCGCGCATCTTTCAGGGCGCCCAGCAGGGTCGCCGCTTCCTCGCGAATGGCCCAATCTTCATCCGACAGGGCTGCGATCTGTTCACTGACAGTGTCGGCCATGGCGCCTCGGCCTCTGGTGAGGCCATCGACCTTAACACAGCATTTTTTGAGGGGTCAACGCGGGTTGGCCCTACGACCTGACATCGCACCATCCCACGCAGCTGGTCGAAACGGAGGAGAAGAGACGCGGGCGCGTCGGAAGCTCTCAACAGGCCAGACCCCCCGTGAGAGAACGCCGAGGATTACCGCACCGATCCTTTCGCGAAATCTCCGCTCGGACCGAAGCGACCGATATCTCCCAGCGGACGATCGACACGAAGATTGTCGGCCTGACTGGAGTCCACCGAGGTCTCCTCATCGGGAGGTGTCCATCCCAGGTGCTCCAGCGTTTCCACGACCAGTAACCGCAGAGAATCCTTCGCAGTCAATCGGACAGACGCGTAGGACAGCACCCGCTCGCCTTCGGCTTCGACCTCCGAGGCCTTCGGATCGTACAGGAAAGAAATCAGCGGCTCGATGGCCGAATCACCGATCAACACCAGCGCTGCGGCAGCCTTCTCGCGCAACACCCCATCCTTCAACAGCATGATGAGATCGGGGATCACACGGGGATCGCGGAAATGTCCGAGTGCGGTCGCGGCCGCTTCTTTGATAAACGCATCTTCGCTGACGATACATCCGGGGGTCGGTGTCCCATCCTGGCGAACACCTTTCCCTTTGAGGGCCGCCAACACGGCAGGGAGGGCGCGCGGGTCACCGATCATTCCGAGCGAGGCAATAGCATGCCGCTTCACAGCGCCGTCTTTCATGGCCTCCAGCAGTCCATCGATGGCCCGGGGATCACCGATCATTCCCAAGGCAATCGTGGCATCTTCGCGCACGGCCCGGTCCGGATCTTTTAAGGCCTCGATCAAGGCATCCACGACGCGCGGCTCCCTCACCCAGCTTTTGCCGATTTGATAGTCCGTCGTCATGCCGCCCAACGCTCGAGCCGCATGGCAGCGCACGACGAAGTCCTTGTCCTTCATCGTTTCAAGGAGTAGATCGACTGATGGCTGTCCAATCGCGACCAGCGCAATGCCGGCGGTCTCACGCACGATCTTCGAGGAATCCCGGAACAGCTTGATCAAGGCAGGAATCGCCTTCGCGTCGCCGATTTTTCCCAAGGCTTCCGCCGCCGCACTCTTGACAGCGCCGTCGCGATCCCGACAGGCAAATATCAATGCGTCGACGGCACGTGAATCGCGAAGATCACCGCAGGCCTTTGCCGAATGTTCCCGGACACGCCACCGCTCGTCCTTCATCGCCGTAAGGAGCCGATCCATCTGACCCGCGCCCAGTGACACCACGGCTGCGACCGCTTCGTTGCGGACTTCCATGATGGGATCATTAAACAACGCGATCAGCGCTTCGATCGCCTTCGGCCCACCGATCTTGGCGACGCCCCAGCCGGCCCGCGTGCGCACGCACCAATATTCGTCGCCGCAAGCGCCAATCAGCGCATCCAGGGTGATCGGGTCCGCCAACTGCGCCAGGGCTTTGACCGCCTCTTCACGGGTTGCATCATCCGGATCTTCAAGGGAATCAAGCAGATCATCGAGTGCCTGTGCCATCACTCACCTCACTATTCCCGTAATAGGCATCACGTTGACCGCCATGAGGATAGGTGCGCTTGCACCGTACCACCAGGGTCTGAGTCCCGCGGCCCGCCACACATTGATCGAGTGACTTGGAGTATTCCAGTTTCCCGTCCAAACTCACCGTGAAGGGGAAGTCGAAGGTAAAACTGATGAACTTATATTGTCCCGGCTT
>WBZN01002240.1_pt1 | contig 10919 bp, 9 predicted proteins | sample 5204281 | NCBI WGS metagenome assembly WBZN01 (sample SAMN12344347, study PRJNA552823) | activated sludge metagenome | biome: Activated sludge suspended growth; feature: Nitrification reactor; material: Wastewater; isolation source: activated sludge from nitrification reactor of wastewater treatment... | reverse complement strand
AGAGCGAGGCTAAATCAAGCAGCAGCAGCAGCGTCATTCATGCGCGCGGAAAGCGTATCCGATTTAAGTTCTACTGCCTGATCGGCGGATGGCTCTTAATAAACTCCAGGAGCTTGTTAGGATTGTCGGATATCGAAATCAGCTGCGCGTAGGGATGACCCACAGCTTGCTGAGCCAGACATGAGTAGACCTGTGATTGCAGATAATGTCCTTCGCCTAGGAACACCATTGGACTGCAGAAATTGAATGTTGCGTAGTGATTTTGGGCAGCATCCATGAAGACTTCTTCTGTCGTGGCAGCGCTGCCCGGAGCAAACACAACGCCATACATAGAAATAGCGAGCAAACCATCTTCGCGAATACTGTTGGAAAAATACTTGCCGATGTGAGAAGCAAAAATATTCACAGGCTCATGTCCATAAAACCATGTGGGCACGGCCAGACTGTCAGCGCCAGTCGGATACAAATCAACCACTTCTCGGGCTCGTCCAATGTAACCCGGATCTATCGTGCCGTCAGGCTTTGAATAATTCGGCGTCTTGGCGAGAATTTCAATGGACTTTTCGATGGCATCATCATCGGCGGTGGCAAGGTACGCGCCCAGGTTAGCCGCTTCCATGATACCGGGTCCGCCACCACTTGTAATAAAGTAACCCGATCGAGTCAGAAGCCTGGCCAGCTCGGCTGTCTTACGATAATATACATCGTCGCGAGTGGCCAGATGCCCACCCATGATTCCAACGGCTTTGCGCTGCGTCAGACCGGTTTCTTCATCATATCCAAGCAACTCTTTGATTGCCGTATCAATCGAATAGTCGTGTATGCGCTGTGACAAAGCCTCCATGATGTCTGCGTCGTGCCCACCATGCGCATCGAAGTGTCTGTTGATTCTGATATCAAGACACTCGTTTTGCACCGGATCATAGCCAGTCATCAGTTCTTGCGGAGAATAGAGCGAAGTGCGGTAAGGATTGTAGGGAAGCCCGACAAACGGTGCGAAAAATTGCGCGCCCTTTTTCAACAGCGTAGTCACTTCCTCTACGCTCTCGAGTTTGCATCCAAGAAACATTGTATTTTCGGTGTCGACTTGAGCCCAATTCACGCACATGATAGCGACGTCGAGCCCCTGCACAACACAATTCTTCAACGAACCGTCACGAACGTGAGTGATAAAAGTATCGATATCGCGAATGGTCTCGTATTTTAGCGGGCGCGGTTTAAGTTGCTGCACAGGTCACCTCGTTTAAGAGAACTGCAAAATTCATTTCAAGCCGTTTTGCTCATGGTTCACACTATTCTGGCTGTTCACACTGTCATGATCATTGTTCGGACTATTAATGGGCTCATTCGCATCGTGTGATTTGAATGATTTCTCGCGCTCCGGGTTGGGAGTGACCATTGGCGCGCCCTCAGAATGATATACAGGTCTCGGCTCCGGCTCAGCTTCAGCAGTGCGTCGGTCGACCTCTACCGGCTTCACCGCAGTACCTTGCTTGAGCTCATCGCTGCCGTGCAGTGCAACTTTGTCACCATCGTGTATATCACCGAAGATTTCAATCATGTTGCCCATCATCTGACCACGCTTTACTTTCACCCATTCAACTTTATTTTCAGGGGTGACGCGGCAAACAAAAGTTTCGATAGTGGAATTTGTTTCCACTGCGGTCAACGGTACAAATAACGTTGGATGCTGGCGCTTCGTAGGCCAGTAAACCTCGCAGAACATGCCGGGAAGCACACGGTTGTCGTGGTTCCAGTAGTTAAGTTCGACTGGCATCGTTCGCGTCTTTTGGTCAAGATAGTTGCCCAGGCGAGCCACAGTTCCTGTGAAGCGTTCGCCTGGATGAGTAGACACTGTGAACTGAACTTTGGCACCGGGTATGACACCACTTGTATCGATTTCCGGAACCGGAGCAATGATACGCAAAAGGTTTAGCTGCTGAATTCTCACAATCGGTGGATATGCACCCTTCCCCAACGGACCGACAAAGCTGCCAACGTGCATATTTCTTTCAGTGATGAATCCATCAAACGGTGCTGCTATCGTCAAGTAATCAGCGATATCTGAATAATTCTTGGTTGCTTGAGTCTGCGATGCTACGGAATTTTTCAGAGCGGTGACGGCATTTTCCGCAGCGCGCACATTTTCTTGCCAGGCTCTGAGCTTTTCGCGATCGGCTGCGACGATTTTTTCTAACACAATCACTTCGTTCGCAGAAACTACTCCGGGAACGAGCGAAGCCTCTTTCGTTCTGGTGTATGTGTCGTTGTCGCCTTCCAGCTTTGCGGTGACTTCCAGAACCTGCGCTTTGGCGCTAGCCAGACGAGATTCTGCTTCATGAAGTTGCCCACTGACAGCCTGTGTTTTAGACGAGGCCTCATTGGTTTGAGCATGCAATTCAGGTGCGATCAAGCCAACCATGAGCTGACCTTTTTTGACAACAGAGCCCCGGTCCACACCGATCCATTTGATGAATCCAGGCACCTTGGGATAAATAGCAACGTCCTGATACGCTTCGATTTCGCCAGGAATTTGGTCGACCCTATCCAAAGTCTTCGACTGCACCGCCACTACCGGCAGTTCACGAACGGCATCAGTATCGTCCCCAATCACTTCTTTATTCGAATTAGAACAAGAACTCAAGGTCACGGACAACAATGACACCATCGTAATTGCCCTGGCATATGCTTGCTTCTTTGTCATTATCCGTTCCATTGTGTGATTCGTTCCGTTTGGTCATTGGTTAGCTGTTGATTGTTTCCAAAAATCTACTCCCCGAGGTCATCAGGGTGCATCGACGGCGACTTGAGCGAGCTCTTCTCTTGCACGAGTGCGAAGACGAGCGGCAAAATCGTCAAAGCGGAAATTGTCGAGGCAGTCAATCCACCAATTACAGCGCGCCCGAGTGGCGCACTCTGTGCCCCGCCACCGCCAAGAGCAAGCGCCATAGGCACCATACCCGCCACCATGGCAATCGAAGTCATCAAGATAGGACGAAGGCGCTCTTCCGCACCTTTAAGCGCAGCTTCTTCCGCAGACAGACCGTCTAGTCGATTGCGTTCCGCGAACGAAACAAGCAAGATCGCGTTCGACACCCCTACGCCGATTGCCATAATTGCGCCCATGAATGATTCCACATTGAGCGTTGTGTGCGTGATCCAGAGCGAGAAGAGAACGCCAAAGATGATCGCAGGCGCGGTAGACAACACAATAATCGCCAGTTTGTGAGATTGGAAATAAGACGTCAGCATCAAAAAGATTACGCATATAGCCAGTCCCAACCCGCCGAAGAGGTGGTTAAAAGTGTCCTTCAGAACAGGTACCTGCGCTCCGACTCTGGCTCGCACTCCGCGTGGCGGCTTACCGGCTCGGTCGAGCGCTTTCTCGACTTCTTCTCCAACGTTGCCCAGATCTTTCCCTGATATGTTGGCGGTGAGAGTCACCATGCGCATCATGTTATCGCGATCGTACTCCGCGACGCACTTTCCGTACTGCACTTTTGCGACGTCGCCAATCAAGGGATGCTGACGGTTTTCGGAGCGCATGGCTGGAAACTGCTGGATGTCTTCAATAGAGCGAATCTGATCCTGCGGCACCTGGACCTGAACCTGGTATGAGACACCGGTTTTACGGTCCATCCAGAAATTCTCCAGAATGTATCGGCTCGATGAAGTGGCCGGCACAAGTGAATTTCCTATCTGCTGCGGATTCAAGTTGAACTGCCCGGCAAGCTCTCTGTCGATATTGATATCGACGGTCGGATAATCCTGCGGCTGACCGTACTGTAAGTCTCGCAAGTAGGGTATCTTCGCCATTTCCGTTTTGACTTTTTCGGCAAAAATTTTGTTCTCGGTCAGATCAGGTCCTTTGACAATTACTGCAATCGGCGTTGGAGAGCCGAGGTTCATAATCTGGCTGACCAGGTCACCTGGCTCGAACGAGTAAGCAACGTCCGGCATATCTTTGGCGAAGCGCTTGCGCAGCTTGTCTTTAAAAGTCGGCAGATCGATATTGGCTTCTTTCCTGAGCTTGAAATCCATAACAGCCTCGTGCGGACCGCTTGTCCACAGAAACACGGAGCTGATTACAAATTGCACGGGCTGCTGACCGGCGTAGCCAAGGCTGGCGATGAGATTTCCAGGACCCGCTTCCTGCTTGATGATGTCGATGGTCTGCAGAACTTTCTGCTCTGTAACTTCGACGCGCGTGCCTGTCGCGGCTCGAATGCGGATGCGGAACTCCTCGGCATCGGCGCCGGGGAATAGCTCGCGACCAATCTGAGTGAACAGCAAAACGCTGAGTGTCACGAAAACCGCGAGGTATATCGGAATGATCAGCTTGCGCAGTGGCATGCCCCGCCCGACAAGACCGGCAAAGCGCTTTTGAAAGCGGTGGAATGGACTGTCTTCGCCAGCCTCCGGTTGCGTTTTGACAAGCCAAACTGCCATAACAGGCACCAGCGTGCTGGAAAGCAGGAAGGACGAAACCATGGCAAATCCGACCGCAAGAGAGAGCGGCACGAACAGCGCGCGCGTGATTCCGGTCATGAAAAAAGACGGCACGAACACAGCCAGAATCGACATCATGGCAAGGAAGCGCGGCACCATCGTCTCGACACCAGCAGCCAGAGTCGCGCGTGTTATCGCCTCGCCTTTCGCCAGATGCACGTGGATGTTTTCAATATTTACAGTCGCTTCGTCTACCAGGATACCGATAGCGAGGGCCAGTCCCGAGAGCGTCTGAATATTGATGGTCTGACCGGTGAGCCAGAGCGACAGCGAAGCTCCCATCAAGGCGCACGGAATCGTCGTGACAACGATGAGCGTGCTGCGCAAGTCGCGCAAGAAAAGCAAAATCATCAAGCCCGGCAACATGGCACCGAGAGCGCCTTCTTGCAACACGTCTTTGATCGAGTCGGTCACTTTTTTCGACTGGTCGAACTCATAGCTAAGCTTCACATCAGGCGGCAGAATCGACTGCATTCGAGGTAAAGCAGCACGCAGAGCGTTAACAACCGAAACAGTCGAAGCATCTGCACGCTTGATCACAGGCACGTAAACTGTGCGTTTACCGTTGTACAGGGCGTAGCCGGCCAGGATGTCACTCGAATCTGTGATCGTCGCTATATCACGCATGAATACAGTCGGCCCAGGACCCATCTTGATGGGCAAGTATTCCAGCTGCTTGATATCGGGAAGGTCGGTATTGACCGGTGATATTCGCATATAGTCGCCGGTGCGCACGTTACCGGCGGGAGTAATCATGTTTCCAGTCGCCAGAGCATTAACAATCATGTCACCCGAAATATTGAACTGGCGGAGCTTCTGGGCGTTCACATTGACAACGATAGTACGTGCGTTTCCGCCCATCGGTGGCGGAGCTGATGCACCAGGAATGGTGCCGAGATCAGGTCGAACCCGAACAAACGCTAAGTCTTGAATTTGATCGATTGTCTTAGTTGGGCTCGACAGAACAAGTTGCCCGACCGGCAAGCTGCCTGCGTCGAAGCGCAGAACGAAAGGCTCGAGAGTACCCGGCGGCATCAGAGTTCGAGCGCGGTCAACCATGGCAACGGTTGTGGAAAGCGCTTCCGCCATATTGGTTCCGGGATGGAAGAAGATCTGAATGAGCGAAATATTCTGAATCGACTTCGACTCGATATGGTCTACGCCCGGAATGTAGAGGAAGTGAATTTCGTATGTCGAAACGAGATAACCTTCCATCTGATCGGGCGCCATACCGCCGTAGCCCTGCACGACGTAAATGGATGGAATATTCAGGTCAGGAAAAATGTCTTGTTTCATGGTACTCAGCGCCATAATCGCCGCCATGAAAAGGCTGATGATGCCAACCACAATCGTGATTGGACGACGCATCGACATACCTATAAGCCACATTACTTAGTGCCCTCCGCGCTCGCAACGAGGGACATGAACGGACTCAAATTGCCCTGAGCATAAGCACAGGCGAGAATTGATCTCCAGACTCGTACCTCCGCAACAGCGTCTTCAACTTCGGCTCGCGCCAGAATGCGCTCCGCTTCCGCCACTTCAACAATTGTTGAAAGTCCGACGCGATATCTTTCCAGGGCTTTGATTTCATTTTCCTTCGCCGCTTTGATCAAAACCGGTGTCTCATCGGCGATACGCCTGGCGTTATCAAGCAAAATTTTCGCACGCGCATCCTTCTGCGACAGAACCTGTATCGCCAGATCGTAGTTAGCACGCTGCGCTTGTTCGTTTTGAATCGCCATACGCTTTTGCGCTTTGATTTTGAAATAATCCATCGCCGGAAAACTTATAGAAAAACCTGCCACCCAGTTTGCCACCTGCGGCAGCGCACCATCGGCAACAGGCGAGAGAACATTGTTTCGCACGCCACTGCCACGCCCCCAGAAAGCGGAATGTAACCATATGTGCGGGTAGTAAGTTTTATTCAAAACTTGCACCTGCGCACCAGCCGTCTTTACTTCAGCGGTACGCAAAATCGCGTAAGGATGCAAGCCCAGATCGACAACTTGAGCGACAAACATTTTGGCGGGTCGTTTAATCCAGGGCGCGTCCTCGATACCAATGTAACGCCCGGCGACACCCATCGACTCTGAAAGGTCGACACGGGCCAACTCAGTGTCGCGTTCCGCCTCAATCAACGCGATTCGCGCAAATGAGAGGTCCGCATCGGCGCGAGCAGCATCCACGCCAGGTCGGAGCCCCTTGTCGACAAGAGTGTGCACGATCAATGCCCAGGCTTCCATGCGCTTCACCGTCGCCTTTTGAGCACGGATAGTCTGCTTCGCCGAAACAGTCTGCAGATACGATTCAGCAGCCGCTGCGGCAACGTCCAGGTCAGTTAATCGCACCTGCGCATTCGCCGCTGCATAGTTCGTTTTAGCCAACCCGACGTTAGCGTGACGCAAGCCGAAATCATATAATTCCCACGAGAAATTTGCTCCGGCGTTGTTAGCAAAGACGCTGCTCAAAGACGAGCCCCGCTTTTCTGCGCCGGTCTGCATCGGAATAACATCCAGAGTTTGCGGAAAAATAGCACCAGCAATGACATTCGACGTTGTTCGCAATTCCTGAAACAGCACATCGAAAGTGGGCAGGTAAGCAGTGCGAGCCAATGTTATGCCAGCACGCGTTTGCATGACACGCGCTTTCGCATACCGAACCGTAGGAAAGTTCCGCAACGACTCATCTACTGCTGCCGTTAGAGAATAAATCTGCTGCATTGGCGCCCGCAGCGCCGGCGGGGTGTCTCCAGGCTCTTGACCTGCCGCAAAGACGGGATTTACGTTCTCCGAGGCGAGACAAAATGCGACAAACAGGCAAGCCAAAACCAGAACTGGTAATGCGGATGCCCGTTGAAACCTGGTAAAAAATGCAAAGGCGCGGGCCCTTGACACGTCGTCCTCCTGCCAACCCCAGGAGCGCCGGAGACGCCCTGATGAGTAAATAAGATACCTAAAAGATAGGCGCCGACGTATTAACAGCTAGCAAGGATTGCGCTGCCAAGAGAATGTGTACGTTATCGCACTCGCGTCACAAGCATGTCACGAGTGTATGCAATTATGATTAAGTCACCGATGAGACCCCGGCGACACCAGTTACAGAAGCTGCATGAGCGGCTTCTATTTGAGGTGAAAAATTATGGCAGGCGATAAAGTCGATCCACGTGCAGAGAAGGCTTGTGCAGAACCTGGATTTTGGCAGAACCTCGGAGAAAAGCTGCACCTGGTTGATAAAAGTTGCAACACGCATGTCGAGGCAATGAAGCCGCCTACCAATGCGAATGCTCAGAGAGAATTACCAAATTTGTTGATCGAAGGCGTTGAAGGTGCGAAGCGGCAGGGACGGACAGGCACCATCAACAGGCAAGAAGCTGAGATGTTGAAGGAAATTTAGCGAACAGATCGTCTGAGCTTTCTTTGAAGGCTAATGGCGCGCTGCTTCCGAATACCAGTAACGGAGCCTCTTTCAGGTCGAGCCCTTTTTTACCATCAAAAACAAGCTGATTGTTGCGTCGCTGCGGCTCAGTAGGCTTAGCCTGTACGCGCAGAGAGTATTCGCGATCAGGTGAATAAGTCTGCTGAAAGTAAGTTTTCATATCAACCTCGAAGCACGTCAGGCTGATATAAAAATGCCAGAGAAATCTGGAAAAGTTGTGACTCGCAGAAATACTGCCAGATTTCGTTGTCACGTTGGTGCGCAATCATTATCCCGATTGGCAGCGCTAATGCTGCCGAAACATCATTGTCCCGATAAGGGCACGACTGGTATGCCAGAACGAACGAGCGGGTTCTGAGCGGGAGCAGGTTGCACCGGTGTGTTTGGTGCTTGCACATTCGCATCATTGACGGGAGCAGTTTGAGGTCGATTAAACAACGCTGTATCCAGCCTTGGGTTGGGCATTCCTCTAAACGCAAAAGAATTGACAATGACGATTTTCCAAATCGTGTAGGCTGCGAGCAAGACGAGAAGTCCAGCAGCGGCGCCAACAACCTTCGCCCCTCCTTCTCGGTGCCCTAAAACTACTGAATAAGCTGCGAACGCCAGGAAGATGGTAGCTGCCACAACACCAACGAGCACAAACAAACGCGACAATCGACGCACCGTCGGCAGTGGTCCCTGAAAATCGTAAATGCTTTGCTCAAGTGGCTTCGGATAATATGTAGGGTCGGGCGTGGCATTCATATTCAACTGCTTACGATCGATGCTTATTTCGCGCCAGCTCTGCCCACTTGAGGGTAACGTTTTCTTATTCCAATCGTATGCGTTCAATCCGTCTAGTTTCGGATATGGTGCCAACACTTGCTGGATTTGTTCCAACTGACCGTCTGATGGATTCAGGTTTTCGACTTGTTGACCCGACATCAGATTTGCGCCGAGAATTCCCTGGATAGCAGCAAGTTGATTAGCTGAAAGCTGGTCTGGTCGAATCGTCACCATTGAACCAGTCGTCTGTCTTCTAAAGGCAATATCTCGTTGTTGATTTTGCGTTCGATGCAAATAAGCAATTGTGGTATCACGGCCGGCCCTGGCACCAAATTCAGGATGATGAACCCCAGTGCTTTTGTCGACTTTATTTAGCGTATTTGTCACCGGCGGTTGTCTCGCGGCGATGGGGTCACCGCTGACTTCTGCGGCTTGCCCCGTCCAGCCCCCATCTCCCACAGGTGGTGGTTGCGGTATCGGACTGGGGTTCGTCAGCTCTGGTGGCTCAGGAATTCTCGCCTGGGAATGCGCTGCCGGACTCGATGCGTAACAGCAAATCGACAAAGCTGGAATTAGTAAAGCTGACAATTTGCGCAACATCTGACCACCCCAAAGCAAAAGGACCGTAAGAAATAGGCTATCGATGCGATTTGGAAAACTTTGGGATTAATTTGATAAAAATTGTGGATTTCGTATTAGCCGCATCAATTCAGTCCACAGCTTTTCCAGCAACTTGGACTAAGTTGATCCATATCGCGCACAGTCAATTCGAGGAAAAGCAAATTGATAATTTCAATCGCCGCAGCAAACCTGGTCGCAACAGACGTTTCTGAGTATCGACCAAACAAAAATAGTGTCTGGAAAAAATTCATGTTGGCTGCCAGAGCATCCCGAGACAAAGGCAACATAAATGGTGGCATTCAGCTGTATAGGAGAGGATTGTACGAAGCGGGTATAGAAGGGTTGAACGCAGAGGCACCAGATCTGGTGGAATTCCTTGAACGCAACCTCTGGACCTAATGTCGAGCATCAATTACAAATTTGCCAGACAAAATTGTCTACTTTGTAAATCTCGCATTCAACATTTGCAGGACGAATAGAATGCAATCTTCCGTTTAAAACATAACTGTCGAACGTAGGAGCGTTTTTCTGCTGGATATGATTTCTAGCCACATCAGCATCATTTGGCTCCGTTGAGAAATCGATGGAATCAGACATAACATCATCACCACTGGGCGTGTTCCGATGCGCTGATGCTACTGCAAAAGTCAGTAAAATTTGTCGATTTCGAAATTGTTTTGGTGAATATTCAAACTGCAGTTCTACTTATTGCAGCCGAGCAAAATCATCTCACTCTATAAACATACTGCCGCGCAAAGCCATGCGAATCGCGCAGCCAGAGATTGCCGTCCTGGTCAACTGACGGCGTGAAATTGAGCTGTTTCTTAGGCTGCTCTGCGGAAGTCAACAGGAACCATTTGTTGTCAGAATTTAGCCGCCATATAGATTTGTCAGGAAAAGTAATTTCGCGCAGGTGCATCGTTCGTTCATCATATTGATACTCGAACGTATGTCCTGTAGGACGAACAACGCGTAGCACTTGTCCATCTGCACCAGATATGACACTGGTTCCATCAGAGTGAATTTGCAAAAAATTTCCTAGCGCAACATCATCGACAGCCTTCGGATAGACCATTCTGACCGTGCCATTATCATGGAGAGCCGCGAGAAATCCGGAAAGTTCAGTGCTCATCGATATCACCTGGATAGTATTGAAAATTCATACACACCGCTTAACAAGCTTGTTTGAATTGTAGTGGTTGATTTGTTCGATGTGAATGCAGAGCTTTTTAAAGTCTATGTCGCACTCGTATAAATTGTGTAGATTAGGGGATAAAACCGCGATGTGAAAGAATTCTTCTCCTTTGTGCGGTATATCGAAATTCAACCGCAACTATATTTCTGCAACGAATGAAGAATCAGATGACTGCAGTTTGCATTCAAGATGCGCCAGGAGAGACTGCAGGAAGCCGACTCTAAGCCAGCTTCGCTGCAGTCAGATAAAGAGCGCAGTCGCACGAACTAATCAGCTATCAAGTCCATTTGACTACGATTGTGTCTCCTTGCCGCCGTTGTGCGGGGTCAGATTACCAGGGTACGGATTCGGTGGAATTGGCACTATATCTCCATTATGACCAGTCGGT
>WBZN01002238.1_pt1 | contig 10927 bp, 11 predicted proteins | sample 5204281 | NCBI WGS metagenome assembly WBZN01 (sample SAMN12344347, study PRJNA552823) | activated sludge metagenome | biome: Activated sludge suspended growth; feature: Nitrification reactor; material: Wastewater; isolation source: activated sludge from nitrification reactor of wastewater... | reverse complement strand
TGATGTTATCTTTTTGACAATAATGTTGTCTCCAGATAGTATTTTGCCCGTATTAGAATACAAAGAAACTAATAATATACTCGATTCTTTTCGAATAATACCACAGATTAATAAATCTGTTATTTATTATGGAATGGAAAGTGCTGGTTCCCCAGTAAATCCAACTATAAATAGATGGGATTTAGTTAACGTATCTATAAATACTCCAGTTACCTTGATGGTACCAACTCCAATGGTTGGTTTTAATATTAAAACTGCACAACCTACTGTAGTTATTACATTCCCATCGATTTATAAAGAACGTACTGGAACCAGATTGACAGAAGGTCAGTTATTTCCCACAGGTAAAAAATAATGGCAAAGCAAATTAAAGATTCTGTTCAAGTAGATGGAACAATTGAGCGTTTATTTTAGTATGGTTATAAAATACGACTCTAATGAACCAGACCTATATTTTATAGATAGGCTAGCCAATTAAACTATCTGGGTCTACTTTCGGCGGCGGGACATTATCTCCGAATAATCGCAAGTATTCCAACAAATCTAATCGTAATGCCGCTATTTCATTGAGTTTAGCCGTATTGTCATTTATAGCTGCTTCATATGCCTCATGGAGTTCAGCATAATTATGGTCTAATAAGGTCACAGAAAACTTTAAATCGTCTCGTTCTCTGGTAAGGTCTATTATTTGCTTGTTTAGTAAATCTATAACACAGTAGATACATTTATTATGTATCTCATGTAAGCTCATGCTTAATTGTTCATCCAAAACTCTACGAAAGCAGGTTTTGCAGACAGAAGTTTTAGAATACAAGTTATAGTTCTCCTATAACTTAATTAAATATATGTTAAGATTAAATACGTCACAGTTTATACGTCAAATGCTTATAGCTGAAGAGTCTGTTAAAGTTAGACCGCTTAAAATATATCCTGGGACAAGGGTTTATTTTAATGGCACTACTTGGGAAGCTATAGAAGAAAAAGACGGTGGTTGGGTATGGAGAGTCTATAGTGGAAGAAACCCACATTGGAATCCAGAAGTCACAGATAAATTTTTCCCTTATCCACAAACAACAAGTGAATTAGAAAAGTCTATTTATAATCAACCAAATAGAGATAATAGCGCAGTGACTACTGGTAGACAACCAGTTAGAGATACTCGCAAAACAGAAGAGGTTGGCGTATTACCGCCAGAAATTGTAGATGCCGAGTCTGCCTATAAATACGCAAAAGCCCACCCAGGTTGGACTGCGGGTGAGCATTACATTAAGCATGATCCCAGATTTTCTTATTTATATGCCAGAGATGTATTACATGGAAGGTTTTCTGTGGGAGAGCCTGCTATGAAAGCAAGCCCAGATTACTGGCCCAGATATGAAATGTTTATAAAAAGATTAGGCGTCAAATAATTGAGCTTCAACCAATTTCATATAAACTAGTTTGGATTTGCTCTCCCATTCAATACCATGACCAGTGTCATGGTATTTTCGTATCTTGGGTATATTAAATAACATAGATATTTTTACAACAGTATTAAGATCTTTAAAGAGAAGTTCATCTTGTGCGACAATATAGTCAGAAGCTCCCTTTACCTGACCTACGAAACCTAATTGTAACAAAGATTTAGAAGATATTGGCTTATCATTATACCCAACAAAAGTATACGAATATTGTTTTTGCGGATGCCCAGTAGGCAATGGTTTTAATGGAGATACTTCATGCGGCAAAAATATCTCCACAAGTTTTCGTATAGGATTAGTCATTTTACTCCATTACTTATTAGTTATGAGACAATAAATCCGCAAGAACTTTTAGTGCTGTTTCTTTATCTACATGCTCTCTAATAAATTCTTTAAGCTTTTCGATCTTATCGTGTTCTTGTTGTAGCCTAACCAAAAAAGCCTCTTCTGATTTAATAGCTTCTTGAATAACTTCTCCTACAAGGCTCTCATAAAGTTTAAGACCATACTCTCCATATTTTACTTTACATTCTTCTTTGTCTTTACATAGAATAATCTCCCGCGATATACTATCTTTAAGAATATCATTAAGCCTGCTGACAGACGGTTTATCGTGTTGTAAAGCTACGGGTGTATTATTATAATATAATTGTCCAGTCTGAATATATCCGTTACCAATTGAGATATTTCCGCTGCTGGTTGTATTAGTGGTTGTGATAGTACTGGCACTTATACTATTAGAAGGATAAGGCAAATTAACAGTTTGTTGTGCCGACATCTTCAAACTCTTTCTCACCGGCTACTTTAATAACTTGTGTATTAGGCATATAAGGGAATGTAATATTTACAATAGATTCGCTACTTGTAAATCTTGCGCCATCTGGCTCTTCAAATACTTTACCTTGAATATCATATACTTCGCCGGTATTAATATTTTTAAATACTCTTGAACATCTGACATTTTGGAATGTTTGAAAGTCAACTTTCTCCCATTCACTGTCTTCTCCTGTAAGCGGAGTAATTGGTTCATGGTTAGCTAACTTAAAAAACATACCAATAACATATGGAGCAGACATACCAGAATGTCCCTGTTTGCTAAACACCTCAAGTAGCTCTAAAATATTATCACAAACCCACTTGTTTGGATCATTCTCGTCTTCGTATTCCTCAGGCATTTTGTAGCCAAGTAAAGTCAATTCTCTTTTTGCGTGTTTCAGTGTTAAACTCATAACTGTCTCCGATACATATATCGTTCACTGACAAGGAACTGGAAATAATTTTAGAACTAATTTAATAACGGAGTTATTAGTATGATATCATTAGTAAAGCATGTCTTACGGGTAGCCAACAGTATTGTTAGAGAGCGCATAAAAGGCGCGACCAGATCTCCCAAGTGGTCTAAAGTAAGAAAAGCAGTCATAAAAGCCCACCCATACTGTTCAGTCTGTAAAAGTACAACTTTATTACAGGTCCATCACCTTATTCCGTTTCATTTACGACCAGAGTTAGAGTTAGATACTAAAAATCTCATAGTATTATGTATGGGACTTAATGAGTGTCATCTACTTCTGGGGCATGGAAATAACTTTAAAAAATACAACCCATACATAGCAGCAGATGCTCTCAATGTTGCTGCTGGAACTATAAGTCTAACAGAAGCTGCCAAGACGGCAAAGAAAAATGCCATATATTTACCTGTAAATATTTCATAATTAAATATAGCGCAAATAATACACGAAAGGTATTAATACCATGACAACAATTAAAGTCCCTGTAATTAATGAATCCCCTAATACAATCACCGTAACATTCCCTTCTGAATATGCTGTTTCTTTTGAAGCTGCTAACCCAGATGGAGTGCCTGCTAATTGCCAGGCCGGTGGTCCCGGAATTTTAGGTGGACCAGAGTATGTAAATTTCCTCCAAAGAACTAACAGCTCTATTGCCCAGACCGGATATCGGTATGAGCAGTTCCAACTACCTGAATACCCTAATCACACTTTCTACTCTATCAAAGAAGCCACTACTGGTGCCAAGAAGCTCGTAGCTTTTAATACTGCTACTGCCACTACTGCCACAGTTCCTCTCGGACTTTCTGGTGGAACCGGTGCCATTGCTGGTGCTACTTCTAGTGCTTCTGGTGCGACCTCTGTATCCAAGACTTTCAGTACTTCAATGACCGATACAGCAAATGCTACCTTCACTTGGTCTGGTACTGCTATCGGTGCTATCACTTCTGGTCAGGGAACTACGGCCATGAAGTTCACTGTTGGAACCGCTACTGGAACCAAGACAGTTGTTATGACAGTAGTTAACGAAATGGGTAATACAGTTGTTACTTCTAGCAACTTCGTAGTTAGCTAATATTAGTACATATAATAAAGTAGGGCCGGATGTCCGGCCCTTTTTATTGTCAATTAAGTTATAGGATAAATCATGAGTACAAAATCATCTAATACCGGACTTATACTGGCTATTATATTAGTAATAGGTCTTATTGTTTTAGTTTCACGAAATATTAAATCCACAACGCAGGACTTAATTACACAACAAGTTAATTTACAAGAAGTTGAACAACTTGGTGTAAAAAGTTCAGGAACTATGTCTAATATGCGTAAGGATATTCAAACATTACAGAACGAGGGTAAATTAGACCTAACTATTTCTCATGGAAAGTTAACAAACCCCATTTTAGGGCAGACAAAAATAAACATAAGTTCAGAAGGTAAAATAACTTGTGATATTGTATTAGATGTCGAAGATGCTGTACGAGCCGGTGATAGGGTAGAGCCGCTTCTTGGCCACGAGCTTAAACACGTTTGGGATGCTTTATTTTTATACGATAAAAAAGATCCTTTTATTTCAGTAGCTATGTTTATTAAAATAGCAAACGACGAGAAAAACAAGCTATACCGAGACAGGGAGGTAGAATCTTCTGCTATAAACGTAGAAGATGTCATAAGACAGGAATTAAAAGCGTCTAAAAATCCCGCATTTGATAATATGCCTAAATCAAGAACCGAAGCTGATGTGTTGTATAATCGCAAGAGTAAGCTAGACCTATCTTTAAAGAGTGCTATGTAAGTGCTATGATATACATTACAATGTCTAATAATAAAAACTCACCTGTACAAAAGTTAAAAGCTAATCAAGATACTCCAATAGAGCAATTTTGTATTGTGGTATCTGAAACAGAGATAGAAGAATTGATAGACTATGTGGATGATGTTGCTTATGACCCATCGGCAACATACAGTAAAATAAAGAAAGTTTTATTATTATATGTTGCTGCAGTTCGTTTTATGATCTTGTCTTTTGAAACAGATGAGACTTTATATAATTCAGAGCTGATAAACAAGTATGAAAATCTGGCTAAATCTTTATATATGTTTTATAAAGACTTGAATATAATTTTAATAACAAAAGAAATCAGTAGCGCTTGGAAAGCTTATGTAAAATTAGCTGATATGGGCTTACGGGCACACGAAAATTCACAAAGAAAAATAAGCTCTAGCAGAGATAGAATTTTACTTGGTTTAAAACAAACCAGCGACAGAATAAAATCGCTATAATATATTAACTATATTAATATAATAACCACCCTGCGACCCGAGCTTATATACATAATCGTAAAAAATGGCCCTATACCGAAGCATAACTTTCAATATATTTTTCGTCTAAATTAAGTTAGAGGTTACTATGTCATTAACAACGAAATGGGATGGTTCTGTACAAACTCCCGCAAACACATCAAATGAGCGTTCTTTGATGTTAGGCACTTTTTTATCTTCTAAAAAAGTAAATACATATTATCCTATACCAGCTGCGTATTCTCAACTAATTCCAGTATCTTATATCTACAAAGTTCCACCAAAATTTTCAGGTAGGCCTGATTTAATAGCGAATGAGCTTTATAAGGATGCTTCTTTATGGTGGGTTGTATTGTGGGCTAATAATATAATAGATCCTTTCGCAAGACCTTATGCTGGAGATCTTATAAATATAGTCGATATTCAAAGTATAAAGAACTTAATGAGATAGCATGGGCAATACTTTTAGATCTGATGTTGAAGAGTACCAGAATAGACAATCTGGCAATTTAAAACCGTCTCCTACCAGAGCTCTGGTAGTTGATACTCGAGACCCTCTGTTTGCTGGTCGAGTTAAGATATGGATACCAGCTTTACACGGGCCTAATCCGTATGGAGAGTCTGGATTAGAAGATGTAGAACAGGAGAGCTTGCCTCCCGGTGTTAAGATTCCTGGTAATTTTAAAGATGAGAGCGTTAAAGCTGGATTACCTTGGGCAAAGGTTTTAAGCGGGAACCTAGGCTCTTTCATAGATTTTAATACTGGCATAAGTACTCCTGCTGGCATATTTAGTACCCCACGGGTTGGTACAGAAGTTATTATTATTTTTGAAAATAATGACCCTCACTGGCCTATTATTATAGGGTCTATAATTCATGCCAATGAATTTAGATATTCTATGCCTAGACCTATGGAGTATTTGCCAGGTATTCAACTATCTGAAATTAAACAATTGAGTTTAGATGATGATCCCGCAGCCACTAAAATAGTTGGCGCTGGTGGTGAAGATGAATATCCAAGTGTCGTATCGTCTGTTTATAATTTACGAACAGCCCGAGGATCTACTTTATTCCTTTCTGATATAGAAACTGACCGTTCTATCGTATTAGAAGGCTCAATAGCTTTTGATGAAACTTCTACATTATTGCCAGAAGAGGAAAGTACTTTAAAGAGATTATATCCTCCCTTTCCTACTACTGCTAGCGCAGCTTTTGCTAAAAGGCAGGCACTATCGTCTGGTAATACTTCGCCCATGGTACCTCCCTCACCCGCTGCTAGTACTGTTAACCCGAATAATAGCGCTGTTGTAAGAGATATCAATGTTCAATCAGTTAATAGCAGTGTCATAGAAGAATCAAAAACTAAACAGGCTGCTTCGGATAAAGTAGAGAAGTGTTGGCCCGTCTCGGGTGCTCCCAGGTTCATCACGGGCCTTGGAAAATTCGGTGCCCAGAGACCTCCATCTCTTGGTGGAAAGGTCCACACAGGTATAGATATTGGGGCAAATGCGGACGGCTCTACTATATTATTAGCGCCCATCGACCTATACCCGATGTATTCTGGGTATATAAAGAATGCTGGTTATATGTTATTATGTTTGGGCGTAGATGGATACGCGCATAGCTTTTTACACGAGCGTGAAATCTATAAAAAGTTTTATGACATGGGCCAACCAGGAGGAAAAGTTGAGCTGGTAAAACGAGGAACTCCGTTAGGCATTTGCGGAATTACGGAAATCACTAACCATAACACTGGGCCACACCTACATTGGGAAGTATTTGACGGAGGTGATGCTCATACCGGTACCGCGCTAGCAATACGCCGAGAAGCTTTAAGAAAATCTATTTCAACTATGATTGACCCATTAGAGTGGATGAAATTCTCTAATGGTACACAAATATCTGTTGTTACTACAACAAAAGAACAGGCACAAAGATATTTTGAATACTCTGCTATTTCTACACAAAGTTCTGAAAGCGAATATTCCAAACCAGCTGGGATAGAGGTATCACTTACTCCCGGTAAAGAGACCGTAGTCCTACGACACCCCTCTGGCTCTTATATTGGTTTTGACCCAGATGGTAATATAAATATTTATAGTTGCGGAGATATTAATTTTAGAGTTAATAGATCTATAACTTATGATGTGTTTGGTGCTATTATGGAAAATGCGTTTGCTAAATTTTCCAGAATAAAAACGGTATTAAAAAGCTGGTCTAGAATAAATACTAATCTTAAAGACCCTAAAACAGCTAATGATACTATGCCAGAATTTTATACTCGGGTAGAAAATACTAGAAATATAGATATGGCAAACGCAGTTGCCTCTAATTTGGGTAATTCTCTTATATTAGATTCTAATAATACTCTTGTAGACCTTGAAGCCCTCGGAATTAACTCCACAGAAAACGGTCCTGGAGACTTGTATATAACCTCACCTGTTATTACACCAAAGAGCTTTAATTTAACTACTTGGGATACTATATTAAAGAAAATGTATGCTAAATACATTGTACCTAATCCAACTGCTAAAAGGGTATTTCCAGAAATTACCGATTTTAAGGCTCTTATGTTACATGAGAGCAATGGCGATGAGAAGGCGAAAAGTCCTGCCCAAGCTTATGGTTTGTTCCAATTACGCGGAATAGCCATTAAAGATGTAAAGGGTTATTATCCAACATCTGCGGAAATGACTCAATTCCTTACTGGTGAGATAAACGCAGACATAGCTTTCCAATATATTGTAAAGTTGGTAGAGTATATTAGAAAGGCTTTAGATAGTGCTAATATAAATCCTAATGATGTATCTGCTACTGATTATAGATATTTAGTTGTAATTTCTTATAATCAAGGTCCTACAATCACAGCGAAAGCTATTAGAAAGGCAAGAGAATCTGGACAGACTCTAACATACAAAGCCGTTGAGAATGTTGGGATAGTTGCTAAAATGTTTACCTCGGAAGCCTTACAGTATGTCCCAACTATACAATATATTAAAGATAATACTCCAACCTTGGTTTAGAAATTAAATGTATGCTAAACATTAGACAAGAAATTCATAAATTACTAGAGATTGCTGAACCAATACTTCCCTCCTCAGAGGAACAATTACGGGTCAAAGCAGCACAAGAAGCTGAACAAGCAAGAATAGAGCAAGAACGTCTTGAAATAGAGCGACTTAAAGCACAAAAAGAAGCCTTGCTTGCTAAACCAGTAGAGTTAGAGCCAGGAGAGGTTCCACTCACAAAAGAGCAGAGAGAAGCAATAGCTAAGGAAGAAGCTGAACTAGCTGCTAAAACTGCTGCTGAAAATAAAGCACGGTGGGAACAAGAAAAGAAAAAACAAGAAGAGAAAGAAAAAGAACTTCTCGCAGCTCAAAACCTCACAAAAGAAAAAACAACAGAAGAAGACGAAGAAAAATCTAACAGTCTTAAATTTTATAAAACTCCTTCCGGCACGGCTGGAATTCTACGAAATTTCTTTAAATTCTTTTTAAATCATCGCAACTTAATGCCAGCATTGATGCACAGCCTGTCTACTGAATTTTCCCCAGAGCGGGATACTTCATTTAAGAGTGCTATAAATAAAATTCTTATGTTCTATACTCAATTCTCTTTGAGTATGGACGCAAAATCTCCAACACCTTATATTGAAGATTTATTACTTGCCTTCGGTAAGGGTTTCTTTAATACACACGATACGGCAGAACATAAAAGATTTGTTACCAATGCTTCTGGCCTTGCTGTAACCAGCGTAAGAAATTATATTGAATCTGGTAGTAAAGTTATTCAAATACCAGAAGATGCTTTAGAAGACGATTTAGTTAATATGTATGTTGCCTGCAACATAATGCATTTTTATCTGTTAGCTCGTTACTATACACCAACAAAAGGGTATAATGCTGGTACAGTAAGAACTAACCTTTTTACTGATGTAGCTAAAGGCAACCATGAGGATCAAGACTTCCTGTCTTCTTGGGAATTTAAACAATTTAATACGCCATCAAAACCAGCACTTCAGAAGTTTATGGCTTCTAAAAACCCTTTTGCTATGTATCTTAAAGATCAGTTAGGTTCAAAAGAAGCAAGCGGAATTAAAGCCGCTTACTATGACCCAAATACTGGAAGTAAGGAAACACAAGCTTTAAAGGATAGGTTTAAAAGTACATTAGCGGCTCGTACAAGTAGAAATGCTAATTTACCTACCATCAAGAAAAAGTCTGTTACAGAAGCAACAGAAGGGGATGTTGGTTCTGTAGATGTTCACCACGAGTTTTTTCTTGAGAATCTTACCACTTGGTTTTTAGCTATTGTGTTATTATCTGATCCAAACAAAGTTAACTTACCAGAAAAGACTTTTGAGCATACTCTTATGGCAATGAGCTTGGCTGCCACCAGCGGAGAGTCCGCACCAGGTATAGTAAGTGCTGGTGTACATGGTGTGTCCTTTTCTGATGAAAACTCTAACTTTGATTTGGTAGATGTTACTGCGGAAGATGCTTTTGCCATTACATTAGAGACAGAACAGCTTCACGATACTTTTAGATCTGTTAAACAAAAGTTAGAGGCAAAGTTTGGAGTAAGTGCAGAATCTACAAATATAAGCTCTATCCTCGCTGGGGTTTTTGCTATTATCCCAGATAATTTCTTTGGATCTTTGTGCGAATATTACAAAGTAGATTCTACTGGTAATTTAATACGTTCAAATCTTTTCAGGGACTATAAAACTGTAGCAACCTCTGGCAGAGGTAAGAAGCTTGAAGATGATGAGGTATCCTCAATCTCTAAAGAAGCTATCATGATAGAAATTGCTAATCTGTTAACGTTTATTCAAGATAAAGATAATCTATCTGCTACCAAAGTTCGCAGAATGATGACTAATTTACCTAAAACTATCGAAGAGGCAAAAGAAATATTTAGTGTCTCCAAAGACATTAGGGGTGTAGATAAGAGTAGAATTTCAACAGATGATCCAATTGCTCAGCAGATTTTAGATTGGTTTACCGAGATAAGAGTATTAGTTCCAAGGTTTAGTAAAGAAATTTCTCCTGAAATTGACTCACCAGTATCCCCAGATACTTTAAGTATTAATAGTGCTATATCTAAAAAATATGGCCTTGATCTAACTTTTGCCGAAACCCAAGGCGCTAGAAGAAAATCTCCTGTGTTTAACTGGAATGACCCATTACCAGTATTACGGGAAAAATTAGATGCCGCTTTTGATGATTATTATGATGTAATCAAAGATATATTATTACCAACAGATACTTCTAACTGGGGATTACTAAAACCCACTCCTATTAATATAAAGAGAAGAAATCCGAACGCTCTTGAAACTTGGATAGTTTATCCAGATTATAAGAACGGGAAAACTCATACTTTCGAGGTAGGTAGAAAAAATAAAACTACTGTTGATGGTAATATATACAGTTCACCGGAAGAGTACAAAGAAACTGTTGCTGATCCGTTGCTCAATAAACTAAAGAGCTTGAAACCAAAATTTTTATCTGCTAAAACTTTACCAGAAATACAAAATATTCTAACAGAGTTAATTTCTGTTATTCCTCCAAAAGAGGGTGCTTTGTTTGCTTCAAACCCTTTACCAATATTGGCTTTTAAATCTCCAGATACCGTACAGTATGCTTCTGATGCTAATAAAACTAAAGAGTCTATTTTAGCTGATTTAATACACCCAGAATATGCTACGGATAATAAAACATTACAAGACATTGATACGGATAATCCAGTAGCTTCCGTTACAAAGGCTAGCGCTGGTCAAAAGGCTGTAAACGCTTTTATAACTCTTGCTAGGGCAGCTTTAGTTATAAATAACTTATCAACTCAAAATATTCAGGATAGTATAGTATATAATTACTT
>WBZN01002237.1_pt1 | contig 10928 bp, 7 predicted proteins | sample 5204281 | NCBI WGS metagenome assembly WBZN01 (sample SAMN12344347, study PRJNA552823) | activated sludge metagenome | biome: Activated sludge suspended growth; feature: Nitrification reactor; material: Wastewater; isolation source: activated sludge from nitrification reactor of wastewater treatment... | reverse complement strand
GTCGCCGCAGCACTTCCAGCAGATGGAACGCGCGCATCATCACCGGCTGACCCAGCGCTTCCGGTTCAGCGAGCCGTTCGGTTGGGGGCTGCGCTCGTTCACGCTCGACGACCAGGCGCTGTTGCACGGCCGCTTCAGCCTGCTGCGCGCTTCGGGCGTGTTCCCCGACGGCACGTCGTTCGACACCGACGCCGGCGATCCGCTGCCGGTGGCGCGCGACATCGGCAAGTGGTTCGACGGCCAGCACGACCGCCTGCTCGTCTCGCTCGCGCTGCCCATCCAGCGCCCGGGCCAGCCGCTCGTGGCGGACGTGGCGGGCGACACGATCCCGGGCCCGCGCTACACGCAGCGGGCGACGCTCGTCGCCGACGACCTCGCCGAGGGCGTCGATCGTGAACTCGCCCTGGCGCGCCGCAATCTCGTGCTGTTGCTGCCGAGCGAGGCGCTGTCGCAGCACGACGTGCTGCCGCTCGGTGAGGTCGTGCGCACGTCCACCGGCTTCGCGATGCGCGAGCCGTTCGGCGGCGTGGCCGACCCGTACATCCCGCCGGTGGTCGCGCTCGAGGGCTCGCGTTCGCTGCACGCCCAGGTGCGCCGCATGCTGAACCTGCTGCTCGACCGCAGCCGCGAGCTCAGCGAACTGCGCACGAACCGCGGCGGCGTGGCCGAGTTCGGCCGCAGCGACACCGCCAACTTCTGGCAGCTGCACAGCGTGAACACGTACGTGCCGTTGCTGCGCCACTACGTCGACAACCCGAGCGTGCATCCCGAGCCCGTGTTCCTGGCGCTCACGACGCTGGCGGGCGAGCTGTGCACGTTCAACACCAAGATCTCGGCGCGCGAGCTGCCGGTGTACGAGCACAACGCGCTCGGCACCTGCTTCGGCCAGCTCTGCCGCACGCTCGAGGAACTGCTGCAGGAGAACATCCCCACGCGCGGCAAGCGCGTGGAGCTCGTGCTCAAGCCGGGCCCCATCCACGTGGGCGCGCTCTCGGAGCCCAAGCTGCTCGAGCCGCGCGCGCGGCTGTTCCTGGGCGTCTCGCACCCCGAGATGGACCGCCAGCAGGTCATCGCCAGTTTCCCGCTGCGCGTGGTCATCGCCTCGGAGCGCAACGTGCTCGGGCTCATGGCCGCCGCGCTGCCCGGACTGCGCCTGCAGCCGCCCGCGCCCGTGCCGGCCGGCACGCCGAACCACAACTCGTACGACTACTTCGAACTCGACCGCCAGCACGACCTGTGGAACGACATCGCGGCCGCGCGCGGCGTGGCGATCTACCTGCCGCCCGAGTTCGCGGCGGCGAAGCTCGACCTGGTCGGGATCTGGGAGTGAGCATGTTCGGCCCCAAGGGACCCAAGCGTCGCGGACCCAAGGCTCGCCCGGCCGCCGTGGCCTACGAGCCGGAGCCGTCGTCCGACGTCCTCGAGAGCTCCATCCGCACGCCGGGCCGGCGCGGTGCCGCGCCGGCCGCGGCGCGCGTCGAGACCCGTCCGCGCCTGGTCGATCTCGCCATGGAGTCGCTGGCGCTGCTGCACGCGGCGTTCGGGCCGGATGCCGTGATCGATCCCGCGCGCATCCGCGAGCGCTGGCAGGCGCAGCGCAGCGCGTTCGAGGCCGCGGCCAAGTCGCATGGGCACCGTGACCACGAGACCTCGCTGGCGGTGTACGCGCTGTCCGTGGCGCTCGACGAGGCGGTCATGAGCAAGCCCGAGCGCATCGGGCTGTGGCTGCAGACCGGCGCGCTCCAGCTCGAGTTCCATGAGCAGCGCGACCTCGTGGGCGGCCAGCGCTTCTTCCAGCGGCTCGACGAACTGCGCAAGCAGCGCGAGAACTCGATCGACGCCATCGAGGTGTTCGACGCCTGCCTGTCGCTTGGCTACCGCGGCCGCTACATGACCGATCCGGCCGGCCGCGAGACCCTGATCGCGGCGCTCTACACCGACATCACGGCCGTGCGCGGCGAGCCGGCGGCGGGCATCGCCCCGCATGTGGCGCGTACCGACGAGCGCAGTGGGGAGACCGTGCGCAAGCTGCCGCCGTGGCTGGCCCCGGCGGTGCTCGCGGGCGCCGTGCTCGTGTCGTGGCTCACGCTGGTGCTCATCACGTTCCTGCATGCGCGCGGCGTCGCCGGCGCGCTCTCGAGGTTGTGATCATGGCCAGCCTCCCGAGCCGCTTCACCAACCCGCGTTTCGTCCTGCTCATGGCGCTCGGCGTCATCCTCACGCTGGGCTTCTTCCTGCGCCGCCATCTCGTGCTGTTCCTCGTGCTCACGCTCGTCATCGCCGTGGTCGTGCTCGGCATCGTGCTGTGGCTCATGCTGCGCGAGCTCAAGAGCGCCAAGGCGGGCAAGGAGATCCAGGGCGACCTCGACAAGCAGGTCGAGCGCGAGATCATGAAGTCGACGTTCGGCCAGGATGTCGTGGTCCGCAACGTGAAGGCCGAGTGGGACGCGGCCATGGCGGAGTTCCGCAAGTCGCCGGTCGGCAAGCGGCTCGGCGATCGCGCGTTGGCGCAGCTGCCCATGTACTTCGTGATCGGACCCGAGGGCGCGGGCAAGAGCCGGCTCATCGAGGAGTCCGGGCTGTCGTCGGTGCTGCGCGACTCGCAGGGCCGGCCGCGCGCCGTGAAGGGCGTCGGCGGCGGACGCGACTTCCACTGGTGGTTCACCGAGCAGGCGTTCCTGCTCGACATGTCGGGCCGCACGCTCAAGCGCTCGCAGTTCGACGACGACGAGGACTGGATCGGCTTCCTGCAGTCGCTGCAGCGCCAGCGGCCCGAGCGTCCGATCAACGGCGTCGTCATCGTGGTCGCCGTGCAGGACGTGGCCGGTGCCGCGCCGGATGCCGTGGCCACGCTCGCGAACACGCTGCGTGAGCGGCTCCAGGACCTGGGTTCGAACCTCGGCATGGAGTTCCCGGTCTACGTCGTGTTCACGCATGCCGACCGCGTGGCCGGCTTCGCCGAGACGTTCGAGGCGTTCGACGACGAGGCCGCGAGCCAGCCGTGGGGCGCGACGATGTCGCTCGAGAAGGCGCGTGCGAGCGCGCCGGAGTCCGTGTTCGCCGCCGAGTACGGCGTGCTCGTGTCGGCGCTCGGCACGCTGCGCACCTCGCGCATGCACGCGCTCGCCGACGACGGCCAGCGCCTGCGCGCGCTGGCGTTCCCGGCGCAGATGGCGGCCATGCAGGGCGACCTGCAGCGCTTCATCCAGCTCGTGTTCCAGCGCGGCAAGGGCCCGGCCGAGGGCGGGCTGCTGCGCGGCTTCTACTTCGTGTGTTCCAAGGTGAGTGGCGAGACCACCGATCGCGTGCTAGGGCCCGCGGCCTCGGCGGCCGGCCTCGCCGCGCGGCTGCAGGCGCCGACGCCGCAGGTGGCGCGCCGGGCGTGGTTCGCGCCGCAGCTGTGGCGCAAGATCGTGCTGCGCGACGCCAACCTCGCCTCGGCCAGCACGTGGGCGCGCAAGCATGCCGACCGCCAGCGCCTGCTGCTGCTCGGTGGGCTGGGCGGCATCTACCTGTTGCTCACGCTGCTGTTCGTGATCATCGGCATGAACGTGGCCAAGCCCGTGCGCCAGGCCGAGACCGCGGCGAAGACGCTGGCCGGTCTGGGTGACGAGTTCGTGCCCCGCCAGGCCCTGGGCCGGCTGGAGCTCATGCGCGGCGCGCTCGAGCAGCTCGAGGCCAACCAGAAGCACAAGACGTTCGCGATGCGGCTCGGCGCCTACGCCGGCGACGGCGTGGTCGACGCGGCCCGCGAGCTGTACGTGCGGCGTGCCGAGAAGTACCTGCTCGAGCCGATCGCCAAGGACGTGCGCGACACGTTGGTCACGCAGCTGCAGACCGACCAGTCCCGGTTCGCGAACCTGTTCTACCAGTACCAGGCCTACCGTCTGCTCGCGGATCCGCACTCCACGGTCGAGCCCTCGGACGCCGTCGTGTTCGGCAAGGTGCTCGTGAGCATGCTGCGTCCCGAGCTCGAGCGCGTCGTCGACGACTCGCTCGGTTACTACGCCGGGCTCGCGCGCGCGCAGGCGCATTGCCTGGCCGACCACGCCGAGCCCAAGCGGCGCTTCGGCGAGTTCGATCCCATGCTCGCCGGGACCGCGATCGCCACGCTGCGCCGGCGCTGGAGCGAATGGCCGTCGCTCTACGACGACATGATCGCGGATGCGAACGAGGCCATCCCGAGCCTGAGCATCCGGCGCGTGCTGGCCGACGCGCACAAGAAGCAGGAGCTGTTCATGGACACTGACTCGCTGGCCGGCGCCTACACGCGCACCGGCTGGGAGGGCTTCGTGCGCCCGCGTCTCGGGATCATGGAGTTGGTGGTCCGACGCGAGAAGGATCCGCAGCTCGAGCGCGAGCTCGGCGGTGCGGTGAGCGGGCTCACGAGCGAACTCGGCCGGCGCTACGCCGAGGACTACGTCGCGCACTGGTGCGGCTTCCTCACCGGGCTCAAGGGCCGGCCGCAGGGCCCCAAGGGGCGCGCATCGCTGCAGCGCGAAGCCACGTTCGACTCCGAGATCGAGGCCGTGCTCAACCGCGTCCGGCGCGAGACCAGTCTCGATGGCGAGCCGCGCGAGATCTCGCTCGTTCGCGAGCGCTTCACGCCGTTCGACATCTGGCTGTCCCCGCCCAAGCGGGAGGGCTTCGACAACATCAAGAACAAGGTCCCGTTCCTGCGCTCCGACATGGACAAGTCGTGGCAGGAGAACTTCCGCGCCCAGCTCGAGGTGGCGGCGAAAGCGAAGGACAAGCAGGGCGTCGACGGCGAGAACTACAAGAAGGTCACGAACATGGTGCTCGACTTCATCAGCGCGGCCGATGGTTCGGGCCGCAAGGTCGATCCCGCCGTGGGGCGTGCGCTGCAGAACGTGCTCACGATCATGAAGCCGTTCGGCGGCTATGCCGGAGGCGGCGGCGCGCTCGGCGGTGCCGGCGGCGGCGGCGCGGGTGGCGCGGGCGGTGGCGGTGGCGCGACCGATGGCGGTGACCCGGTGGGCTTCGCGAACGACTGGCAGGCCCAGGTCGTGGGCCCGTTCTCGACGCTGGCCGGTGCCTACCCGTTCAACGCCGGCGGCGCCGACGTCAAGATCAGCGACTTCGCCGCGTTCTTCCGCCCGGGCGGCGGACTCGACGTGGTCTACAACACGCACCTGAAGGGCCGCGTCAGCCAGGACGGTGCCGAGATCGGCCAGCAGATCGCAGGCACCACGCCGGCGATCCGCGCCTGGGTGAAGAAGGCGTACGCCATCCAGAAGGCGTTCTTCTCGAGCGGCGCGGAGCCCAAGCTGCTGTTCGACGTGAAGACGCGTGCCGACCAGTTGAAGCCGAACGGTCCGCTGCGTTCCGTGACCTGGGTCGTGGGCTCGACCTCGTTCTTCTACGAGATGGGTGACGAGCCGCCCGTGACGCTCACCTGGTCCGCGGAGACCGCGGGGCAGGGCTCGTCGGTGGGTGCGGACCTGAATGGCACGCCCGTCGATGGCCCCAAGGCCGAAGGCGAGTGGGGACTGTTCCACGTGCTCGACAAGGCTTCACTGTCGCCGGCGCCGGGGGATCACGTGCGCGCGACTTGGAAGTTCGGGACCGTGAGCATGGCGGTGGAGATCGTGCCGCGCACGACCGTCCATCCGTTCGCTCCGGGGTTCCTGCGTCTGGGACCGCCGCCGAGCGTGGGCGGGAACTGATGTCGTGAGGTGGGGCCCGCGCCTGGCGCGGGGGGGATCCGGGGCCGCCGGATCTCGTTGGGTCGACCGATTCCAGTGGCCGCCGGCCGCGGGGCAGCGCCCCCGGGGCCGGACGACGTCGTAGTCCTGCCGGCAGTCCGATCCAGGTCAGCATCTTCCGGGGGCGACGCCCCCACGGATGGTCCGCATGAGTGCCGACATTCTCGAACTCGGCAAGAAGCCGATCTCGGACGCCACCCCCACCGGGGTGCCGAGCCGTGACGACCCCGCGTTCGAAGCCCTCGCGGGCGAGTTCCGCAAGCTCGAACTGCCCGAACTGCCGGCGGTCGACTGGAGCGGTGCGATCAAGCACGCGAGCGACCTGCTGGGGAACAAGTCCAAGGACGTGATGGCGGGCGTGTACCTGGCCATCGCGCTGTTCGAGCGCGACGGCTACGACGGCCTCGCCCTCGGGCTCACCGTGTTGCACGACATGGCCGCGACCTACTGGGACGCGATGCATCCCGAGCGCGTGCGGCCGCGGCAGAGCGCGTTCCAGTACCTGGGCGACCGTGGCGCGAAGCGCGTGAGCATGCGCGGCTCGAGTGGCGCGAGCCGCGCCACCGCCGAGAACATCATCGAACGGCTGCAGCAGATCGACACGCTCCTGAGCGAGAAGCTCGAGGGCGGCTCGGGGCTGCTCACCGAGCTGCAGCGCGCGATGCGTGACGTGCTCGACGAGACGGCACCCGCGCCGTCCGCCGCGGCCCCCGAGCCCGCGGCGACACCCGCGGTGTCGAGTGCGCCCGCGCCGTCGTTCTCCGCCCCGGCGGCCGAGATGCCGGGTTCGGTGGGCAGCGACGACGAGCTCGACCGCGCCGTGCAGGCGCTGCGCCCCGCGCTGCGCTCGATCGGCGAGTACAAGCGCGGCGCGAACCCGCGCGACCCGATGGCGTACCGCCTGCCGCGCATCGCCGCCTGGATCGCGGTGCAGCAGTCGCCGCCGTCGAACGCGGGGGCGACGTCGATCCCGGCGCCGCAGCCGCCCGACACGCTCGCCAAGCTCGAAGGTCGCATCGCCGCTCAGCAGTGGGCGGGTGTGCTCGAGGAGACCGAGGGCCGCATCGGCACGTCGGTGTTCTGGCTCGACCTGCACTACTTCGCCTACACCGCACTGCGCGGCATGGGCGCCGACTTCGTGCCGGCGGCCGAAGCGGTCGCGACCGAGGTCCGCTCGCTCGTCCAGCGGCTGCCCGACCTGCCGAGCCTGTCGTTCGCCGGCGGCATGCCGCTCGCGAGCGAGGCGACGCGGGCATGGATCAAGGACACCGTGCTCGCCGCGCCCGGGAGTGGCGGTGGCGGCGGCGGTTCGTCCTCCGGACTGTCGCTCGGGCTCGCCGCCGAGAGCGCGGAGCCCGAGGGGCTGGCCGAGGCGCGCACGCGCGCGGCCGAACTCGCCGCGGGCGGGCAACTCACCGAGGCCGTGCGCCTGTTCGAGGCCGGCGCGGCGCGCGCGATCAAGGCGCGCGAGCGTGCGGCGTGGCGGGTCGCCATCGCGCGCGTGTGCGCGGATGCCGGCCGCCACGATGTGGCACTCGCCCAGCTCGAGGCGCTGCAGGACGACCTGCAGTCGACCACGCTCGAGGCGTGGGACCCGGAACTCGCTTCGCAGATGTTGCGGCTGTTGCTCACGACCCGGCAGAAGGCGCTGCCGGCCGGAGCCGCGGCGCCGGAAGAACAGTCGAAGACCCGAGAGTTGCTCCGCCGGTTGGCCCGCCTGGATGCGGCCGCGGCACTGGATTTCCAACGCCCGGCGCAAGGCTAGCCGCGGCAGCATTGTTCCCAAGTCCCCACTGAAAGGAGAAGACCATGGCGAAGGACGGTTCGGTTGGGCCGCGGTCACGCATCAACATCAAGTACACGGCAGCGATCGGTGACGCGCAGAAGGAGATCGAGCTCCCGCTGCGTCTGCTGGTGATGGGTGATTTCACGGGCCGCCAGGACGGTACGGCGCTCGCGGATCGCAAGGCCATCTCCGTCAACAAGGACAACTTCAACGAGGTCATGAGCCAGCAGAAGCTGGGCACCAAGATCGCGGTGAAGGACAAGCTCACGGGTGACGCCGACTCGCAGCTGTCGGTGGATCTCAAGTTCGACTCGCTCAAGGACTTCACGCCCGGCCAGATCGCGCACCAGGTGCCCGAGCTCGCCAAGCTCATGCAGGTCCGCGAGGCCCTCATGGCGCTCAAGAGCGACCTCAACAAGGCGGATTTCCGGAAGAAGCTCGAGCAGTTGGTGACCGATCCGGAACTGCGCGCGAAGCTGGAAGGCATGCTCGGCGAGTGATCCACCCGGGGCGCACACACGCCCCGCGCGAATGGGATGTCCCAGACGGCAATGTCGGCACGCGTGACGCGTGCATGGAGGTCTTGAGATGGCAGACGAGATGGAAGGCCAGCAGCAGGCCCAGTCGGGCGGGTTCGCGGAGGCCGTGCCGCAGCTCGAGGAGCTGATCGCGAGCACCGCGGGTTCGCCGCAGGAAGAAGGCTACGAGCTGGTCAGCACCGGCATCCGCGAGTTCGTGCGCCGGCTGCTCGGCAAGCCCGGCGTGAAGGTGAACGCGGCGCTGCTCACGGAGTTCGTGGCGGACCTCGACAAGAAGCTGAGCCAGCAGGTCGACGAGATCCTGCACCACCCGGATGTCCAGAAGCTGGAGTCGGCGTGGCGCGGCCTGTTCTTCATGATCGACCGCACGAACTTCAAGGAGAATATCAAGCTCGAGTTCGTGAACTGCTCGAAGGAAGACCTGCTCACGGACTTCGAGGACGAGCCCGAGATGACGCGCACGGGCATGTTCAAGCACGTGTACGACAGCGGCTACGGCGTGTTCGGCGGTGAGCCGGTGGGTGCCGTCGTCGGCAACTACCAGTTCGACGCCTCGGCGCCGCAGGACGTGAAGCTGCTGGGCTACTGCGCGAGCGTGGCGGCCATGGCGCACGCGCCGTTCCTGTCGTCGGTCGACGCCAAGACGTTCGGCGTCAACTCGTATGAGGAACTGGCCTCGATCAAGGACGTGCGCAGCGTGTTCGAAGGGCCGAAGTACGCCCGGTGGCGTTCGTTCCGCGACACCGAGGATGCCCGCTACGTGGGCCTCGCGGCGCCGCGCTTCCTGCTGCGCCTGCCGTACGGCTCCGAGACGGTGCCGGTGAAGGAGTTCGCCTACGAGGAGTCCGTGACCAGCTCGCACGCGAACTACCTGTGGGGCAACACGGCGTTCGCGCTCGGCACCAAGCTCACCGACGCGTTCGCGAAGAACCGCTGGTGCGCGAACATCATCGGCCCGCAGGCCGGTGGCGCCGTCGAGGAACTGCCGGTGCACGTGTTCAAGGCGGCCGGCGCCGACACCATGAAGATCCCGACCGAGGTGCAGATCGGCGACGCGCTCGACCTGTCGCTGTCGGACCTGGGCTTCGTGAGCCTCAGCTGGCGCAAGGGTAGCGACAACGCGGCGTTCTTCGCCGCGAACTCGTGCCAGAAGCCGGCGTACTTCGGGCAGAGCGCGAAGGGCAAGGAGGCGGAGGCGAACTTCAAGGTCGCCACGCGCCTGCCGTACATCTTCGTGATCTCGCGCCTGGCGCACTACATCAAGTGCATCCAGCGCGAGCAGATCGGCTCGAACATGTCGGTCGAGAAGCTGAACCGTATGCTCAGCGACTGGATCGGCCAGTACGTCACCGAGACCCCGAACCCCACCGACGAGACGATCGCGCGGCGCCCGCTCAAGGCTGCGCAGATCAACGTCGAGGAGGTGCCGGGCGAGGTGGGCTGGTACCGCGTCGGACTCAAGGTCATGCCGCACATGAAGTACGAGGGCGCGGACTTCACGCTCTCGCTGGTCGGTAAGCTCGACAAGAAGGCGTCCTGATCGACCCACGGCGGACGGGGCAGCCGGCGAGTGCCGGCTGCTGCCCGGTGACGCAGTCCCCGTCCGCTCTCTCCAAAGTCACCCAGGAGGTGCTCATCCATGGCTGAAACCGTCCATCTGACGCTCAAGGCGAACGGCACGGTGATCAAGGGCGCGAGCTCGCAGGTGTCGCTGGGCCGTGCGGACACGATCGAGTGCGTGTTCTTCGACTTCCACGTGAAGACCGCACGTGAGGCCGGCAGCGGTCTCGCCACGGGCCGTCGTCAGTACGACCCGATCACGATCCGCAAGCGCATCGACAAGGCCTCGCCGCTCATCTCCAAGGCGCTCACGGAGAACCAGGTCATCGAAGGCGTGTTCAAGTTCTATCGCCCGAATCCGACCGGTGACGGCACGACCGAACAGTTCTACACGATCGAGATCAAGCGGGGCCGCGTCTCGAACCAGCGCCAGTGGCTGCCGGACACGATCCAGCCGGCGAGCCATCTGGAGCCGCCCATGGAAGAAGTCACGTTCGTGTTCCACACCATCAACTGGACGATCACCGAAGGTGGCGTGACGCACGAGGACACCTGGGATCAGCAGAAGTAGCCCACCGGCGGTCGCCGCGGGGGCCCAGGCCCCCGCGGACGCCGCGGGTACGAGGAGCATGACGTGGCGCGTGAACTCAGCCTGCTCGACCGTCTCAAGCACCCGGATCGCGAGGACCGTCGTTCGGTCGACGCGGACCCGGGACGCCTGGCGCAGTCGGTGCTGCGCAATCTCGAGCGGCTGCTGAACTCCCGGCACGGCAGTGCGCCGACGCGGCCCGACTACGGCATCCCGAGCATCGAGGACGTGCTGCACGGCGGTTCGGACGCGCTGCGCGACCTCACGGCTGAGATCAAGGCCAGCATCGAGGCGTTCGAGCCCCGCCTGCGCAACGTGCGCGTGCGGCTCGTGCCGCGGGGCGAGGAGGCCACGCTGCTGCGCTTCGACATCACGGCCGAGCTCGTGGTCGGGGGCAAGCGCTCGCGCGTGCACTTCGAGACCCGCATCGAGGACTCCGGCCGCATGACCGTGAAGGAGTAGGGGTGCGATCCGCTTACTACGACGAAGAGCTCGACTACATCCGCAACCTCGCGCGTGAGTTCGGAGCCACGCATCACGAGGCGTCGCATCTGGTCGAGCCCGGTCAGGATCCCGACGTCGAGCGCCTGCTCGAGGGCTTCGCGTTCCTCGCGGCCCAGGTGCGGCAGACGCTCGACGACGACTTCCCCGAACTCACGCAGGGCCTGTTCAACATGCTGTGGCCGCACTACCTGCGGCCCGTGCCGTCGCTCGCGGTCGAGCAGTTC
>WBZN01002236.1_pt1 | contig 10930 bp, 7 predicted proteins | sample 5204281 | NCBI WGS metagenome assembly WBZN01 (sample SAMN12344347, study PRJNA552823) | activated sludge metagenome | biome: Activated sludge suspended growth; feature: Nitrification reactor; material: Wastewater; isolation source: activated sludge from nitrification reactor of wastewater treatment... | reverse complement strand
AGACGCGCACACCGCATGGCTGCCGGATTGGCATCCGGAATTATCTGGGTGAACTGCTGGTTGTACCGAGACCTACGCACCCCTTTCGGAGGCATGAAGCAGTCCGGTGTGGGCCGGGAAGGCGGGTGGGATGCCCTTCGCTTCTTCACGGAGAGCAAGAATGTATGTATTCGGTTGTAAGGCCCATGAATTTCTTTGACAGCGATTCCATCATTGTCACCGTACTCGGTACACCCGTCAGTTATCTGGAATTTTTCGGAACGCTGGCAGGTGCCGTTGCGGTGTGGTTGTCGGCCCGGGCCAACATCTGGAGCTGGCCTATCGGTATTATAAATGTGGTGTTGTTGTTCTTTTTGTTTTATCAAATACAACTCTACCCTGACATGTTCCTGCAGGTGTTTTTTTTCGTTACCAACCTGATGGGCTGGTGGCGATGGACACACCCGCGCGAAGGTGAAGAGGACTTGCGAAATCAGTTGCGGGTCAGTTGGATGCCGGTGCGGCACCTTCTTCTGTTGGCCTGCATAACGGTATTGGGAACAGCGGCCTTCGGAAAATTTGCCAGCAACCTGCATGAGTTATTTCCGGCTGTATTCAGCCTGCGCAGTGCATTTCCTTACTTTGATTCCTTTGTTACGGTGGTGAGCATCGCAGCCACTTACCTCATGGTGCAAAAGAAAGTGGAATGCTGGCTGGTGTGGATATTGGCTGACGTGGTGGCTACCTATCTGTATTATACCAAAGGGATCATGCTGATGAGTTTGGAGTACCTGATATTCTGCCTCATCGCCGCATTTGGATTCCTCCGCTGGCGTAAAGAATTTCAATCCTACGCCGCATGAAGCGCGGATTGGTATTCGGGAAGTTTATGCCGCTTCATGCTGGTCATGTGGCATTGATCCGTTTTGCTGCCGAACGTTGTGACGAGTTGATTGTTTCCCTTGCCTACCGCGAAGATGATCCAATCCCCGGGTCATTGCGTTTCGCCTGGCTGCAGCAACAATTTGGCTCCACCGGGAAAATCCGGTTGGCACTGTCGGTTGATGATTTTGATAATGAAGCCCTGACCTACGCCGATCGAATTCCTTTGTGGAGCACTTTTCTGAGAAAGAGATTTCCATCCATTGATGTAGTTTTTAGTTCTGAATTATACGGAGCCCTGCTGGCGGTGGAAATGGGTATTGTTCATATTCCATTCGACCCTGAGCGCAGGCAGGTACCTGTTTCCGGGAGTCTCATCCGCCTGCAACCCTTCCGGTATTGGGATCTTATCGCTCCGCCAGCCCGTCCTTATTTTGTGAAGAAGATTTGCTTTTACGGCCCGGAGAGCACAGGGAAATCGACGATGGCCAAGCTAATGGCAGAGCACTATCAAACCGAATTTGTGCCGGAAGTTGCCCGTGAACTCGTTACCAGCAATGATTTTTCCATAGACGATATCATCCGCATCGGTCATGCGCAAACGGAGCGAGTACTTGAAAGGATAAAGTCAGCGAACAAGATTCTTTTTTGTGACACGGATCTGATCACCACCCAGGTATATTGCAGGCACTACCTGGGAGAAGTTCCTCCGGTATTGTATGAACTGGAAAAGCTGGTGGGATACGATCACTACTTTCTTTTTGATATTGACGTGCCCTGGGTAGCCGACGGACTTCGGGACCTGGGCCATCAACGCAAAGAAATGTTTGAGGTGTTTGAGAAGGAATTGGTTCAGCGGAAAATTCCTTATCAGGTTTTGCGTGGTGACTTTCAACAACGAGAGACCGTCTTGAAGAATTTCATCGACGGCCTGCTCGGGAAGTAGTTTTTCCGGGGATATCTACCCGGAATGTCTCCAGACATTTTCTATCCTGTAAGGTGACATAGCAGGTCTTTCCATCAGCACCGCCAAATGTGAGGTTGCTTACCTTCTTTCCCTTGAGTTGTATTTCGCGAATCTCGCGGCCATCGGGATCTACCATCAAGATGGTCCCCTTGTCGTATCGTGTGATATACAGATTTCCCCGGGAATCACATTTCATCCCATCCAGACCAAAGTCGTCGAATCGAATGAGAATCCTTTTGTTGTGCAGGTTGCCTTTACGATCGACAGTGTACTTCCAGACAAGCCGCTGAAGACTTTCATTGACATAGAGGGTTTTCTGATCCGGACTTAACGCAATGCCGTTGGTGGTGCCCAGGCTATCGCGCAGCAGCTTGGATGTCCCATCGGGATCAATTCGCCATAACCGGCCGGTGCCTGCTTTCCAGTTCGGATCGGAGGCAAATAACCGACCCTTGCGGTCAATACAAATATCATTGGGTTGGTTGAACTTGGGGTTGTGACACAACACACTGATTTGGCGCGTGATGTGATCGACACGCAATATTTGATGCCCGGTCCAATCAGCGAGCAGCATATCACCCTTGGCATCAAATACGATGGCATTGGCGATGCTTCCTTGGGGTAACGTGACGTATCGGGTGACCGTGCCATTGGGTGCCACCTGCCCAATGGTTCCATCTTCTTCAAAGTTGACCACGAAGAGCTCATCACGAGCGTTCGTATTTGGCCCCTCAATATTTTGGGTGAAGAGATTTTCTGCCGTGAGGTCTCTGACAACAAATGATTGTCCCCAGGTAAGTATTGGGATGACGATCAGTCCGGCAATCAGGACCCTCATGCTGTTTTGGGTTGCCCTGCTTTATGACCGATCGCTGCGTAGTAGAGGATGAAAAGGTAACAAGGCACCATGATCCAGTACGCATCCTGAGTATTCCAGCTGTCGGACAAACGCCCATATATAAGAGGCAATATGGCACCACCGGCGATGGCCATGATGAGCAGTGCTGAACCGATCTTGGTGAATTTGCCCAATCCTGTAATGGCCAACGGAAAGATGGCCGGCCACATGAGAGAATTGGCCAGACCAAGCATCCAGATGAACCCGACAGACATCATTCCATGGCTAAAGATGGCCATCATCGAAAATAATACACCGAGCACTGCGCAAATAAGAAGGGCCTTTGCTTGTGAAATGTACTTTGGAATGGTAAATACCCCTACAATATACCCAATGATCATGAATACCAGGGTTCCCATAGTGAAGTAGCGGGCATTGGCCATTGGCATTCCCAGTGATTTTCCATAGTTGATAATCGTATCGCCGGCGAGGACTTCTACTCCAACATAGACGAATAGAGTTGCTACGCCCAGGATAAGGTGTGGAAACTGAAATACACTTGTTTTTTCTGTTGGCACATGTGACGAGGCATCGCTGTCCCCATCATCAATGTCCGGCAGACTGGAGTACAGCACGGCGACGGCCAGCACGGTAAGCACGGAAGCAATGATGATGTATGGAATGATAACCCGTGAAGCCAGTTCGTTGAGGGTTGCTTCGCGAGTGACTGAATCCATCGATTTCAAATTAACGACCATGCCGTCGGCATCATTTAGGGCGATATATCCAAAAATGAGAGTGGCCAAAATGCCGGCAAATTTGTTGCAAATACCCATTATGCTGATACGGCTTGCTGCACTTTCAATTGGACCGATGATGGAGGCGTATGGATTTGAGGCGGTCTGAAGTAGTGCCAGGCCAGTACCAATGGTGAACAATCCGGCCAGAAACAAAGTGTAGTTACGTGACTGAGCAGCTGGTATAAAAACAATGGCACCAATTGCCATTATACCTAATCCGATGGCCATACCGCGCTTGTAGCCGGTTTTCCGCAAGACCATTGATGAGGGCAAGGCCATCACGGTGTAGGCAATAAAAAACGCAAATGTTACCATATAGGCCTGGAAGTCTGTTTTCAGCTCACAGGCAATTTTTAGGTAAGGGATAAGGGTTCCATTGAGCCAGGTGATGAATCCAAAAACGAAGAACAGGGCCCCGATGATAACGAGTGACATCGTATAGCTGGCCGGGCGGGAGGGGTGTGACATAATGCTAAAGTAATGAATAAGTTTGTAGTGAAAATCCTACTTTTACATCGCATTTCCGGAACATCTTAAACTTTCTTCCTGTGAAAAATAAACAACTTTCTCTGCTGATCATGGCGGCAGGCATGGGCAGTCGCTATGGTGGGATAAAACAAATTGACGGCTTTGGTCCCAATGGTGAAACCATCATGGATTATTCTTTGTACGATGCCCTACGGGCAGGCTTCAATAATTTCGTCTTCGTCGTACGGGATGAAATAAAGGAAACCGTCAAGGAGATGTTTCTTCCCAAATTACAGGGCAAAGCTGAAGTGCATTTTGAGGTACAATCACTGGATCGATTTGTGCCCGCTCATTTGGGCAAGGTTGACCGCAAGAAGCCATGGGGCACCACGCACGCCATGCTGTGCGGCAAGGATGTTATCAAAGGACCATTTGCTGTTATTAATGCTGATGATTTTTACGGTAAGGACTCTTTTGCGTCCCTGGCAAAGTTTTTTGAGACGGCTCCGGCCAACCATCATGCCATGGTGGGTTATGTGTTGAAAAATGTTCTTTCAGATCATGGCAGTGTTTCGCGCGGTGTGGCGGAAGAACGGGATAGTGAAGGCTACCTGAAGCACCTGAGTGAACTCACCAAGATTGTAACCGAAAACGGCAAGATCATCTCCAAAGAGGAAACCGGTGACCGGGAATTGGCTCCCACCTTACCGGTGTCGATGAACTGTTGGGGATTTCAACCGGGCATCTTTGAATTGAGTGAGAAAATGTTTGTTGATTTCGTGAGCAAAAATCTGGGGAACCCCTCTGCGGAATTCTATATCGCCCTGCTGGTGTCGGAGCTTATCCGGCAGAATCTTGGAAAAGTAAATATCATCGGCGGCGGTACCACTTGGTTTGGGGTTACTTACAAAGAAGATAAGGAGGCTGTATCCGGAAAAATTCGCGCCCTTGTGGATGCGGGCGTCTATCCATCATCATTATGGAAATAACGGGCCTCCCCGCCGAGATAATTTCTGCGTTTGGTCTTCCTGATGATCCGGCATCCGTATCGCCGATAGGCACCGGACATATACACCAGACCTTTAAGGTTTCAGGCAAGCCTGGTTTCATTGTTCAGCGTGTTAACAAGAATGTCTTCCGGCAGCCGGAAGTGATTGATATCAACCTGAGGAGAGCAGCCAGTCACCTGTCGCTACATTACCCGGAGTATCCATTCCTGCGATGTTTACCTGCTTCCGGCGGAGCCACCCAAGTGTTTGATTCCAACGGCCATCCCTGGCGCGTTTTCCCGTATATAGGTAACACGTTCACCATAGATCAGGTAGCCACACGTAGACAGGCTTTTGATGCTGCGGCTGAATTTGCCCGTCTTTGTCATCACCTGGATGGTGCAGAGGTGTCGCAATTCAAAGAGACCATCCCCAGGTTTCATGACTTGTCTCTTCGCTATCAACAATTTGAAGAGGCGATACCATCAGCGACCCCGGAGCGGATTAATCAGGCGGAACAGTGCATACGCATGGCACGCGAGGCCCGGACATTAGTAGATGATTATGTCCGCAACACCGGTAATGGTGCCTGGAAATTGAGGGTCACGCACAACGACACCAAGATTAATAATGTGCTGTTCGATAAAACTACCGGGAAAACCGTGTATGCCATTGATCTCGATACCCTCATGCCCGGGTATTTCATTTACGATGTGGGTGACATGATTCGCACCTTTGTGCCGCCGGTGTCGGAGGAAGAGAGGGACTTGTCTCTGCTCGGGTTTCGCAAGGAGATTTATGACGCTGTTGTCGCTGGTTATCGTTCGGAGATGGATGCCGTCATGACCGCTGAGGAATTGGCGTATATCCCTTGGTCAGGCAAGATGATGACCTATATAATGGCATTGCGATTTCTGGCCGACTATCTGCGCGGTGACACCTATTACCATATCACCTATCCGGACCAAAATATGGTCAGAGCACGAAATCAGTTTCGTTGGCTTGAGATATTGATGACCGAGACCTAGTTCAGCGGTACGTTGACGTGGCGTTCGGCATGGTAAGAGGAGCGCACCAGCGGACCGGACTCCACATACTTCAGGCCACGCTTTAAGCCTTCTTCTTTGTACATCTCAAAAGTATCCGGATGGATGTATTCCGCCACTTCGAGGTGAAGTTTGGTGGGCTGAAGGTATTGTCCCAGGGTAAGAATCATAAGTCCGTGGGCCACAAGATCATCCATTGCTTTAAACACCTCTTCCCTGGTTTCGCCGACACCGAGCATTATTCCGCTCTTGGTCCGCATGCCGGCTTCGCGTATTCGCCTGAGTTGTTCCAGGCTCCGTTCATATTTGGCTTGTGGCCGAACACGGCGGTACATGCGCTCAACGGTTTCCATATTGTGGGATACCACCTCCTGTTTGCCTTCAATCATGCGATACAGGGCATCCCAGTTGCCTTTGGTATCGGGAATAAGTGTTTCCAATGTGGTGGTCGGCGCTACCTGTTTGCATTGCACCACCGTTTGATACCAGATCTCAGCGCCGCGGTCTTTGATTTCGTCGCGGTTAACAGAGGTGATCACGGCATGTTTTACTTCCATCAATTTGATGGCTTCAGCTACCCGACGAGGTTCGTCGGCATCATATTCCGGCGGTCGTCCGGTAGCCACCGCACAGAAGGTGCAACTGCGGGTACAAACATTTCCGAGGATCATGAAGGTGGCTGTTCCTGCGCCCCAGCATTCGCCCATATTGGGACAATTGCCACTTTCGCAGATGGTATGAAGCTTATGGGTATCCACAAGCGAGCGAACGTTGGCATAAGCAGGCCCTATGGGCAATTTCACGCGAAGCCAGTTGGGCTTGCGTTTGGGCTGCTCGGCAGGAATAACAGGTAGTTCAATCATACCGGAATAGGTCATGGACCCTATTCAAAACCAATTATTTGCCAATAAGTTCCTTGTACTGCGCGGCAGAAAGCAAGTTTGCGACGTCTGCCGGATTGGCGACCTCAATTTTGATCATCCAGCCATCGCCGTAGGGATCTGAATTCACCTTTTCGGGACTGCCATCGAGGGATTTGTTGACTTCAATCACTTTGCCTCCTACCGGCATATAGAGATCACTCACCGTTTTAACGGCTTCTACGGTGCCAAAAACAGCGTGTTCGGCTACGTTCTGTCCGGCTGTGGAAATGTCTACGTACACGATATCGCCCAGTTCGCCCTGCGCGAAATCCGTGATGCCGATGGTAGCTACTTTCCCTTCGAGCTTAATCCACTCGTGATCCTTGGTGTACTTTAGTCCTTCTGGAATATTCATGATGTTGCGGGTAAAATGTGGCCAAAAATAGGGGTAAAAAAGGTAATCGGGAAATTCAAATTAGCTGAGCCTAAAAAGGGGGGAGGCTCAGGGCCACACCGTTACTGGGCCAGGTTGAAAATGATCTTGGTGCCTACCCGGGTTGTAGCCCTGCGGAAAGAATTAGAGACCAGTGGATCGCTGATGTTGCGATCGAAATAAAGCTGAATCTGGAGTTTCTTGTTCACTTCATAACTCAGGTTGGGTCTGATCTGAATATTGATATTTCCATTGGTAATGGTAGCCACGTCTTCAATCTTACGCTGAATCGTCTCGTTGTTGGTCACGCTGAGATTGAGCCTGAAATTGACATCATTCTTGATGGTAATCACGCGGCCATGATCACGGAAGGGCATCCGCATGTTATTCTTAATAAATCCCACCTCCAGCGACCAGTCCTTGGCATTGACTTCAGTGATCTGTGCATTGGCAATATTAAGCGACAGATCACGCTTTGTTTTGTATTCAAATCGGGCCGTCAGTTTACTCTTTGTGCGAACACTGACTCCGATCAGGGGAGCAAACTGTTCGGAGATCAACACCTGACTGATGACGTACACGGGAATCACCTCTTTGTTGCTATTCAATACGTTGCCAAAGTTCCCGCCCGTATTGTAGTCGGTGAGCGATACGTTGTTGGCAACATTGGTGTATTCCAGTGAGTTGGTGAAGTTGGCAACCGAATACGTGGCCGAGTAACCATGAGATATGCTGATGGACTGGAAGATGTCTTTGAATGCCTCCAGCTTGTTCAGGCCGTTGTAGTCCAGTCGCCATCCGGGCAATGGCGTTGAGGGGAATGGCGACAAACTGACCTTGTTGGCATTGGCGCCGGTGTAGGCAGAGATGAAAGCAGGGATCAGCACATCCTGTGATTTCTTTTCGTACCCTGACTGACCGGATACCGCAGAGAAGCGATCCTTCATCACGTCGATATTGGTCTGGAATTGCTTGAAAACATCCGAAGTAAGGCTGTTGTTGTTCATGAACGATGTTCCTATCGCAATGGTTGATATCCGATAGGACCCGGTTCGGGTAGGGCTAAGCTCCGAGTAACCAAATGCATCCGGTGATACGGATGTATTGGCAGGGTCAAAGCGGTAAATTTCCTGGAAAGAGGATGTTGAAGTTCTTTTAACATCCAGTTGAATTTTTAGGTCCGGCGTAAGTTCCAGCGCGGTTTTGATGCCGAGATCCCTGGTCTGATTCTGGCTGTAGGGTGTAGTGAGTTTGGAAGAACGCGACAACCACTGATTTTCAGCAGCTCGTTTGTTGATGCCGGGATCCTGGCTGCCAAGAATGAATCCCCATCCGGGTGCATTCCATGCGTTGTCCATACCCATCAGGTTTGGACTGGGCAGGAAGCCAGGCAGTATGGTACCTGAGTTGATGTTGTAGGTAGCGGTAATACTCCGAACAGACATCAGCAAACGCAAAAGGCCCTTGAGTGCATAGTTATTGGGAGGTTGCTTCACGGTGTCGGGTTTAGCCTTTGCCTTTTCGACAGGAGTTGGCTTACGCTTGGGTGTATTGATATCCTTGAGAAACCCTATTTTGTTGTAGAGTTTCACCAGGTCTACCCGGCCATTCCAAGCCTGTTCCTGCGTATTCTGAATGATGTTACCCAGCCGGAGACTGTCTACCCGTTCAACGGGGCCGGCGCGCCAACTGTACCCCACATTATATCGGTACTCGGTACCCAGCCAGTTGGTGAGGGGTAGTTTGTCGAACGGCACGGTATAGTTCGCAGTGATGTTTTGTTGGAAGTTCTTTTTACGTCCAAAACTTTTCAGATTCATGAGGACCGAATCCCGATACTGTTCTGCCGTGATATTGCGTTTGAGAATGGCAGAATACCCGCCGATGGGATCCGTATCCGGCTCATCAATTATGGCGTTCACAACCGCATTGTAGTCCAGTGTCAGTGATTTTGAAAATTGCCAACGCAACGTGTAGAATCGGTTGAAGAGGAAATACTTTTGCAGGTTAGCCTGTGGTGTGGTTTGATTGCTGAGCGAGTTGCGATAAACAATCTTGTTGAATGATCGGTCCAGTTCACCCCGGATACTGATGCTGGTGGGTACGGGATTGAAGCTGAAGTCCTTCACCAGTTGCAGCCAGGGTGACTTCCATGGTGCATCTTTGAACGGGTGAATTCCCTTAAACTTGGGATTATATTGCCAGGCGACAGCACCTTTGACATTCCGTTGCGTGTTTTCAATCAGGTTGAAGTTGGTATGTGTGGCTTCACTGTAGGCGTATGTAAAATTGAAGTTCTCCACATCCCACACATGGGCGACAGCATCTTTCTTGACTTTTGTCTTGCGAACATTGGTGAAGTTAAGGCTTCGCCGGATGGCAATGTCCTGAATGAGCTTGTGATAGGCTTCCCGCTCTGCATCCGTATCAAATGACTGATCAAGCGCTGCAATCCGCATATCCGGGTTGGCCGGATCGAAATTCGGATTGAGGGTATTCTTCTCATAGCTGATGAACATCGGAATTTTTAGTCCGGTATTTCTGGGCAGCAGTTTGTCAATGGCAATATTGGCCGAGATATCAAAAATGGTTGTCTCGCCGCGGGAGCGTTCAGAAATCTTGGATTGTACGTTGCCGTAACCGTATGTAATACGCTTGAAAGCGGTTGAAATATTGCCGAGATCAGCCAGCTTGGCATTAAATACAGCATTGGCCGCCCAGCCTGCGGTGCGGTCAAAATCGGTGAGGCGCATCTCATCGGCCCAGATACATACGTTGATGGGTTTGCCATCATCCCGAGGGTTTCTCACCCCGATCATCATGAGGCGCACCTGGCTCAGATCAGGTCGGCCAAAGATGCGTATCCCCTGGCGGCCATCCACCACTTTCGGACCGGCTCTCGGATAGAGCTCGCCGAGGGGAAAACTCTCCCTGTCCCGTTGTGCCTTCAGCGCATAGAGCGCATTCAGGTCCATGTCAAACAAGTTTTCATCGGGCCACACATCGCCAACGTCACCGTTCGTCCCGTTCTTGGACTTCTTCAGCGGAATTTCTATTTCATAATAATTCTGATCAAAGTCGGTCCCCAGACGAAGGAAGCCTGTGAGTTGATAATCCTGCAGCTTGTTGGTGGGGTCATGTGCTGACATGAACATTTTTATCCGGCCATAGTTAAAGAAGTCAAACGAGACATTCTTGTAAATGGAACGCCCGTCTCCATCGGCGAGACCATTCACGCACATTTGTACAGACTGTTCATTCAGCCGGCGCTGAATGGTGGATGTCACATCGCGGTCACGGGCTAGGGGAGGAACGTAGCCCGGCTTTTCGCCATTGCCTTTTCCATTCTCTTCCACGTTCACCACGGATACCGAAAAATTATCCAGGTTCGGTTCCAGTTGCTCACTCAATTGTGATTGGGCCAGATCGGCAGTGTAGCGGCGCCACCGATTGCCGACGGCACGAAAACTGGAGAAGCGCAATACCACAGGTTCACTGAAACCGGTTACAATCATGCGGGCGTATTTGATCGACTTGAAACCATTGATGGCGCCCACCTGGAAAACAGCAGTATGGGTGTAATCCGCTGCCACAAAAATCTCGCCGGCTGCGGGTGCGTTGCTGCTGGGCCAAGTTTCCAAATCAAAGGAGGTTCCTGGGGTATG
>WBZN01001564.1_pt2 | contig 10934 bp, 7 predicted proteins | sample 5204281 | NCBI WGS metagenome assembly WBZN01 (sample SAMN12344347, study PRJNA552823) | activated sludge metagenome | biome: Activated sludge suspended growth; feature: Nitrification reactor; material: Wastewater; isolation source: activated sludge from nitrification reactor of wastewater treatment... | reverse complement strand
GCGACAATATGAAACCCTCGCTAGCTTTTCAAATCTTTTTTGCTGCGATCTTCTGCGTCGCTGTGCCCTTTGCGTCGCGCGCCTCTGATGCTCCTTCTGAATACATACTTGGACCTGGCGATGTCTTGTCCGTAACAAACGGTGATGGAAGTGTTGCAAGCGTGCCGATTCACCCGGATGGCCGCGCGGTGGTTAAATATGCCGGTACTGTTGAGGCTGCGGGCGTCTTCTTCAAACGGCCGGTGGGCTAAGTGAGAACGCAGATATGCGCCATATACATGTTACGCGTTTGCATCCAAAAGCAGTTATTGACGTGGACTTGTGGAAGCTTATGTTCGAGGGCGACAGGCAACAAGACCTCGTGCTGCAACCGGGTGACGTCGTGTATGTTCCGAAGAGTGATGCTACAGATGGTGCTACTAATGAAACTGGAAAAGTAACCGCCGCACCGAACAAAATTCGTGTAATGGGCGCTGTTTATTCGCCGGGGCTCATCAGTGTTCCAGAAGGTGGAATGGATTTAGGGGCTGTGATCGCCCGTGTTGGTGGTATCAAAGAAGGTCCGCTTCGCAGCATAATTCGAGCTCGCGTCGGTAGTGATGGTCACGTGATGACAGAGCGTATTCAAGTTGGTAAGGCGGAAGGATTCAATTATCGACTTAAAGCCGGTGATATTCTTATTGTGAAGGCGGGAGCGAACTCTGATAAAGCAAGGTTCCAGGGAGTAAAGCAGCTTAACGGATTACCAATGCATGTCGGAGACTTTGGTCCTTCCTATTTATTCAAGCTGAAAAATCACAAGTTTGCCATTTAGGGTCATCAAGTCACGAGTTAACAGTCAATTCTAAGTCTGACGCGCATTATTCTGTGAAAGTGCGCGAGGTCCTGAATTGTCGTAGCCAATCGACAACAATGCAGGCAAGCGGATATCATAGCAGCCACCTATGAACTATCTGTGCATGCGACTGGTCTAGTGAACAGTCGACCGAGCAGATGCTAGTCTCGCGGAGGACATTCGATGCCTGATTTCACGGTAAAAGTCGATTGCAAAGAATCGGATAACTTTCAAGCGCATCAGCTCTATTGTCGCTTTCGAGCCGCGGTGCTCGCTGAATCCACAGACGATTCGCAAGTTGACTCCCAGTTTTCCGCACCTGCGATTGTAAGTTGTCAGCTGCAACCTACTCCATCAAAAACTCGCTGGATTGGGCTGGTTAACCTCCCGGACAGCGCTGTTGTCGGACCTATCGCGATCTCAGTCAAGGCTCCAGATGGAACTTTGCTTTATGACCAGGAGCATCAAATTGCACCAGGTCAGAGTGAGCTTGTAATAAGTGCGACTGCACGAGTCTATCCGCCATTAGTTTCCAGTGGATCGGCAGATGCCGCAAGCCGAGGACGATTGCGCGGAAGAGTGATCGACAGTACTGGGAAGCAGCAGATAGCGGGCCAGCAAGTCGCAATCATCGCCGTCCAAGACTCTGGGACCGAAGTGATTCTGGCAGCTGCCACCACCGATTCTCACGGTTATTTTGTCGCGGATTATTTTGCAGGAAAGTTGAACAGTGCATCGATAAAAGTCGCGGCTTTTGACGTGCAACAAATTGTGCTCAACCATGGACGATTGCCCAGTCGCATAATAGTGTCAGTCGACGCGGACTCGTATGGCGTCGGCTCCAGTCAGGGCAATCAAAGCAACAGCGAGCAAGATGGAGACTGCGCCTGTTCCGTCTCCGTGCCTTCGCTGCCTGACGCTGAAGATATCATCAATGCCCCAGAAGTTTACACGAGTGATTTAACTGGTGGCTGTGTAAAGCTAAATAAGCCAAATCGCACCGTGGAGGAGTTCGATTTTTTTGGAGTTGTCAGAACTACCGAGCCTGATATCGTCGGTCTCACTTTGCCTGAACCTCAGTATATAGAACTTGGTCAAATTTTGAACCTTGGTCAAGTTTCGCAGAGGCCGGGCAGAACTCCGGGCGGTCCGGCAAGCCCGAAGGGTTCGACTTCACCCGCGGGCACAACAACTTTGCCGAAAGGCGAAGTTCCAGCATCAGGTTCTCAACCTGCAGGCACCGCAACACAAGGTGCCGGATCCAGCCAATCGCCAACCGGGAATCACCCGCGAATTCCAGGGCGCGCTAACTTTGCTCATGCTGACAATAATCCGATGCCTGGCTCCGCAGGTGGTGCAACTCTGGCAAATGCCGACAATGCAACCGTGATGGACGGGCGTTCGAAATTTGTTGACCCACGACTATTGAAGCTGTACGCGACAGGACGAGGTTACACCGATGAAGTTCTGACCGAGGCCGCAAATAAAACAGAAGAGGAGCGGATAACGAGGGCGCTCAACCAGGCATCAAATGTTGAAGCTGCTCGCGGCAAGTTGACGCTGTCGAATCCGTTAGACTGGGATGAGCAGCCGACTTTTTATCAAGCGGCCACGGTTGCTCATGGTCACCTTCTTCATTTCAAGCAGGTATGGAAAGCGAGTGGTTTTTCGCTGGGCGATTTGCTATACAGTTTGCCCCTGGCACCGGGACAGAAGCGCCAGATCGCGATCTTGGATTGGGAGCGGCGCGAAGTGGCTTCTCGCAGTGAATCCATTGAAGCTGAAGATGCGCTCAGTGCCAATCTGAATCGTGATCGTGATATCAACGAGATCGTAAGCGCCAGTTTGAAGGAAACTGTGGTTGGAGTTTCGCTTGCGATGACTGGTAGCTCGGCCAGTTCGTCGGGCACAGCCGGCAAAGGCAGTGGAGTTCAGAGTGCGCTTATGACTATAACCGGATCTGCTGGTGGCATAGGTGGTGCTGGCTCATTTGGTTTCCAGCATGGTAGTCGCCAGGCGAGCGCGACATCTCTGCAACAAATCCGTGACCGCATCAGTCAGGCAGCTTCTTCAGTTCGTAGCCAGCGCTCGACTGTGGTGCAGACTGTTACTCAAGGTGAGCAACTGCGTGCTCAGACTGAGGTGTTGGCCAACTATAATCATTGTCACGCTCTTACAATCGAATACTTCGAAGTTTTGCGGCACTTCGCCGTAGAGCACAGATTAGTAGACGTGCAGGAGTGCCTGTTCGTGCCACTTTTGATGTCACCTTTTGATAAGGAAAAAGCATTGCGTTGGCGTCAGTCGCTCCAAGCCGCGCTATTGGATAAGCAAAAGTACTTGCCGGCTTTTGATGCACTGAATCGCATCTTGCACAACTATGATGGAGCCGATCTTCCTGCTAATTCATATGCTGATGAACAGATTAAAGATATTGATGGCGTTTTGCGCATATCGTTTCGCCTTGTTCGACCAGAAGATGTGGAATCTGAGTCGCACATAATGTTGCCAAATGTAGAACAGTGGAAAGGCATCGCTTCTCTCACTGGAATAAATGTGGGACAGTTCTGGAAAAATAATCTGCAGAACGCTGAAGATAAGGACAGAGTGTTCATTGAGCTCCTGGGCAAAGATATCGCGGACGAGCTAGTTTCGCGCCTGGAACTATATGCGGTTGGGCAAGACGAGGTACGAGTGCCTCTTCAATTCGAATTGGCAGCAGATTTTCAGCATAGAAAACCTCTTTTAGTAAAGGTGCGTTCGCGTGGTCGATTACCCGCTTCTTTAAATCGCAAATCTTTCAGAGACATAGAACTTCGCCTTAGAGGATTGACTTCTGAAAAAGGTTTAGACAGGGATTTGCCCGCAGGCACTCGCATGACGCTGGAACTTTTGCAGTTGCGATATGAAACTGATCACATCCATCATGACCTTGCATTTTCCGGTCGCGATTCTCAAAACTTGCTCGAAAAAGATGGCTTGTTCGTGTCGACTCCAATCAGTCAAGCCGAACTTCGCAATCCGCGCCACGAAGACAAGGAACGAGTCAATGCGCTGTTGCGACATTTGCACGATAACATGGAGCATTATCATCGAGCCATCTGGTTGAATATGGATTCCGGTCGCCGCTTCATGCTGCTCGATGGTATCACGGCACCAAATGCGGGTGGGCGCAGCGTAGCGTCGGTGGTCGAGAATCGACTTATCGGAATCGTTGGTAATTCATTGGTGTTGCCTGTAGTACCAGGCATGAAGTTGGATCCTGTATATCAGGCGAATAGTAATGACGACGTCTCATTGCTCGATGTGTATCAGCCAGAAACGGATACGCCACCACTTTTGGTGTCTGTGCCGACTAAGGGGGTGTATGCTGAAGCTGTGATGGGCGCGTGCAATTCCTGTGAGAAAAAGGACGAGACACGCTTCTGGCGATGGGAGGAGTCGCCACTCCCAGATCAAGCCTCGCCGATCGGCTTGCTTTCAACTGATAGCAGGAGAGCTGCCCCTCCGGACTTGACTGCCAAAGATTTTGCTCAGCCAATCATTAATGTACAAAATGCGCCTTCTGCTCCAGATCCAGCCGGACTCGCTTCGATGTTGCAGTTAATTGGTAATGCCGATAGTTTCAAGGATCTTACGGGGTTAAACCAGAATCAACTGAATGCTGCTAATGCTCTGGGAGCTGGAATGCAATTGGCCAGCGATGCGTCTCAACTTGCGCTGCAGAAGTCTATGATGAGTAACATTGGACAGTTGGAAGATCAAGTAAAACGTTCGGTGCAGACTGGAACACTGAACGAAGATGACGGTAAGCAGATTATGAAAAGAGCTTACGAAAAGGCAGTCGGCGCCGACGTTGGAAGGCGAAATACAGGGCACGAAAATTCGACTGCTGCTGATTCGGTTGGCAATGGAAATAGTTCCCCGCACAACCCTTCTTCGTCATCTTCTGGTGCCACCGCTGGTGATATATCCAATTTGCCTGTAGCTAATCCTATAGGAGGTTCGAGCGCCAGTGGTGTGATTTTCAGCTTGGATCCAAGCACTGACACACGCACTTACAGGTCGTTTGGTTTAGCTGTCGTGTCCACATTCGGCTCATCTACGTTTACCGCGATTGTGAATCCTCCGGCTAATCAGAGTGACTTTAAATTCCTCTGGAAGGCTGCGCCTCATCCAGAGGCTGGTATTCACTCCGGTACATTTAGCCCTGCCTTGCATAACGGTTTTGACATCACGATTCGGGCACTTAGACCTGGTCTGTCACATCTTCAGTGCGTGCTCCTGGACAAACTGGGCAACACTGTGACCAGTGATGTGCGCGAAATTTCATCTCCACAATACGTATATATCAAAGCCGATATGAGCGAATATAAGAAGTTTCTGGCTCTATTTGACGACTGTTTTGATGACGAAGATTCGGGTAAGAAGATTACGTGCAAATTTGATTTCGAAATTGCTGTAGCGGATGCCATCCGAGAGGTCACTAATGCGCTCCTTGGTGATGCTCTACTAGGCGCCCAACCTGCGAATTTAGTTTTTTGCTGTGATAAAAAAGCAGACCGCTTTTTGTGCTTTGCGCCTAACGACTTGCCAGAGCAGCACAAGACGTCGGACCCGGTAAGCGATCAACTTTTCATGACGGTCACCCTCTTCAATCAAACAGATAGCTCATTGCCTGTTCTGGCACGGGTTAGAGATGAGAGTAATCTCGGAACATGCGAGAAGTTCAATCATCAAATCGATGTTTTCCCGGGCAATTTCTTCTTGCAAACAACTACTAAGCCGCCTAAAGGAGGAGGGATCGCGCACCTGGACAAGCAAACGTTCACGGCTATGTTTGCACTTCTTCAGCAGAAAAGCGTTCCGCAAAATGCTGACTCAGCACTTGCCAAAACGATGGGCACAATTGTGGGACGGGCAATCGGAGAAACCATTGCGGAAGAGGTTTTGTACTGCATCGTCGGTAAAGCATTTGGTACGTCGTCTAAACCTGAGCGGTATACGGACAACCCTAAAGATCTTATGAGGTATCCGTATGACAAGAATTTGACAGACCGCACGGGCATTAAGATTGTTCCTGGCTTGAATTTACTTACGAGTCCTGTAGAATTTCCGACCGCAAGCACTATTTCGAGCAACAATCTGGACGACATAAATAAGGTGATAGGAGGTACTGCTCCAGTGTATGGTTCGAGGAATGTTGTTCCTACCATTCTGAGGCTCGCTGAATAGTCCGGGGAGGTGCGATGACGGCTGGCGGATGGGCTAACCTCAAGGAGTGGGGCTCCGACGCGACTCGTATTGAGCGCTTAACCGGCGGCGTTGCGAACGATGTCTGGAGTGTGCGCATTCGAGGACGAATCGCGGTCGGGCGTTTGGGAAAGAGAAGCGATGCTGATTTGGCCTGGGAGGCAGAACTTCTGCAATACCTTGATCGCGAAGGTTTGAGTGTGCCTGTTCCGATTCCAACCGTGGATGGACGGTTGTTTGTTGATGGCTTGGTGGTGATGAAGTACGCGGAGGGCGGTCCGCCGGAGACGGAGGCAGACTGGCGTCGTGTCGCGGATGCATGTCGTCGTCTTCACCATTTGACCAGGGGCTGGCCTCAGCGCCCGGGGTGGTTATCGTCGATCGATCTTTTGCACGCCGAGAAAGGAACTAAGGTTGATCTCAACGCCATGCCTGCCGAGGGCGTAGCGAGGTGCAGAGCAGCATGGGCGCGTTTGTCCGGGTACGAAACGTGCGTCGTTCATGGCAATCCAAACAGTGCAGGCAATGTTCGCATGACAGCGGAGTGCGTCACGTTGATCGATTGGGACGAGGCGCACGTAGATGTTCCTGACTTGGATTTAGTTTTGCCACACAACGCTGCCGGTCTGACCGGAGAGACTCTTGATTTTGCTTCTCAAGCTTCAGCCGCATGGGAAGCCGCCGTGTGCTGGGATGACGACTACTCCATCAAGCGTCTGGCTGAAGTTCGAGAAGTTTAGTTTGCACCAGATATGGTGCTTTGGGATTGTTAAACCTGATGCGTGATTCCTGCAATTGTCGTCTATAGACGATGCTCGTAACATTAATTCTAGGGCGCTGAAGTGTCGAATAATGTTCTGCAACATGGATCCGCGGGTAGGTCTTTGTTTACATCCAACAAAGCGACTCAGATGGCGCAGCAGACCGACAATAAGACTGACTCAGAAGCGCTGCAACCCAGGGCTGGAATTGTTGTCGACAATGTCGTGAAGACATACAAAGCCGGTAGGGTAAAGGCTTTGGACTCACTATCATTACATGCTAGACCAGGTGAAGCCCTTGGTATCATTGGGCCCAATGGAGCCGGAAAAACTACTTTGTTTGGCTGTCTGCTCGCGTTTTTGCGCGTTGACACGGGGTCAATCTTGGTTGATGGTTTGCCGCCCGATGCACTGGAAACACGCCGCCTCATCGGTTATTTACCGGAACGTCTGAATTTTGACAAGTGGATGACCGGGCGGCAGTTCATGCAGTTTCACTATGAGCTGTCCGGACAGGACTTAACACTGAAGGTGGCTACATGCGATGAATTACTCGAGCGAGTTGGTCTCGAGCAGCGTGCCTGGGATTTGCTAATTAAGCGATATTCGCGGGGAATGCTGCAGCGTCTTGGTTTTGCTCAAGCACTAATCGGCAAGCCCCGATTTCTGTTACTTGACGAACCCGCTTCAGGTGTCGATCCAGCGGGAGTCTTGCTGCTGAGAAAGCTGATGCGTGAGCTGAAGGCGCAAGGCATGACAATAATTTTGAACTCGCATCAGTTAGAGCAAGTCGAGAAGTTGTGCGATCGTGTTGCATTTATCAATAAGGGAAAAGTAGATGGTCTCGAAGATTTGCATCAAGGTCCAAGTGAGAAGTGCAGGTTTCTAGTCAAATGGAAATCCGGAAGCATCGATGAGAGTTCGGCAAAACTAGCTTTGATTGCTGATAAGGTCGGCGCCCAGCTGATCGAGGAACAAAGCAATCTTGCTGTGTTCAACGTCTCGGACCCAGATGTTATTGCTGATGCCATCGAAGCGATGGTGCATGACGGTTTCCGCATAATTCATGCCTCACCGCAAGACAACCGCCTCGAGCGCTTCTTCATCGGTAATGAACATTCCAGCACAAATGAGGAGCCACAATAGTGAATTGGGCGATTATGAAGAACACATGGCAAATGTGTCGGGCGAGCAAGCTTCGCCTCATCGTTCTGACGTTGTTCATTCTTTATCCGCTGGTCAAAACTACATCAGAGCTTTGCATTCAGAAAGAATTTCCGAAGGAATTTATCACCGAGCCAGCTGCTATGGTGCCCTTCGTTCTGGCTTGCGGGAGCGGTTGCATTGGGCGACAGTTGAACGACGGAACACTTTCGCTGGTTTTGTCGCGTCCACTCAGGATATCGGAGTATGCATTAAGTAAATGGATGGCAGTTAGCATCGCCGCGAGCTTGATGGCGCTAATTCAGTTCGCCGGTGAACTGGCAGTGCTGCTGGCACGAACTCCTTACTGGGCGGATGCACCTGCGCTTATCGCAAATTGCTTGGAGCGTGTCCTGGTCTGTTTTGGCTTTTCGGCGGTGTTTGTATTTTTCTCATCGCTCGTCTCTGGTTCAAAAGATCTCGCAATTTACCTTGTATCTTATATCTTGGTGGCAATTGCGGTCGCACTGGGTTCGATAAAACCTGACACTTTGCCGGAGGGATTAGGGCGATGGGCAGCAAAGCTGCTGGTTCCGATTGTCCGAGACTTCGGCGCTGTGCTGGACTACATTATTAAGCCTTACATTGATTTTTCTCCACTCTTAACACAGTTTTCGATTCAGTGGATGGATGTCACTGCATATGGTGCGGTGATTGCCATCTTCTTATCCTTTTCCATTTATAGTCTCAACCGCCGGGAGCTTCCCTATGGCGCAGACTAGCTATACATCCACCAGACGCGATCCGCTGTACTTGTATGGCACCGCAGTGGCATTGCTACTCGCCACTATTGTTGGCATCGTGATCGATCGGATATTTCCTCATCCGTCTCAAGACTTGGTTAAATGGCGCTCGCTCAGCGAGTATCGAGTAGAGTCTGAACGTACTCATAAGCCAGTCCTATTTGTATTTACCGCGGCATGGTGCGGACCATGTCGGCGCATGGAGAGCGAGGCTTTCGGGCGCGAAAGAATTGCTGGCATGATTAACAACACTTACATTCCCTTGCTTGTAGTCGATCAAAAACAGGAATTAGGCAAAAATCCTCCCGCCATCGAGAAGTTGGAAAAGACATGCGCCGTCGATGCATTTCCGACACTAGTGGTGGTGCCGACAAATTTACTCGACGGTACAACGAAGGACATCTATTCGACCGGGAGCAGATCGGAGTATGACCTGGTTCTGAAGATGCTCTGGCCAGGTTTTTTCGAAACTAATGAGGAGCTTCGTAAATCCTTTTCAGAGCGCTTCGAGCAAGACTGGTTGGAATCGTACCATAATCGAATTCCTGCAATGCAAGGATATGGTGGCATTCAAGCGCTCGACGATTATTTCTGGAAATGCAAAATCTGGCACAGAATGAAATTAAGTCGCGGTAGCATCGCCTGGCAGCCGCTGGACAGAGTGGCGGATAACAAGAAACCCACGATGCTTGCGCTTGTTGAAGACGCTGGTTTTGCATCGGACCGCATGAGGTTGGGTCTGTTTGAAAACAAGAAAGCGAGCACTTTCATTAATAAGCATTTTGCGCCAGTGTTGCTTGAGTACAAGTATGGAAAAGTTGTCACAAATGATGCGAAGTTGATGGAGATCAAGACCAGGTATAAAATCAAGGCGCTGCCAGCGCTTGTGGTTCTTTCGCCTGGTAAGACTCCTGCTGTGCAAGACGGCTTTACGAGTGTAAGGCATACGTTGCAGTTTTTGCACCGCACGATTTCGGAGTCAGATGATTCGAAAGACGATGACGATGACGATGATGGTTCATAGTCTGACGAGGCGGAGGCTACTAGTCACATTGGAACCAATTTGCTTCAAGCTAGCAACAACCTAAGGATCGGGAAGAGATGACAAGTACTGATGACACCGTCGTTCAGACATTTATGAAAAGCGTGGTCTTCGTATGTAAACCTACTGTTGAAGAACCATTAGGGACTGGGTTTCTGGTTTCCATTTATGACCATAAAAACAAATGCGTGTGGCCATTTTTAGTGACGAATAAGCATGTAATCGAAGATTTAGATCGGTATGGTGGCATAGTTAATGGGCGACAGCTTATTGACCCGATTGAAATGAGATTCAATCAGCTGAGTTCGAATAAGTTTGTACGACAAAAGATTGATGTAGAAAGACATTTGTTTGTTCATCAAGACGAATCGGTAGATCTGGCTATTATATCATTTACGAGTCTGATTGATAGCAACCAGGTCGATTTGGATGTCTCCGTTCTATTCGGGAATCTCAAATCAGACTGTGTATCGCTTGTGGAGGGACGCGACGCAATAACTGCGTCTCTGCTTCAGGGCTATCCGGGGCTTGAGCAAAATTATCCAGTCTGTCGTTTTGGTAAAATTTCTCTGATAACTTCTGAACGATGGTGCGATGCAGGCCGTGGGTTCGGTAAAGAAAGTGCTTGGCTGATCGATCTTGGAACCTATGAGGGAGCTAGTGGCTCACCAGTTTTTCTCAATCCCATTCAAATGGAAATGATTCCGAACGGACTGTCCCGCATTATGTACGGTGGCACTGCCTTAATCGGAGTGGTAAAAGCCGTTTATAATTCACCCCATGATCACTTTGCGCAGCTCAGAGCCCTTACACCCATCGAACCGATTAAGCATCTACAGGACATTTTTAGCGCCATTCGTCGAGGCATTGAATTACAGGGATTTGAACCTTCTTTTACTCAAAGTCAACATCCTTTTGTAAAGCGCAAACCAGAGCAAGGTTACAGATCTTGTTTACTTTCACTAGAATAATTATCTCGCAACTCAACGGTGCAGTATCTGTAATCGGTGCACAATCAGTTGCACTTACTGTCAGAAGTAGGCGGTAAGGTGATAGTGCACTGTGTGGTTCGGATTTTCCTTTCCGTAGTCACTCTG